>Ga0049107_10000751_pt1 | contig 10538 bp, 5 predicted proteins | sample WorMetilPIANOSA1_FD_61187 | JGI IMG/M metagenome (GOLD analysis project Ga0049107, IMG submission 61187) | Marine gutless worms symbiont microbial communities from Max Planck institute for Marine Microbiology, Germany - Olavius ilvae PIANOSA.1 | ecosystem: Host-associated > Annelida > Digestive... | reverse complement strand
TCATATACTGCAGGTGTTGTTCTTTAGTACAGGGAAGGTGGCATCAGCTAGGTTTATATCCACCTGGGAGTTGACATCATTGTCTCTTTGTGTCATCACTGCCATCATAATGCAGATACTGAGTTTCTTGGAATAAACCTGCTATATTTTAGACTGCCATACATTTTAGATATTTGCAGGATAATAAATACCGTAAATTGGGAAGATATTATGAGAATGTTGAAATGGTCAAATCATATGGGCTTATGGGCTTACAAGTGATCGTTGATTATATATCAGGCTTATTCATTTACAGTTCCAAAGAAGTACAGTCAGATGACTGCTGTTGATGATTACCATGTGCTGTATGAATGAGGTCTGTGCCTGCTTGTAAGCCTTTTGGCAATACTGTAGAGTATAATACTGGTATCATAGTGAACTTGTGTAATGTTTTGTTTTAGATTCACAATGGCAAATATTGAAAAGTTAGTGAAGTCCTTAGAGGCCTTGAGGATTTCTTATGGGACAACTGGCAATGATGATTTGTCACTCAAGTGAGTTACTCTGATACTGTTGCAATGCCTAGTGCTGAGTCTTTTTTTATTTTAGTGTGTGTAATGACATAATGCAAACATGCTTGCATAGATACTAAGCAGTCTTTGAATAGTGCTAGATCTTGTGATATGTGTACTTTTCCCTGCTTTGGCACATTACAGGGCCGCAGTACTGTTTATGCAGCTTAATTATTAGTGATGCAGTAATGGTGTAGTTGTCGATGTTAAGCTATTTTGTCAAGACTTTGATACAAGTGTAACAAAGACTATTATACATTTGTAATGCAACAGTTGGCTGACACAATGTGGTCTTCAGTGCGTGAGAACATTTAGAATAGAAGTTGCATGTTATCTCAGTGACAGCTGATAGTCTTGTCATGTTAATGACATTTTTATGTAGTATTACTGGTGGTGGTGGTTCATGTTGCTTTTAGTATTAGTAATAATAATATTAGTATTAGTACTGCATGTGTGTTAGTCTTAGTGTTAATATTATACTTGTTTAAAACATTCCATGTGTTTATTGCCAATTATTATGTGCTTATCATTGTTAGGACAAAGAAGGAACCATTATTGGGTAAAAAGGATAAAATCTTAAACTGCAACATTGTTGCTGACTGTGTTTGCTCATCGTCTATGAGGTAAGCACTAAACGTTATTGTTGCTTCTTCAGTGGCTTGTTTCAGTCACTTAGTTGTCATCATAACTATGATATATACAGTGCAGTCTTAAACAATTATCAACATTGTAAGCCACAATAAGGATATGATTTCTTTTTGTAATGTTAGTGTGCCTGAAATATCTTAAGTTTTTAGAGCTTTAGCTTTGGCTAATTGAATTTATTTATTATGAAAATCGCACAGTGTACACATGACATGTGATTTCATACATTTATTGGTGTTGAAATTTGACAAATACTGCACTACAATTTTTTTCAGGATAAACTAAAATAATAATAACAATAATACCAGTACAAAAGTGTTTAAGTGATGGTCGAAAACAGAATTGTTCAAACGGATGAACTGTCTACAGTTGATTGTTGTACGGCACTCATGGATGTAGGCCGCACCTTACAGATTTCATATTGTAGTGTATTGTTTTGTATTGTTTCAATTAATAGTTCTTATACAGTGCTTTTGTGATGCAAGTGGAGTTTTCTTTCATTATTATTGTATGATTTACTGAAGCATAAAGTTTCATACATGTTGCACACCTTTGTGACTGATTGGAACTTGCTGTGGTGTGGCAGTTCTGCAGCTGATTTTCCTAAATTTCTTGGAATTACTATGGAAACCTTTATTACATTAATTGATGACTCTGACATTGATGTCAAGATGGTTGCCGACGAATGCCTTAATCGAGTTATCAGGGTGAGAACCTTTCCACGTTGAATTTTTACGAGTGCTTTGTTTCATATGTGATTGAGCAAATGGGAAATCACCAAACCACAGCTGGAGTGCTACTTCTGAATACTGCTGATAGCATTTTGGAATATTTCTAGTTTCAGCTTTTGTTTTACCAGCCTACTTTCCATAGATCACTCCACATTAGGTCAGGTCATCTGAATGTCTCTTAATGAATAAGAACCTATAGGGATTCCCTTACAGTCTGGATGCCCTTTTTGTCAAGCAACCAACATTGTCAAAGCACTGAAGGACTTGCTGTGGTGTGGCATTATGGCTAATTGGGTGTTAAAAGTGTAAGTTAGGATTTAATGTAAGTAATATAAGTAATATTGAACTGATACAGTTAACTTGATTGAAAGTGATAAGTAAAAGGTCATATGCAGTGGAAATACAGTTTATTGGTTATTTCCAGGTTCCCACAGGTGCTATAAAATCATGAAAGATTTTTGAAATTTGACAGATGGAGAGTCTTGGAAAATGTTCCAACTGACCACTGCATGTGGCTCTATAAAGTATTTACATAGTTACTTACTTCATGTATCAAATTTGTTTAATTTTGTTGTGTTCCTACTTACTACAGGTTTGCAGTATTGATTGTTTATTCTGCTAACTATATAACCAGTAGCTAAATCATTGCATTGCATTGTTATATTTGAAAGATAATTCTTGATGTGTCTGTGGTAAGGTTCTGATGAAGTCGAATCTTGGCCGAATACAAGTGGAGCTGTACAAAGAAATCAAAAAGAATGGCTCACCACGATGTGTGCGTGCAGCTCTCTGGCGCTTTGCTGAGTTAGCCCACCTCATCCTTCCACAGAAGTGCCGGTAGTACATGCACTGATCTTGTCAGCCTTCGTGTAGATGTAGATGATTAGAAGCTGTGTTGTTGTGAATTATACACACACATGCACACACTATTTTGATGACCATTTTTACACCAGGTGAACTTGCATTAGCTGGATGCCACTGTGATTTTCCCTTCTACATTTATTCGTAATTTGCTTACTTATTTGCTGTAAAATAGCAGCGACGTAAATGATGCAATGGTAACCTGTTTTTCAAGGTAGACTGTTGGTGGCTCTGAAGAGTCGGTTGCATAAGGCGATGGCTCCACAAAAATGGGGTTTTAGTTTAGCAGATGATCAAAGTGATGTTTTCTGGTTTTCATCCATGCACATACCTGCTTCAGATCATACAAACTTTTGATCAGAACTTTGTTCTCCTTGCTGAATACCATTACTTACAAACATTGAGTGATGACGGCATCGCGTATTTCCGTCGCTGCTAATTAAAAGCAAACAAAGTAGGCAAAAGTGAAGGGAAAAGGAAAGTTGAATAGCACATTATTTTTGAAAGTGTGATGATGCTGTTTACTAAAAATTATCAAAATTAGTCCGTGCATGTTGAAACTACAGCTTGGCAAAGTTGACGCATTTTTGGAGACACTATGTAGTTGAATGATGATTTCTCTGAGAAGCTAAAACATGCGGACAAGTGTTGGATCTGGTGTGAAGTTTATATTTCAGTGATGCTGTTGTACTTGGTTATACTTCCATTCTGTGTATGTATGTGTGTGTCAGCCCATATGTCGTCAACCTGTTACCTTGCCTATTACGAATCTGTCAGCGACCGGAAGAAATGGTGCATGAAACACTGGCAGGTGCCATGGCTAAAATTAGCCCCGTTCTCGTCGGTTTCATGACAGACATTGAAACAAAGGTAACTAGAATAGAGACACTTAGAGAACACAAACCTCGGCCAAGGCAGGCTTTAACTGATTCAGTCCCGCTAACCTGCATATTTTTGGACTGTTCCCGAACCCACAATGAGTAGTCTTTACCGTTGCCAATGCTGCAGATACAATTCCTTCAAAAAATTTCTGGATCTGGATCCAGATCAAGATTACCACCAAAAGCTAATTGTATCTTCCTTGGCCCATGTACCACATTTCTACCAAACTTTGTGAAAACCAGTTGTTGTTTATGCGTAATCCTGCAAACAAACAAACTAACTAACTAATGCCAGTGAAAACATAACCTCCTTGGCGGAGGTAATTATGTTTGATTAGTAGTTTGCTGAGTTCCACCTGCTAATATTGGTTGACAAACACTCTGACTGTCTGGTTTATGACCAAAAAGGATGCTACTTTTTATGGTAACTTTTACATTCTGATACCAGCTTACTCAGGTTGTCATGGAAATTGGCCATTAAAACGAGCATTGTTGTTGGCAAATATAGACTAATTTTAATACATTTTAATGTTGAAATCATAAATGTACTGCAGAGGAAGTTACCAACTTTACTCAACTATGTTGTCACAGTACCTTACAAAAATGAATTATTCTGCTCTACAGCTTTAAAGCAAAGTTATTCAAATAAGTTATTCAACATATCAATATACTAGCAGAAATGGTAATGAGGAAAGCTTTAGAAGACATCAAAGGAGGAATATGTATTGGAGGTAGAAGAAATATAAACTTGAGATATGCTGATGAAATGCTAGAAATCAGTCACTGACTATCACCACTGTTGTGTTGATTGTTTAGATGCTGTTAAAATCTTTTCTGACAAACTTGCGCTCAGAATTATTTACTATTCGACGTTCGGCCGCAGCTTGTCTGCTGCTCGTTTGCCAGCATTCACGGAAACCAGCTACGTTCACTGTCTGGACACTAAATGTACTTCTAGGTACCTGCTGTTACTGTTGCTGTGTTTAAATTACAGAATGGGAATTGTCAATATTGCTGTGATTACAGAACTAAGAATTGATTTAGTAGATACTTGTTAATGAAAACTGTCGTCAGTTAAGCCTTGTGCGGGTTCCAGGGTTGTAAGAATAGACCCACTCCATTTCCTGTCCGGATGTCATTGAAGGCGACTAAGCTGTCTGTCGTATATCTTAGCATGCTCTACATTGTATTGTTGATTATTATGGCCACTTTTTATGTATTGTTAGTTTTTGTTGGTATGTGTTCTGTCTTTTAGTTGTTTTGTTTAAGTCGTCATTATTTGCCAAGTGATTGGCTAGAAAGACTCCTCTGAGGAAGCCTAACCATGGCGAAGGGATCATCTCCATAATGCCAAGGCCAAAGAGTGTTTGATTGTCTTGGTTTATTGTATTCTTTCATTGTTTAATTGCATGATATGTTTGTATTGTCCTCCGGCCCTACGTGATATACTTCATACCTCTATGGCATGATATAGCTTATTTGTGCTGAAAGTGCCGTTAAACACCAAGCAAACAAACAAACAAAATGTCGTCGGTTAATGCTATTTTTGATATTATAGTGTATAACTCACTCTATTCACTTCTGTAATAATTTTTTTATCTTTTTCATTATTGAAGGTTTCTCACTATTGTCACCTTTTTGTGATTTTTAGTGATTTAACGTTGTTCCATTAGTTTTTTGTTTGAATATTTAAGCCCACCTGTTACGGTGTTACCTCTTCAATCATTAGAGATTGTTGTGAAGTTTTTGAATTGAACTGTGTGGGCTGGCAGTGATCAGTGGCAATATTCTAGTAGCATAATTATTTTTCAAAATTAATGTGTTTTAAAGTGTGAAAGAGGATATGAAGAGTTTGAGGCTGCCACGAGATGCACAATCTAGGAATAAATGGAGAAGGAAAAATAATGAAGCAACTGGTGAACCTATGTTACTGGTTGCCTGCTTGATTTTCTTTGTCCATTTATTCCTAGATATGGTCATGAAAAACTGAGTGCTAAAATGATGTGAGCATAGGTGTGTGTGTATGTGTGTGTTAGCTTATTCTGTGGCTTACTGTGTTATTTTTGGTTATAAATGGTGCATTGGTGCAGATTCGGTAAAGTCATATGAGTCTTCAATGGAAAAAACATCAGTCACACCAGGCAATGGCAGTGAATCGTCAGCAGAACAGAATCTCATTGTAGAAGACGTGCCCAGTCTCCTTGGTGTCCTTCTTGGCTTCCGAAACTTGATGCATCTGACGTGTGATTCGTCACTAACGGCCGCTTCCACTGCTGATCAACACAAGGGAAGTTCTCGTGCCAAGGTTACTGAAATGGATGCAACTGTCGACATTATGCTCGTACTCCGGGTATAGTGCTGCTCTTGTCTGATGCCTGTTATCATACTGTTAAATACTGTGAATATTGTACCATGTTGCCTAATAAAAACTAAATTTTTCACTCGTAATGATTCGGCAACCATTCACGATGGAATAGAACGGTTTTCACCAAAATATACAAGAAAGTCAGGAAACTGCAGATGATTATGTGATCTTTTTATGCGTTTGTTATATAATCTTTGTAAATTATTTCAGTTTTTATTACTGATCTAGCATATATTCTGGAAGTTTAGTTGATACACATATGTTGATTTGTCTGAAACATAACCATTTTCTAACACCGTGAGAGTTCACAGGAAGGAAAGCATGTGCTTGGCTTGATAATGTGTGAATTGTGATGTAATGAACATTTATTGATTCTCAAAGAATATTTCACGACTTTATGGGACTATGCAATCACATTTGATTTCACATTATTTCTGTGCTAAAAAGTTTCATAATGTTAGAAAGTTGTGTTCTGGAATACTCGCATCATTTATACTGTCTGAAAAGATGCTGACTGTGATAATAATTTTCAACTTTACCAAGAATTTAATAACAATCGTGTCACATCTGAAGTATTCTGAATGTCCTGAACATTTTTGTGGCAACTATTTCACTATATCTTGAGTGGTTGTGAAATTATAATCTGTGAAAAATGTGCAGTTTTTAGTAAGCTACTCTGTAGTTGAATGAATGCAAATAGGATGAATTCTCATGTTGAGTTTCCTTGATGTCGACTTATATTTTTTTCTCAGTTTGTGGGTAATGATAGAAATACGATTAGTATAATGCGAGTTTGAAGATACAGAGGCACTCACTTTGGTTAATAGCTTATTGACGGCCAAGCATAGGCTTGGCTTGGCCGTTCTCTATTTTTACTCAAAAACAGGTTTTTGGGCCCTCGTACTGTCAAATCTCAACTGATCTGGATAAAATTTTGCACACACCTATTGTTATACGGAATACACTTGTGGACTGACTTAGACCGCGATCGGCGCATGGGTGGCTCCAGGCCAAACCAGAACGATTTTGGCGGAAAATCGTCAAAGTGGAGATGAGGACGGGTGCTACGTGAAAAATTCTGTAGCATGGGCGGATTTGCATGTAGACACGCGTAGAAAAATTCACCGATTCCGAAAATGCTATTCTTTTCGATCTATGGCGAAAAATAACAAAGTTATTGTGGAAAAACTGTTACAGAACAGTGGCGTTACCAGGCGTTTGTGAACGCTTGGCCATCTTGAATTGGACGCTCGTCGTCAATACATCCTTCTAGTTATGTATGTAATAAAACAACAGTGTACTGTAGACATCTGCTGATGACTGTAGTGACTCAGTGGACTGTTTAATTGGCAGGTGTTGCAGCTCATTGTCAGCAACATGAAACACGCCGACCACAACGTGGTAACTGCGTCTCTCGAGGTGCTACATCAGTTGCTGAAGCATGCATCTCGTCCGCTGCGTGTTGCTCTCATTTCACGCGGCATTGTTGGTTCCCTACTGGCACATACTTCACGGCACACAGGTGTCTACTTCTACATTTATGTTAACTGGTTTATTTCCTTTAATGTACGAAATTAAGTGGCCAAAACTGCTTCAGTGCTTTCGAGCTTTGAAATGGGGTGGTTCCTGACATTAAAAGGCATTGCTTTTGTTGCATTGTGCCTTGATTTCTCTACTGTATATTCTCATGACTGCCAACCGATTTGCTTACAAAACCGTCTGCAAAGTGACCTGTAATGTGAGCTGTTAAACTGAACCTGTTTTCACAGTGAAGTGACTTGTTGCAGGTTTTACGCGACTTCCGTCGGTGAGCAACGACATTGCGGGAGCCGATCTAGAGGATATCAGTGCCTCGGAAGATCAGATAGTTGACGTGAATCGGACTGGTGCTGCTAGTCTTCAGTCAGACAAATTTGCCACCGGATCAGATATGGGTGATAATACCGATGATGACGATGATGTTGACGATGATGAAATCTTTCGGCCGCCGGAAGTGGCCGCTGGTTCTGAGATGGTAAGTTCGGCAGTGACTGCAAGTAATGAGTACTCTGGAATCAATGTCAACTTGGCGGCAGACTCCACTTTGTCTCCAAGTAGCAGCTATGACACACTGCCTAGCGTGCCAGTACTCCAGCCAGAGCAGCATCGCCAGTCAAGCCTGCCTAGCTCCGTTGATGAGGATGATGACCCAATGTTACAAGCCATTGATCTGGCAGAGTCGCAGGATGAAGGAACGACTGAGAACATTGCAACTGTGCGCCAGGGTGACATTGGCTGTCTGACCAACCACGATGAGTTGGCAGTTGTCTTCCTTGCACGGATGTTGTGCTCTGAGTTCCTGCTGACTGGCTACATATGTGGACTGCTGCCGGACCATCAAGTTCGTGTTAGTGTGAAGGTACTAGCGCTGAGTTGTATAGGACATCTTGTTGACTTATATCCACAGCTGATTGTTATGAATCTGCATAAGACCAGCCCTGAACCAGGTAATAGTCTGATATTCAGTATTTTGTGGTTTGTTTAATTCTTTACAGTATAATTGAGTGCATTGATCTTGTTGTTATTCCCCAGCCCCTAGGGTACAGGGCATTAAGCGATGATGCACGTATGATGTCTGTATTTCTGTCGCATACATCGGGCCTACGTCTAGAACAGAGAGGCCTAGGAAGACTAAAATTGGCACAGAGGTAGCCCACGTCACGTGTGACTCGGACACAACTTTCAAGGTCAAAGGTCAACTTGCAAAGGGCGGGGACATATTGTGGCAGCCTCCCACACAGCTTGTTTATGTTAGTAATTGCTGTTGTATTTCTACACCTTCTTTTATAAAAAAAATGACCTGGTACTTCATTGCCCATAATGTATGCAAATGTTGACCGATTTAAAAAAAATTTTCACCCTCGGACTCAGCAGTAATTGTGTAATGAATTAATCATTAGAGATCCCATCACACCTTAAACATGTCGATACGCTACCTTGTAAATGTTCAAAAATTGATCTAATTAGCACGTTAATTAACACCAGTTGCAGTTTGTTTGTCATAAGCTTATAAACAGGATTATTGTATCTTCAGACATCTGAAGTGATTTGGTTATATATACTGCAATATCACATTATCATTTTTGATAGATTCTGTTGGTCGTTATCTTTTCCGCAAGCTGTGTCTACCCTGACATTCTGTGCATGATTCGCTGCCTCCAGTCTGAAAGTACAATAATGTAAGAGACTTCTGGCCACCAAACAGCCCTGGCCTCTATAAATTTCATTACAAAATCTGAGGCAGTGAATCTAGCACAAAAAGCACATGATATGAATGATTTGAGGTGGCGTCTGACTGATGCATGAGTTGGAGTGTAACAGCATTATTGACGCTGACATTGATTAGTGGTGCAGACGTCTCCATGCCTGCATTCGAGCTACAGTAGGGCAGTTTTAATATTCACCATGATATAAATTAGCAAAATCATTATCAACTGTAATAAATTAAGTTGAAATTTATTGTTAAACGAGACATTTGTTTCAGATTATCGGTAGTTTCCTGACATTTACATTTCACAAGGTAGTGTATCGACGCATTTAAGGTGTGATGGGATCTTTAGTGATCAGTTATCAGTTTAGTGATCACAATCACTGCTGAGTCTGAGGGTGAAAAATTTTTGAAAATCGGTCAACATTTGCCAAATTAAGTATCGGGTCGTTTTTTATGAAACACGGTGTATAATTATGGTAACTGCAGAAATAAAGATGTACTTTCTAATCTCAACTAGCACTACTATGTGGCTGCTAATTTACTTCATTAATTTATACCCACAAAATGATATGAGATATATGAATGTGTAATTTTTATGTACCCCATAGGGTTTGGGCATAATGCATTGATGGCCATTAGCCGTATGTCTGTCCATCTGTCTATCATTTGCCTGACCCTTAGTCGAGAATAGAAGGATATAGGAAGCTGAAAATTGGCAGGAAGATAACCCATGACACGGATCGCCCATGATCTCACTTAGATGTCAAAAAGTCAAACACTTGCAGGAGAGAACAATTTTGGCACTGCACAGCTTGTGTGTTTTTCAGGGACGTCAGTGTCCAATAGCGATTAGTGTATAACAGGAACGTTAATGGCCAATGGAGGATTAGCGTATTATGACCTCCGAGCTGAAAGCTATAGGTGGCTGTTTAAGTCACCACTTGTAGTGGAGTAGTAGTAGTGGAGGCAAAACACCACTTGTAGTGGAAGCATATTGTGGCGGCCACACAGCTTGTTTTTCCTTAATTTGCTGTGATTTTTAGGCTCGACGCCTTAGCGTTGAGCGTAATAGCTACAGCGACGTGGGTGGCTGGGTGGCTGTCACACTCCGGTATTGTATCAAAACCGCTAAACCTATCGGAAAACTTTTTCGACCATCTGAAAGCCCCATCACTTTAGTTTTCTGAGACCCCTGCGCCGATACAAAATTCCAAGGGGAACCCCTTCAGCGGGGGCGTTAAATACACGGGGGGT
>Ga0049107_10000750_pt1 | contig 10542 bp, 6 predicted proteins | sample WorMetilPIANOSA1_FD_61187 | JGI IMG/M metagenome (GOLD analysis project Ga0049107, IMG submission 61187) | Marine gutless worms symbiont microbial communities from Max Planck institute for Marine Microbiology, Germany - Olavius ilvae PIANOSA.1 | ecosystem: Host-associated > Annelida > Digestive... | reverse complement strand
TTACTTAATATGGGCACCAGCTTAGATGGGCTTATAGCCCTTCTGGTATGCCTGCAGTGCAGTTGCGAATAAAATTCTCTCTCTCTCTCTCTCTCTCTCTCTTAACCCTAACTAAGTAAACTAACTAACTCTAACACTGACGCTAACCCTAAAAATGGCAATAATGTATGCAGTAAAAGTCACCAAAACAAATTTCAACATAGTGTTATATATAAAAGTTATTTTCCTAGGGACGGGGTTGGGTTAATCAGAGGCCTATAACCCCACGAAGCAGGAACCACTGACTGCTCATCTGTCAAACGATCAAAGCGGGAACCGAGAACAAAACAGGGGTTTGGGTGGGGTAAGTACACGACACGCTGAAGATTTATTGCAATTAAAGATACTGGGCCTGGGCATGTAAGCTGAAGGTACATGCTAGCGTCGTCCGGCAAATAGCAAAATCCAGAATTATCCGCAGACGGTCAGGCGAATAACAAGTGCAAATTATCACAACCCTCGGTGTTATTTTCTGTCCGGGATGGACAAATATACATGACAGGTGCTATTTTCCGTCCCCACCCTAACTCTAACTCTATCAACCTTAACCTAACCCTAATCCTAACAATCCTAACCATAACATGGACAGAAAATAGCATGGAGCAAATCCAACTATCCGTTCCTGGGGATGGAAAATATAATCTGCGGTAGCTTGCGGTACTCCGCAAGAGACAATGCTCTTGGGGCCAAATGCATGATGCGGTCATAAGCTAGTCCCAGACTAAGGCCTACGTTGGTTGTACTAGGTAGTCCAGACATAGTGGCGTACTAGCATCGGTGTGCACGATGCTGACATAACTCGGTCATAACTAGTCTCAGACTAATACATGCTGGGATTTTTTTAATCGTAGGTTTTTCACAGTGTGCCATAAAATCTTAGAAATGAATGGACAAATAAATGATAGGATTTGCAAATGGTTATTTCAGACGTCCACCCTATGAGTCGCGTGATGATGGCACATGTGCTTTATACCCATGCAACGCACTGCATAGTGCGGTCTTTGCTGTCAAAACGTGTCTGTTTGTGCATCACACGCTGGTATTGTGTCTAAACGGCTAAACCTATTTTAAAACTTTTTGACAATCTGGTAGCCCCATCATTCTAGTTTCTTCTGATTCCACAAAACTGAATAGCATGGATAATGTCTCTGGCACTGTATTTTCTGTCTGTTTCAAGGTGCAGATGAACACAGACTTTGGGCAGTACAGCGTCTCAGCCATAGCTTTTAATTCTGACGAACCACTGGTGGAGACTTTTTTCTCCCTCCATACGATAAAACGCATCTTCTGTTATTATTTTTGAATTCTACCACAAAACCCGCATTGCACTAGCTGTCGTGAATGTTTTAATGAATTATAGGTAGTCTGGATGCGGTTCTGACAGCAGTATGTTAAAAACAGAGCAATTAAACAGTGCAGCCATGGTAGTGTTGACAGCTTTGGCACCAGCTGCCACCTAGCGCATAAAATTATGACGTACAGTCTTTTATGAATATTTCGCTGATAACATTATGTTGCAATACAGCGCATAAAATATAGAAACATCTGTGATGTACATAAAAGGCGTATGTCGTAATTGTAATACTTTCAGTTATGAGGTGATAACTGATAAACAACAGACACTGGTATAATGTCGAAACTTTGATATTAATAGAGAGTGGGCGCTACTTCTGATGTCTGATCTGATTATATATCTAACATCGCGTTGTGTGGGTTTGTCAGCATCAGCTGAGCTTCTTGTCATTGCACACATGATAACTCAAAAGGTAGTGTACGGATTTGGATAAAATTTTCAGAGGTGACAGCATTTTGGGAACATCCTGCTTAGGGGAAGAGTCCCCTCTGGGGATCAAATTTTGACACCCATCATCACCATTTGACTTAGTGCAAACAAAGTTGTCAAGGTAATACAGCTAGGGGAGGGGCATGTTATTAGGAGGTCGACTACACCGTAAACCCAGTGGTCAGAGCAGGAGGGAGCTAAAAGGATATTGACTTACTTGACTTGATTTATGGCCGTTGTGATGAAGACAGTGTCGACGTGCATTGGCGGCCCATAGTGCTGATGATACATTTCCACTGATGGGTTTGCTGTCCATTGCGTCGCTTCAGTGATCATTGTACCCATGTCTACACAGTCGTCGCAAATATTGTCTATCCATTTCTTTCTTGGTCGGCCGACTGGTCAAGTTCTATGAACTTTGCCGTGTAGAAGAACATATGGATTTCTTTCTGGCTGCATTCTTGATATGTGTCCAAGATACTGTAACACTGCTACTATATCATTCTTTATATTCTAGTTCCTTCTGTACGTCCATATTACGTATTTGGTCACGTCCTGTTATGCCACAACTTCTTCAAAGCACAGCCATGTCGAAGACTCAAATTTCCGTTTATGTTCCTCTTTTAGTGTTCATGTTACACTGTTGTACAGTAGAGCAGACTGCACCAGAAATTGGTACAGTTTTATTTTGGTACCTGTTGTGATTTTCTTTGACTTCCAGACATCATCTAAATTCCTGACTACTCCAGAGTCCAGATGCTATACCAATCCTCCTCGCCACATCTTTGTCGTACGAAGAATCAGCTGATAATACACCAACCAAGTACACAAAGTTGTCTGACTGCTTCAATTCTTTAGTGGTTAATTTGATGCCAATTTGTTGCTCATCTTTTCCAATAACTGCACTTCAGTTTCAGAGTTGCTGACTTTTAAGACCAAATCTGCTGCTAGCAGCATGCAAATGATCTACGAAATCGAATCAAATCAACCTTAATTTATGCTTATGCCATTTGTAGTAGATCTACCAAATTGGACATGTAACTTAGCTAAGGGAGGGAAGGTCTGTATGGGATTGACCACGCCCCCAATCAAGGGATCAGAGCCCTGGTGCAAACTTTTCGTGACCCCCTACTTATGCTCATGCCATTTGAATAGAGCAACCATATTTGAAACAGTAACCCAGCTAGGGGAAGGGAAGGTTTTTAAAGGGTTAACCACTGCCGTCATTCAAGGGGTAGGGTTTCTGTGCCTCCAGTACTTGGAGGACATCCCTCTGTATGCGAATACCGATGTCAGAATGAATTGATGTTGAAAGCAAACAGGCAAGAGTCAGTTAAGTAATATAGTAATATTGTCTCTGATGTTACTTTCGAACCTCATTTTCACACCCACGGATAGAGTGTGGATACAGCAGTACCAGCCATCTCTGTGTAACTGTGTGACTATGTACATACATGTAACTATATAGTCAGTGCAGTTAGTCCGAATGATTCTCTAAATTTGATACACATGATGACCTTGCAGTAATGTGATATGAGATTGATTTGCGGGCCACAAGGTTATAGGTCAAGGTCACATGGCTGTGTATGCCTGGTAGCTTTACCACACTTTTTCGCACTTCACTAAATGGCACAACTATATGGTGCTGACCACATGTCCTGATTCTTATTAGACTTTGTCATGTTTTACATAATACTTACCTACTAAGCATCTCTATAGATAGGCATGGAAGTAGAAGTCTTTGGTAGCTTGTCCAGTTATAACTGCATATCGGAATGTGTTTCTGCTGGTTTGTGCTTAAAATCTGTTTTGTGTATTTTAGAATCATGGCTTCAAAACGTGAGAGGACTGCATACATATACTGTGTTCGTGAAGGAACTTCAGAATCAATGTTGAGTTCAGTGCTGAATAAGAACAACCATTCGGATTATTCTATTCAGATTCATGAACTGAAAGGAAATGTAGCTGTTATTAAAATTTTTGGCAATGGTCTGTATTATGTAATTTATCTTATTTTCATGAATTTTTGCACGTGATTTTTACTGACACTTTTGTGTGTAGATTCCAGGTCTTTCACTTAGTATTAAATTGTGTTATTTGCTGACATGAAGACATTTTTCTGTGAATGAAATCTGCACATTTTAGCCTTTTTTAGACTGAGAGAATAATTGCTAATGGTAATTATGTGAATATTGACAGTACAGGTAGTGTACATTGTATGCACATGACACTTGTATTTGTACAGTTTTGTGGTCAGAGCTGAGCACGTTATGTCAGAAATATGACTTGATTCTACTGCCTGATGTAAGTGCACATATGTTTGTTGCAACTTTTATTACCTGCTGTTGTACTTTTTCAATAATTTGACCTGGGTTCTTACAAAACACAGTAATCGTCTGGTAGCAGCTCAGAAGGATCCTGTGTATCTCCTGGAAAGACTTGGTGTCTAATAAGAGGTTAGAAGGAGATGCCAACAAGAGATACTACAACAAGTTATTCAGCAATCATCGTCTTAGATGGTTGGAACATGTCATTAGAATGCAAGAAAACAGGCACGAAAAGCTCTGCATTGGGAACCGGAACAGAAGCGAAAACCTGCACACAACATGGAGAGACACCATTGTGAGAGACGTTCAATAGTTTGGACGTCAGGTGAGGAGACAAGGTAGACAAGGTGACTAACAGAAGCAAGTGAAGGAGCTGAATTGCTCTATGTGCTTCGCATGAGACAGACTAAGGTCTGAGGTAAGGACTGCTGTTGCAGCAGTATGTTTAACTTAATAATTTATGAGTTGTAGTATTTATAATTAGAAAACATTGTTTTATGATGATTAATCCAGGACATTGTGGGCTGAGCCGATGCCAGATTCATCGATGAAATCAACGGTTCACTGTATGGAAAACTGCTCAAATAGCCTACTAATTTTTGTATAGTTCTTTTATGCAGTGTGTCAGTGTCAAAATGTGTAAATTTCAAGCCAAAACGGTGTTGGGTTGTGGGATACGTTATTGATGCTTGTTAAAAGTATTGTCTGTTGTCCTGTTAATACATAAAAGTGTTGATTGTACTCGATAGTTCTGTTAGACTGTTAGTGGGGAATGGCCAGATGACTATTTGGTTTCAGTGATACTCCCAACGGAGGAGGAGAGGCAGTGTTTTAGATAGGCATAAAACAGCGGACGTACTTACGTCCACTCCACAATTTTTCGACGTATCACAGTCTCGGCCGGACGTACTGTACTAATTAGACACCTACAGTTCTTTTGCTACATGTAATGTTGTCATCATGGTCACACCACCACTATAGCCTCTGTAACCAAAACTGAATGTGTAGACATCATGGAGGTCAGACCACTGGGCCTGGCTCACTTCCCACTGCAGCCGAGATAGCATTAGCATTGTCTCAGGACTTCCGACTTTGTCACTGCTCACCGGATGATGCCAACTTTCCTAGCACTGTGCTGTTGCTGCTGCCAAGCGTGTTACGTCCAACACTCGAATTTAGGACGTAACTCTGAGAATTCTGGACGTTTGCATACGTTTTTGTCCCAAAATTTCGACGTATTTGGAACTTTTTGCGGACGTAAATATGGCCATTTGGACGTAAGCTGAAACATTTTGGAGAGGAGAGGGTGTGGAAGATGATGCTGGACTGGGTGATGTGTAGTGACATGGAATATGTACATAAAAAGAGAAGAGCCCAGGACAGAGAAGACTAGAGTCATTGGAGGCCTGGACGTGCCTAATAGGCAGAGCACTTAGGAAGAAGATAATCCCGGTAGAGACAAGAAGGTTAGCTACCACAAACAGATCGCATGTCAGCATTCATGATCGACTGTCTAAAACATTTTCTCATGATCACCAGTTTGATCACCATGCAAAATATAGTTATTTCTGTGTGCACACGTAGGAGGTCCCAAAAATATTGTGGGATGCTGGGGCCCAGCCAACTTGGGACGGGGCGTGGCTAACAGCCTAGAAACATGCTACACCCACACGTGTTATCATGCCAAATTTTTGTCGCTCTAAGCCAAACCATTTGGGCGCAGGTATGGGGTCCCAAAAAGTTTTAGGAATGCTCAGGCCCCACCCCCTTGGGACGAGGGCATGCCTAACCCCCTAGAAACACACTACTCTCCCACGTGTTATGCCAAATTAAGTCGCTCTAGGTCAAACCATTTTGGCACAGGTAGGGTCCCAAAAATTTGGGGATGCTGGAGCTCACCCCAAGGGACGGGGCATGTCTGCCCCCCTTGAAACGTGCTGCTCGCCACGTGTTATCATACAAAATATGTCACTCTAGGTCAAACCGTTTGGGCATAGGTAGGATCCCAAAAAATTTTTGGGGCTCTGCCCTCTTCGGACAGGACGTGTCACTCTGACCCGTAGAAGTATTATGCTTTCCCACCTGTGTTGCCACGCCAAATTTGGTCATGCTAGGTCAGATCATACGAGCATAATTATGGAGATAAGCCAATAAATTTTGACCCCCCTGCATCCCACCTTTCAAACCGCGCTATGCTTTTAGAGGTCAGTCAAGGTCACCAAACATGGTACCATTCCATATGTTACGAATGGTTTCCTGTTACTATGCCATAAGACAAACGGCATAAGACAAACGTTTTTTTAGAAATTCAACTTCAAAAAATGTCATGACTTTGAAAACCGGATTAGGGGTCCGTCAAGGTCATTGAAAATATCACCATTCCATAGAGTGCATATGACTTCCTATTGACATTCTATAGTAACTATGGCTCTATATCGTGTCGTTTCTGAGATATTCAGCGTCAAAAAATATCGTGACCTTGAAATCCGGGTCAAGGGTCAGTCAAGGTTATTGAAAGTGGTACCATTCAATAGACCATGTATGGTTTCCTATTAGTGTTCTATAGTAACTTTGTCCCTAAGATGCACCGTTTTTGAGATAAATGACTTCAAATATGCCGTGACCGTGAAAACTGGGTTGGAGTTTGTCAAGGTTATTGAAAATGGCACAATTCGATAGAGTGCATATGACTTCCTATTAACGTTCCGTAGCAACCATGGGCCTATATCGTACCATTTCCGAGATACACGGATGGCGATTTCCATCGAAAATTGTAAAAAAAATTTCCCACCTCCCATGTATTTTGTGCCCCCACTGAAGGGGTTCCCCTGGGAATTGAGTGTCGGTGCTCGGGGTAAAAAACGAGAATCATGGGGCTACCGGGGTGAGAAAGAAGTTTGACAATATCTTCAGCCATCTGGATACAATGCACCAACGTGACGGATACCTGGCGACAGCAAAGACTGCGCTTACGCATAGTGTGGCAATATGTGCATTTGTTTAGACACAGTACCGGAATTGCACAGACAGACGGAATTGGTGGAACAGTATTGCGCTATGCTTGCATGGCATGCTGACACGCGATAGAGAAGCATGTAGCTCAAGATCGTATTGTTTTAGAACCATTAGTTTAGTGTCATATGCTTTAAAGATAGTGTTAACTGAAGATTTTAACTTGGAGGCTGGAATCTACTGCAGAGTCATACCTTGGGAAGGACTGAATTGAGATGGCAAAGAAATTGTTTAGGTAGGAAATAGAAATTGTTTACTGGTAAATTTAATCTGGAACTAAAGGAAAGAATAATGAAATGCTTGGTCTGGAGTGTAGCACTTTATACAGCAGAGACGTGGATGTTGACTCAGACAGTAGATTAGAAGCCTTTGAAATGTGGATATGGAGAAGAATGGAAAAGATCCGCTGGCTTGATAAAGTTACTAATGAGGAAGTTATCAGAAGATTAAATGCAGACAGGCAAATATTGAACTCTGTTTGGCGAAGGAAACATTGATGGATTGGCCAGGTTTTGAGACGTACAGACTTTTGCAAGAAATATTGAAGACAGAATGAGAGGTAAACCAGCAAGAGGGAGGAGAAGAATTCAAATGCCATATGATTTGGCAAATTATGATGGCAATGTAGCACTCAAACAGGCAGCAGAGGACGGAGAAGGATGTTAAAAACCTGCTTTACAACAGAAGACTGCCGATACTGATGAAATCCCTCCACCCGTCACTTTCTCCTTTATAAGGAGTGAAGTTGTCTTTAGATGTTAGAAAGCTATCTCTTACTTATTCCATGAGTACTGGCATCAGGGGGCTGTCGAGAGGTTTGGTGAGCCTCCTTCAAAGTGCACCTCGCAGCCTTTAATGGTCAACGACAAGAATGGAAGACCCCAAGAGGACCTTGGACCTCTTCTGTTTGTGCAGAGGTGGTGCACTACTGGGTGTCACCTGGGCAGCTCTATGGAACGTGAATGTTTATCCTGTCTGATCCTAGGTTTCTTTCAAGCATTTTTGCTGTACGTTATTGTATTTTATTAGCGATATCTTACTGTGTTTATCATACATGTATTTTGTTTTCTGTGTCTAGTGTGTTTGTTGTTTTGCATTAGTTATCAGTACTTGCCAAATGATTGGCTAGAAAGATTCCTCTGATGACGCATTTTTGAGACAAGGAGTTTATCTTTTGTTAAATATGATTTCATGTCTAGAATGTTTGCCGCATGTAAGTGGCATAGACAAGCCACAGAAACACTTGGTATTATGTACAATGAAAATGATTTGTATTACACAAGAAATGGTGAATTGTTTGTAGGTAACTGAGTCAGCGTCAGTGCATATCAACAGTGAGTGGGTGAGATTTATCCAAGGTTTTGGGCTGAGTTTTCGCACCATTGTCAAGAATGATGTAACTGTTGCTGAGAATGGTGGAGATGTGATATTGAAAGGACAGTGGGTGGACGTTAATTCAGCAATTGACGACATTAAAGATGCTGTTGCCAAGTCGGTTTGTGATGGTTTTAAGGCATGGAATCACGCGAATGGACCAGCCACGGTGGAGAGAAGTTCAAACAGGCTAAATCCAGATGGCTCCAGCAGTTACGCCATAACCAGCATTCCTTCTGTTGCCGTGGACGCTAATCATGATCGAATGACAGCAGCTGATAAGTGTTCTCCCATCATACCACCAGCAAGCAAGGAAGTGCTCGAGTATTACATGGAAATACCTGAATACATATGGCATTATATTGCAATCAGATATCCCACCAGATCCCAGCAATGGCAACAGATGTTATCGCCATGTCTGAACACCCGCTCAAACATGATTAAGTTAATTGGACCATCGCAAGTTCTTGATGACTTTGATAAGTGGTCCAAGAAGCATGATCTCGCATCAGTTGTATGGAAATATATTGATATACCATCAAGCATTGACGTGAATTTATTGAAGATGTTGGTTGATAGTAGTGAGGCTGCCGAGCTTGGAGTAGTTGTCAGATTAGTGAGCAGCTCACACAGGGAATGTATTGGCAAGGTGTCTGATATTGATAATATTATTTCATGGCTGAAGGTCACACTTCGTGATATTGAAGAAGGCAGGGTGACTGGATCTGGTGCCGATGAAGGGGATAGTGCTCATGTGAATATGTCTAAGTCAGCACAACGTAGTGGTGACACGGTTGTGACGGTTACATCGCATGTCAACAGTCCAGCTGCAAGTACCAGTCCAGTGACGCATAAAAGATCATTTGTTATGCACGCAGATCGAGAAAGGTTGAAATTTGAGACTGCAGAAAGCCAGCTGGAAGTTGAGGTGCTGAAGGGGGATATAACAATGCACCAATCTGAAGTCATCGTAAACCCAGCAAACAAATACCTGCTTCACTGTGGTGGTGCTGCTAAAGCCATTCAGACTGCAGCAGGTCAAATGCTGGTTAACGAATGCAAGGACTATATAAGGAAGAATAGGGAATTGCCAACGTCACAGGTGATGCACACGACAGGTGGGAAACTTCAGCAACCTATTGACTATGTGATTCATGCATGCGGACCAGATGCCAGAGTCTATCCAGATAACAAACAGTGTCTTCTGCTGTTGGAGAAAACATTTCTCAACTGTTTCATTTATGCTAATGATAAGTTGCTTGTGCGATCTCTTGCACTGCCAGCTATCAGCTCAGGTAATGTTGTGGTTGTGCAACAGATAATTGTCAGTATGTTCTCTTTTGTCCAGTTGCTGCTGCAGCTTAACTTCTTCATTCTATAACTGGTAGAGTCAGGGTTAATTACCTGGTATGATGATAAATGTCTTTAATTCTAATGGCAAGATAATATGGAGCAGCTGTGGTTTAGTGCTTGAGGCTTACCCAGTAAACCTCTTCCTGCTGTCTATATTTATGTCAATATTTATTTAATTTTGTGGGATCACGAAGGACATCTGATCAAAACTGCGCCACTGTTGTGGAAAGTGTGGGCACACCTGAGCCCAGAAATGGGGAAGTGCATAATGTGAAAACTCATCTGATGGGAAGGCCATGGCAGTACTTAGTTACTTACTTTGTTAGCCTTGTCACTGCCAGTGGAACATAAGCCACAGACCATATTTCTCCATCCAGTTCTGTCTTCAGCCGCCACATCAGTTTTTCCAGCTGTCCATGATTCCAGCTTTTCCTGTGTTTGACACCAGATATCTTCTGCAAGTGTCCATCGCGTATCAGTATGCATAGCATGCAGATCGTGATACTGTTTTACCAGTTCTGAGTGCCCCATGCGGGCTCCGGGGTTGTAAGAATTGACCCGCTCCGTTTCCTGGCCGGATGTCGTACAAGGCGACTAAACCAGATCTAGCTCTGTCTGTCGTATATCTTAGCATGTTTTATTGTATTGTTGTTT
>Ga0049107_10000749_pt1 | contig 10543 bp, 8 predicted proteins | sample WorMetilPIANOSA1_FD_61187 | JGI IMG/M metagenome (GOLD analysis project Ga0049107, IMG submission 61187) | Marine gutless worms symbiont microbial communities from Max Planck institute for Marine Microbiology, Germany - Olavius ilvae PIANOSA.1 | ecosystem: Host-associated > Annelida > Digestive... | reverse complement strand
ATGATGATGATGATGATGAATGTGGTTATTATTATTATTAATCCCCTCATTGGTTTGACACTGTCATTTCAATGACAGAAGGGTATCTGGCCTGTAAAATATGCTACTGCAGCAAATCCCCATAGGTTCACTTTTTATTCAGATTATAAGTAGTATTGCTGCTGCTGCTGCTGCTGCTGCTGTTTTACATTTGGTAAATATGATACTGGGGAATTTTTTGGCACACGACAAAATGCCCAGCGGGGTGGGTCTGCGGGGCTCATCTGAACAGTGACAATTTGCGGATCTCTACGGCCTATCTGCAGATCAGTGATTCTAAGCAATCCTCCTACCAAGGGTTACGGTTTGGGTCACGGTTAGGGTCAGGGTTAAAATTAAGGTTACGGTTTGGTTTAGGGTTGCAAATTGTTGTATACAAACTGCTGGAGAAGGCAACAAAATGCGGATCAATCACGTGATTAAAACTGACCAATGGCGATGCGCCCCGAGATCCACCCCGCTCCGCATTTTGTCGTGTCCGGAATTTTTTTTATTAACTACAGGAGAATATAAAAACAAAAACAGGTATGTTTATCAGTCCGTGCAGTCAAATGCTGTGCCAGCATCAAGCAATGCTGTAATAGGAAATTCAACTCTCTAGCTTCACCTGATTCTAAGCAATCCTCCTACCAAGGATAGATGTGAGCTGGCGGCGTTAGCGTTGCCGTGGGAGGGGAACTGGAGCAACTTCCCCTCCTAACCATCACCAGATTCAGTCTTGAGATTTGTGCAGATATGATGGGAAATTTGCTGTGGATAAAAATGAGGGTTAGCAGCAAGAGGTGCAGGATCCTACTATATCTCTCTCTCTCCGTTTTAACGGCGATTTTCAAGGTGAACCTGGGTTAGCCAGTGTTTATTGAAGCAAAGAAAAATGGAGGTGGTGGTGACAACTGGACTACTGGAGCTATAGGTCGTACAAAGCTCCAGTCAAATCATCACCACCAACAAACCAACATCCAATTTTTTTACAGACCGGTTGCCCTTCCTGTCGCCCAACCAACAGTATCAAAGCACTGATGGGAAATGCAGGATTCTGCTATATGTGGGCGTTATTTGAATCTTAATTTATAGTATTTTGACTGCGTACTGCATATTATCGTTGGAAGTTGTTAACAAGGCAAAGAGTGTAAATAGCAAACTTCTATGACAAAAAAGTTATGTTAGTTGCTGGGGACTTTGACCTAATACCCCTGTTGGGGTGCTGTCCCTGTACCCTGCTGGAGAACTCCCGTACCGAGACTCACAGGGTTTGCCCCAGTCATCTTGTCTGGTGACGCCACTAGCTGGTGGGTTGACGAGCTGAATTTGACAAGACCACTGTTTTTGTTTTTGTTTTGTTATTATCAGGTGTTTTGAGACATAAAAATTACCAACATTAAGCAGAAGTGACTTAAGTAACCGATTAACTTCAGATTTTTGGCCATGTGGGTGACCCATGCGTATGACCTCATTACAGTTTGAGCAAAATGAGATACATGTAGGAAACAACGGTAGATGGGCAGATTTACAAATGGAATCAGTGCACGTAACTTGACTACTTTGACAAAATTAGCATCTATAGCTGATGCTGGGCAGGTATATCTTACTTTGCACTTCTTGTTACTTACTACTGTTATCAATTTTTTAATTTTAACTTATTATAACTGTTACTGTTATTATTGTTATAAAAAACGATTTATACATGCTGCGACATGTGGAAACCATTGCAGTCATGCAGTATACAAATGTCACACAAGGTCATGCGCAGCCAATTCAATGACTGTAGTAATGTTTTACACAGCTGAGTCTTAAAGACATATTTGAATTAGTTATTTATCACAAAATTTAACCATTTGATAGAGGCAGTACCATGCAGTGTGAACGGCAACAGAAGACCTGGACTGATGCTGTGTTCAATTCTGTGACAGTTATGGTACAACTAATATTGGCCGACGTCAGCTTAACATGAATTCATTTACTTCTACATGTAATTACACTGTATATGAATGACTCTGCCATCTGAATGTATAGTTCAGATTCAGGTAGCCAACACCTCTGATTCAGCTGTGATTGCTGATATTTCGTGGCTTTTGCAAATGTTTTGTTGTTATTGTTATTTGTTGTCATCCTTTGCTTCAATAAACACCGGCTAACCCAGGTTCACCCGGAAAAGGCCGTTAAAACGGAGAGAGAGAGAGAGAGAGAGAGAGAGAGAGAGTCACTGCAGTGACTTATTTCCATAAGTCACTGCTGGTTCGGTGACAGGAAGATCATGCAGCTTGTAAAAGGCTGGCACCGGCAATTCCCAAAGATTTTCTGTATAAATGCTCAGGTGTCTCAGGTGTAACATGTGTCATCAAGGTGTGACACAGATTTACATGATGTTTACTTAAGAGTGAAACTGGTATCGTTGTTGCTGTTTGATGTGACAGGGCAGACGTGAAAAATGTTATCAAAGATCAGCTGAATATACAGCCATTTGTTCTGGTCAGTTCTGAGCACAGAGATGGTAGTAGCCAGTGGTCAGTTGAGGTGACTGATGCATTATCAGCCGAGTACCTGCGTGAATCACTTATCGCCACTCATGATCATTACAACCCAACCAGTGGCAATATTCTCTCTCGTGGCCTTGACCGACTGTTTGGAGAAGTCACTAAAGGCTATCAGGTAATTAGCTGTAAGAACTGAAACTGTCTCTTAGCATACGTGCATATGTCCACTTTCCAGTTAGAATCTGTAGGCCGTCTGTCATTGCAAATATGAATTGGAAGTGCTGTGTGATTTTACTTCGAGACGTGAAATTACTGGTTAGTCGGGATCTGTAGAGTTACTGTTGGTTGTACTGGTAACAGGAGACGGAGAAGATGCTTGGTGTGGGCGTTCCTCTGCTAGGTATTGGTAAGTTAATGCTGGTTGGAGGTCGTCGCATTGTGCTGTCACCTCCAGACGATGGTCGTCGTTACTTCCTGACAACATCCAGTAAACGCGAGCTGGCTAGTTCCCTCAAGTCCGTAGCACGTTCGTTGAACGTAGCTCGTTGGGTGGTCGCAATTGCCGGTCTAGCCGGTGTTGCATTCATCATTAGGCGTGCAGTGAAGAAGTACAAGTCGCAGTGTGAATCTCAACGACTGCTGGCTGAACTGAGAGTCAGGCGCCAGGCAGTGACTGGTAAGGACCAAGTCACAGACTCCACTTCTCATCCGTGCGTGATCTGTCTGAGTCAGCTCCGAGAAGTTGTGCTGCTCGACTGCGGTCACATTTGTCTGTGCGGTGACTGTGCAACAGCCTTACCGCTACCGAAACTCTGTCCTATCTGTCGACGACCGGTTGACAGAATTATACCAACGTATGTCTCGTAACAGTGATGGATTATCTGTGGACTTTTTGATCTCACAGCCTTATGTAAATACTCTAGACCATGCCATAGTGACCCACTCTGCAACATGCACCTGTGTTCCAGTCATATATATTTACATATTTTTCTTTCTTAGCAAAGTGACCACTAACAATACTAAAGCTGAATCCTAATTTTACACCTTTGCCATAATCCCACCCATCTCTAGTTTGCTACCATGCCCTTAGCCAGTGGGTCTCGGTGGCCAATGAAGCATTCGGTAACCTCGGTTCTAAGGAACAGAAGGTCTTGCAAGCAAAATATACCGACGCATTTGTTACTCACTTGTTTGTTTGAAGTGCATGTAGATATTTGTTACATTAGACAGAAATGATAACCTGTTATAGTTGTCAACAATCTGCACTAGTTTGTCTTTCACTACCTCTTTTCAGTTTCTAGTTTCAATGACTGGTATTGTTAGTTTGTTGACTGCATGACTGTTGCAAAATGTCAATGATTGTCAATCTCAAGGCAGTCTTAATTGAGGGTTTTATCGTGTCTTGGTTTCAGTCTTGAGGTTGCTGACTTGATCTAAGACCATCAGTTAACTGTTCGTATCTTCTGTGTTGGTAGTACTGTACACAGAACAGCATTACATGGTTTTGCCTATGAACTTACGAACATTATTTGATATTACCTGCCATTATATTCAGGGCACATTAGTATTTATGGCACTGTAAGAAAAGGGTTGCTCCCTGATTTCAGTAATCTAAGATACACAGACTGGCCTGCTTAGGCCCTGTCCAGTCCACTTGGGCCCATTCTGTGTACCAAAAATTACTGGAATAGATTAGTTTTTACTAAGTTATGTTAGTAACTTTGATCTAGTAACTATGCATTGTATGCTCTGCATATATGTGTTATGTAAAGGGCGACTATGAGAGCTGTCCCCAGCCTTGTCGTACCTGCTCATGTAACTATTTTCACTGTCAGATTGTGTGCTTGAGCGAAATAGATGATGATGATGATGAATGTTTGACATTTATTCCAAAATAAGGTAGATCATAGAGGGCAGTTTTGAGACTCTTTGGACAGTTAGCTTGACATCATGTCACTGAGAGTCACAACTGCTAATCTTGTTAATCGAGAACACAGATCACTCAGCATTGACCCTCTCGTGCGAGCACGAATGAAATCTCTGTCCACTTTGGGGCTTGAGGCAACGAACACGATACTCGTTTGCTAACTGTCTAAAGGTTGGATACAGCAACTGACAACATGTATGCCACTGAATTGTTAACAAGAGGGATAGTCAATGTTGTTATTTTGGCCAAAACAGGTCGCTATTTGCAAAACATTATGATATAGATAAATACTAACAAAATACTAGATTAACTAGAATGTGATAACACTAGTTTTGTTGTTGTAATGTAAAAAAACTACATGTGAATATAACGGTTATAATGAACTACAGAAAGAGAGGCAATGCTAGTTTAAAAGCCATTTTCCATGACAACCTTGAAAGCCAATACTAGAATGTCTCCATTCTGGATTTTTTGGAGCTAAGGATGAAGGAGGTGGTAGCGATAATTGGAGCTATAAGACATGCAAAGATCCAGTCAAATCGTCACCACCAACGTAGGCTACCATCACCCAACATTGTTACAGCCCGAAGGCCTCTCTCTAGGCTCTCTGTCACCTAACCAAACTTTCTCAAAGCTTGACCGATTTTACCAATTATTTTACCAATGGAAAGAACTAAATTATCAACAAAAACCACCCCAACTTAAATCGCTAAATTACGTAAATAATCAGTTTGAATTTTTAACAACAGCGTCTTAGTGATACTGGAACTTTAAACCAAAGAATTGTTTTTAACATTTGGCCGAAATAATAATAATAATAATATCAAGTTTGTGCGGCCGAGATGGCCGTACGATATGCGGCCCTAAGTGTGTCATTGTAATTCGCTAGGTGGCGCGACGTGACGCTCGATAACGGGACGGACAGACAGACGGACAGACAGAGTGCAACGCAATATGCGGCCCCCTCCTACGGAGGAGGGCCGCATAATAATGTGAGTTGTGGGTGCATGATGAATTTGGTGCATTTTAGACATAAAATCTGACATCTGGTGGCAACAGTTTTGACGATTTTCCAGAAAAGCAACTAACCAAATTTAGTTTAAACGACGAGGAACGAGGAGGCAATGCCTCCTCGTGCCTGAACGTAGCTACGGGCCTGGAAAACTTCGTATAATGATCGGTCTAATCTGAAAGATAGATAAAGATAAAGTCACCCATTCTATCGTTTTGTCTTGTTTTTGTATTTTAAGTGTACAAAAATCTATTTTGATAAAGATATTTTAAAATACTATTTTAAATACTTATAAAGCCAGCCAGTATTTCTTACGGGATTGTGCTGTACTGACTTCGTGCTCTGTGCTTCAATGTTAGGCCGTCATTTTGTAGTCTTACATTTACAAAATTCAAGTTTTTATGGCAAATAAAATATGACTGATTGTTAAGTTTTGTATATGACAATTAGCTGATAACCACGTTGTAAATGTTGAATTTTGCTGATTCTTTCGTGTTCTTTGTTTTAGAGTATTGTCATGCATTACTTCTTTATTTCTCAATCACTACGGTTTCATGTTTTAGTTAACTTATATGCAGTTACTACAACAACGGAAGATTATTAAGTTTGTGTGAAATTAGTAAAATCTCAAGTTTTGTATGTTAAGTTTCGGACTGCCGTAAAATGAGTACGCAGAAAGGAAATGCACAGAAAGCTGGACCACAGAAGTACCAGAATAAGACAAAATTCCGTAACGACTTGCATGATTCAAGTCACAGAACGAAGTCGCTGAACGCGTTGGAAATATCTGGAGTCTGCGCGCGATGTAAAGCGATTATTGAGTGGAAAATTAAGTATAAAAAATACAACCAGTTGACACAACCAAAGAAATGGTAATAATTTTGGCAATCCTCCGAGCGGCGGTCCTAAATTAACAGCAGTTATATAAATAACAAAGGGTCACGTTACGTAACTGTTGGCCTGTTAGGGTTAGGGTTAAGGACTCTAACCCTAATTGTCGTAACGTAAACTATAGGTAGTGGATTAGCCGGACATAGTATTATATAACTGAATGGCTCCGTGAAAGAACCGAACATCACGATATATTTCTTTTTCCGCCCATCACTCAATGGTGTTCTATTTCCGATGTTCTGTTTACTGGTGGAAGTGGAGTGTGAGATTTTAGTGTTTTAATAAAATATTATTAGTTAGATATTATTCAGTTAATATACTAAACGAATGTCTACGTATGCTAATCAACTGCAGCCAGCTCTCAGAAACCTATTACAATGTGTTGTTCGGTTCTTCCACCCCAGATCGTCATGCACGACGCATATATCGGCAGACATTTTCGCCTTTTCGGTGGATGAAAATTACTTGTAAAGCCAGTGACGCGGCAGAAAACCTGCAATTATATCGAGTTGTTCGGTTCTTCCACCAGAGATCGTCATCATGACAACGCATATAACGGCGGACGTTCAGAGAATAACATTAATGCATGACGATATCGGGTCGAAGAACCAAACAACTCGATATATTCTGCCGCGTCACTGGCTTTACGAGTGATTTTCTGTTTCATAGTTGTGGAACTTATTCGGTTCTTTCATGGAGCCATTCAACTGCTCTGTTAATTTAGGACCGCCGCTCAGAGGATTGCCGTAATTTTATCTGTCTGTAGTAGTATTTTCAGTGAAACTGTAACACTTGTCGAAATATAGATTTAGAATACTGGCTGGTGGCCACTGGAGTTGTCTACTATCGCAGTACGTCTCGCTAACTGGCTACACATAGCCTTGCTTACAATGTTCTGCAAGTGGCTAGCATATTAGAGCATACTGTTAAGTCAAAGTTTTTGGATTATGTGTAAAGTTCTGCTGGAGTGGTCTGGTGAGATGATCCTAGGTTAGGTTACATGTAGCCCACAATGTTACATGCGCATTGCGATGGTATGAACATGTCTTAAGAAAGGACAATGATGACTGGGTTAAAAAATGCATTAGTCTCAAAGCTGAGAGGCCAGACCTAAGAAAAACTAGAAAGAGGTTCTGTACAAGAATGTGGCTGACTTGCTGACTTGCACCCAGGTGATGCTATGGATCATAGTAAATGAAAGGAAATGATCAGATGGAAATTGGAGTGACAGTAATAGTGGTGATATGGGCCGAATATGAATTGTACATTTCTACTGCTGGCTCACCCAAGTTGATCTGGATTAAGGTTTGTGGTTTACTGTTGTACTAAAATTTTGTTGTTTTAGTGTGAAATGTGGAAACAAAGCTGTACGGAATTCATACTTTACAGTGTGCAAGCCATGTTCTGACCAACATCAGATTTGTGGAAAATGTGGCCAGAAAGAAGAATTAGTCATCTGGTATCTATTTTCTACATGTTATCATCTATGTAATGCATTTTCTGACACTACAAGAGCAGGAATAGGCTACTACATATACATTTGAGTACTGACTATCACTTTGTTTATTAAATCTAATAAATTTCAAACTTGAATGCATTCACTTTGTTAATGACAGTTACTAATGTGTGTTCCCATTTCATTGACAAATTTTCAAGATCATCTGTGTTTTAGAATAGATATACCATATTGTTAATGTCATTTTTGTGTGAGGTTTATGGCATGTAGCTAAAGCAAATTAATGGAAGTAAACAAAACTGATCATGATGATGATATATTGCAGGGAAGATGAGCATGGTGATCATTCTTGCTGTAGCAGTGACTGTTGCTGAACGCCACATTTATATTCAACTGAATGCTGTTTGCTGTTGTCCTCTGATCCTTCTCATAACTTCATTATGTGACTTTTTAACAAAACAAAAATACAACTTCAGTTAGCCAAGTTTGCAGATTCCCATGGGGATGGACACAGATGATGCAGGAAGTGGGAAGAATGATGCGTGCATTAGCATGGAGGTGAAGATACATTTTGCTGTAATGCTGCACTACTACGCCTCAGTGTTAAAGAGAGTGTCAGTAGTCAGGAGCAGCTTTTGAATCTCATTTCCACAACTAGGAAAAAGTCGAGCACCAGCTTTGATATTCAAGAATTAACAGTGATACATATACATCAGATGTGGATTGACATCTGAGACTGACATTTTGAGACCACGGTTTTGGTCTCAACTCTCAAGAGCACCTTGAAACCGCAGATGTGTGCTCTTGCTCTTGGACTTGGTCTCGTCCCCTAACTGTCCCACTGTAAAATCAAATTTTGCTCCGTATCGTCGATCCAAGTCTGTTGATTAACCACTTGTGTAACGGGTGCGTTATACGCCAGTAGATGTATCGCCATGTACTTCTTATGAAGCTTGCCATCTGTCACATCAGTTGGACCAAGCCACCACTGGCAGCACCAGCATGACGGCTGCAGCCTTGGTCACCAGCTACGTTACGTTGATGCGACAGCATGTTGGCAAATTTAGAAGTAGACACTATGAACAACCGATAATGCACCACTGTATCCTCTCTTTGAGTATTTTTATGTGCCCACCACATCAGCCCCAGTTGCCCTGTGTGGGCTCCACGGTTGAGAGACCCGCTCCATTTCTTGGCCGGATGTCCTAAAAGTGACTAAACCAGGTTCTGCCTGTCCTCTGTCCTAGCATAAGTTTTTTAAAATGTGTTTTGCTGTTTATTAAGGCCACTTTTTTGTGTATCGTTAGTTTGCGTTTTGTGTTCTGTCTCAAGGTTGTTTTGGTTAAGCTGTCAGTACTTGCCAAGTGATTGGTTAGCTCCTCTGGAGACGCCTTTTCGTGGTAAAGCCCAGGCCGAAGAGTGTTTATGACTTCGGATTAGTGTATTATGTTATTGTTTTATTGTGTTTGTCTTGTCCCCGGCCCTGCATACCAGTAATAATTTCATACTCCTATGGTACGATATAGCCTGTTTGTGCTGAAAGTGCCATTAAACACCAATCAACCAACCACCAGCCGTCGGCCCCAGTTGAGTTCTTTTTTTAGCAAGGATGGACTTTTGTGAGACACATTGAGCGAATCAGTTCTCCTCTTTATGCAGTGTAACAAGCCTCTGATCAGCTGACTGTAGTACTGAACAATAGAACATTTGACATCTGTTAAGCAGTGCACACATTATTTGCTGCGTGCCATGTATTGAATGAAATTGTTTGACACTGGACTGAATCCAGAACCTACCCTACCCCCCACTAACTTTTCAGTATAAAGATGCTGAAATTTAGCTGACTGGCTTGCACATTTTTGATAATTATCTCTGCCAAAGATTTTGCATTTTTCATCGGTGTATAGTTAATGTGTTTGTTAGCAGGATATGCAAAAACTACTCCTATCAGTTTCACAAAATTCGGTGGACAGGTGGCGCATAAGCCACATTTTTGGGGGACCCCAGCATGGCAACACATGCTAACACGACAATGGACCACTACAGTGGCTGAAGTAGGGCATCTATTTTTCAATAAGCCCTGTTCATAGTGCCCGATCTGACTCAACTAGCCAGTTTCTTGTCAGTCGCCAAGTTCTGAACATTTTAAAAATACAGTATCAGCGACTGAGTTGAGTCGGAGTGAGTGACAGAACACAGGCTGTATCGGCGGTGAACATGTCAACAAGAAACTCTGCTATCGCTGACAAACCTGCATGACACGTTTATAGGTCAGTCAAGGTCACCAAACATTGTACCATTCCATATGTTAGATATAGTTTCCTATTGTGCAATAGTAACTTTGTCTTTAAGATGCGCCGTTTTTACGATATTCGACTTCAAAAATGTCGTGACCTTGAAATCCGGGTCAGAGGTCACTCAAGGTCATTGAAAGTGATACCATTCTATAGATTTGGTGTGGTTTCCTATTAGTGTTCTATAGAAAGTCTGTCGGTAAAATGCACGGTAGTTGAGATACTCGACTTCAAAAATGCCGTGACCTTAAAAACCGGGTTAGGGTCCGTCAAGGTCATTGGAAATATCACCGTTAGGTAGAGCGCATATGACTTCCTATTGACGTTCCACAGTGACTATGGTTCTATCTCGTGTCGTTTCTGAGATATTCAATGTCGTAAAATGTCATGACCTTGAAATTGGGGTCAGAGGTCACTCGAGGTCACTGAAAGTGGTACCATTCAGTAGAT
>Ga0049107_10000748_pt1 | contig 10557 bp, 9 predicted proteins | sample WorMetilPIANOSA1_FD_61187 | JGI IMG/M metagenome (GOLD analysis project Ga0049107, IMG submission 61187) | Marine gutless worms symbiont microbial communities from Max Planck institute for Marine Microbiology, Germany - Olavius ilvae PIANOSA.1 | ecosystem: Host-associated > Annelida > Digestive... | reverse complement strand
AATCTGTGTAATATTACACGCTAAAATAACCTATGATGGCTTGACCTAGAATGACCGAATTTGGCACGGTAACACAGATGGGAAGAAGTATATATTGGCGTGGTCAACCACGCCGTCATCGCAAGGGGGCAGCAGCGGCCTATTCCTCCTGGCGATCCTCTGTTAAGTTCTATGCAGAAGGAATAACAGATCTGTGCTGTGTGCCCCAGAAGCAAAAAGTTACAAAACAAGGCATTATTATTTGACCCTGAAAAATTAAGACAGCGCATTTGGGGCTCCGGATCAGCAAACACTGTGCACTGGCCGTAGTAATGCAGAGCCAAAAAATTTCGCTCCGCCGCAGACCCCCTTCCCGGGGACGCAGGACGGCCAAAATTTAATCAGTTGGAGATGGTCACTACCTTCACCTACAGTCTACCCAGTTTGGTGAAAATCGCTGCCTGCAATTTCGAGTTATCGTGGCAACAGATCCACACACACACACACACAACGCCTGCCCGCCCGCCTGTTGCTAACACACAGACAGGACCGATAACAATATACTGCGCCGCTAAGCTTAGCACGCAGTGTAAACATTAGATTTAGGTGACAATCTGCGTCACATTGCGCTAGGGTTTGGTAACGTTATGATTACGGTTAGGAGGTGGGGACCAAGCAATACCCTGCGACACTGGGTACGTTTTATCCGGCATTTGTTTAACAGTAACCATTTTGGGGATCAACAATCTTGGCAAAGGTATCTGCTCTACTGAGCGCCATTCTGGTTACTATTATTGAAGTCAAATCACGGTCAAACCATAGCTGTAGCCTGTACCCACCGCCAACCATCAATTTAATGTTTGTCAAGTGACAGTGACAAAGTTACCATTAACTTAGCGTAGGCTTGCCAACCGTCCCGGAATGGCTGGGATCGCCCCGGAATTGACCCACGGTGTCCCGTGTCCCGGGCGAGGCTCATTTTGTCCTGGAAATGTGAAAATTGACCACCTGGCATGGATATATGGCTGTAAATAAATGCCATGACAAACTTCAAGAAAACTGCCAAAAACACAAAACAGTTATGTGACACTTGCTTAACAAATTTGTGCATTAAATTGCAAAATGTCATCAGCATGATCAGCTTCAGGGGGACTTCGTCCCCCAACTAACCCTTTACCCCTGGACCCCACTGAGTGCTTCGCCCTCAGACTCACACTATGGCGACTGCTAAGCAGTCTTGTGTTTGTACAGAAATTTAAATTTATTCTTATGAAATGCACAAAAACTGTTGGCTCCAGAGCTGCTCCTTTTGGCTCAGATATGCACCAAATCATTTGTCAGCTGGGGCTTTGCCCCAGACCCCACTGGGGAAGCTTACTGTGCTCCCCAGACCCCCTAGCTGGTTTAGGGGGTGGGGCCCCCCGGGGAAAGGGAAGGAGGGAGGGCCGGGGGAAAGGACGGAGGGAGGAGAGTCCCGGAATGCCCAAATCCAGAGTTGGCAAGCCTAACTTAGCGTGGTTCATAACAACATTATTTAAAACAACACCAGTGATAAGACCATTATTTAATACTCGGTCAGGCATCTCGTAATCTACTACCACGCAGTATTCCTGTATATAAAGGTCACCTTGTTTCAATAGTTTTCACTTCAAACAGAAAATAGCCAAGCTAGCAAATACATAATCTGGAACGAAACTATTCCCTTCTTTTCAATAATTATATACAGCTACAGAGATAAGAGAAAGCACAGATACGACACAACGCGTTTTATGGATGAACATCTCAATTTAACAACAAACACGTGCTGACTAGAACAAGCCTTTAAAGTCAAACAGAAAACTAGAATGGTATCAACAAAATGTCCATAACAGAGCGTAATAGTACTAGAACTAAGAAATGGTCGAAACAATCAAATGCCAAAATAAAACTATTGGACCAGCCAATGAGTTAAATATGTGTTCACAGAAGTGAATAGATACTAAAAAATCTGTCGTGCATTCGGCGATTTAGCAAATAGGCTGTGGTCTCAAAAACTGGAAATTCGCCATGCAACGACGGCTGACCAAAATGCAGCCGGTGGAGACTGACACATGCGCTTAGCAGAACGACTGATTGACAGCCCGCGTGCTGAATAATCAGCCACAGCATCATTACACGGTGCAGAAATGCCACGGTAAAAGCACTCCGCTACTGCCATAATCATCAAGGTGGGGTGGGCTGCTAAATAACCTTTGTCAACTGTTATAGCCTAACCATATTTTCTATTATTAGTCCGTCAGCATGAAACGTTCATGCTTAATCACACTGCAAAATTCAAAAGCTACTGATGTTCCGAGAATCAGTGTAGGGTTTTGTTGCAAATATTACAGCCTACAGGAAAACCAAATATCTTAATTTGACAGTCTTTTAAAAGACTTAACCGTGTCTGACAATAATGCTATGCCTAGTTGCATGTGAGCATTTCTATGGCACGGGTCACAAAAATCCACAGCAGCTTACGGTTTATTAACTATATTGAAACTTATGACAGTGGCTGGGCGGTCTATTTAACAGCCACCCTACAGGTATCTGCCATTTTATCTCATTGTCTTGAAACACAGTGTCCAAAATATCAACACAATTCTGCGCTACACAGCATCTGTGTAAACGATTCTATTCCTGGGTACACTTTACATTTTAACAGCACGAGTGCAAATCACTTAACTACACCAAGTACGTCACCAATGTTCAAGCTGGCCTAAGGACTGTTTGTGAATTGCCAGACCCGGTATAATCGGCAGCTTTAACGCGCTGTGAAAACATCCAGCTATAGTTGTCATCATGCGATTACCCTCAGTGCTCTGACACTGTTGGTTGGACGACAGGAAGGGCATCCGGCCTGTAAAAAGTTGGATGTTGGTGCTGATGATTTGACCTGAGCTTTGCACGACTTATAGCTCCAGTTGTCACCACGACCTCCATCATCCATAGCTTCGATAAACTCCAGCTATCCCAGGTTCACCTGGAAAAATGGCCGAGAGAGACAGAGAGTGTTGTTATCATGCGAAATAAATGCATACATCAAAAACTGGGTGTACCATTGGCAAAACGGCCAACAGATTCATCATGGCATTTGTTTTAAGACAATAGCGGCATGCAGTGCTCGATGAGAATGTGCAAACAGATGGCCAGCCAGCACACACATGCAGTTGCATTTTCCGATTAGCAAATGACTATTTACAACAAAATATATTAGTAATAACAATAACAAACTACGACGTCATCGTTATATAATATAAATATACAGTACATAGTCACACGCAGAAATATCGTCGCCACCGACGATCTCAGAAATGCCAGAAAACACCTAGAGACGACAGTCCCGCCCGGGGACTGCCAATCGTAAGAGTTATCGGTCAGAAGAAGGAGGAAACTCCATCCACAGCAGAAGCATGTATAACGTGTATAATAGACGAACTGTTGTGTACAAATTAATGTATGCAATGTACAGCGAATAAACTGCAGGCTGGGTGCGACAGCCGAGACAATAAATAATGCCTATCGGAGCAGCAGTGCACCGAGAGTGAACTGCGCACGGTGCACGGTGACGGTGCATTCGTGCGGCTTTTGTACACCAACTGCTCACTGCTGCACAGTACACGAAGTAAGTGTAGCACTCATACCAAACATAGCCTGACAAAACAGCTCAACAAATAGCCCAAAGAATGATCCGTTGGCGGCAATATGACCACCAAATACGTTAGTAAATATGTCACAGTCTCAAAAAAAAGAGGTAGTGGCTTTAGCCATACAAAACTGATAAACAAGCACACAGCAGCCAATAAACAGAAGCCAAAGCAAACCATTAGGAACTTCCAACACAAAATAACGTATTTCAACAGTGTTGTGAAATACGAAACTAATGCCTTTGTTAATGTTCACTGGAGATAAAAAACATTTCTAATTTCATGACCAAACTGCTTTCCAACATTACACTGTATTACATGATAATGGCACAAATAAATCAATGAATGAGCAATTATGATCCACACAGCAAATGCTAGCAGTAAATTTTATCATTTTAGTACACTTCAAAAATTTTGGACAACAAACTAATGAATAATCTGGAACACAATTTTTCTAGTACCAGTAAGACATTCAAGAGACCCAGCCTTATACAGTATGTCACGAGCCTGTAATACTATGCTGCTTGAACAAAAACCTACAATAATATAAGTAACAAATAATTATAGTTATCGTATCTTGCTCTATGCAGATATCTTTATGTTTGTACATAGTGCAGCACTTGATTTCATGAGATGAACCTGCAGGTTCACGAGCTCCGATTTCATGCCTAATTTTTCACCTCCATAACTGTTGTCTTCCTGTATCTCCCGCCTCCTCCCTCCAATCAGAGACTCCAGCATCACCTCCAGATTATGTACTCCATCCTATACCCTCGACCCGCAACCTGCACTAAACACTACACATCCTTTATACACCACGCTCTATTAAATTACCAATAAAACATACTCTCACCCTCCAACCCATTTACTTAAAAATCCACTCATTCATTGTTATTTTATTGTATCACTTATTGTTTTCATTGCACTTATTTTACGGTTACGCACTGGGTAATCTAGCTATACAAGCTACTGAAACAAATAAATGTGATTTGCATTCGCTCTTTGCCTTTCAACTTCTAACTCTCTTTCCAGGTGCTATTTCGAATAGATGACTTTAGACACTTTACCAGCATGTTTGACTGCTGCAAGTTATGCCTGTAAATAGCTGCCAGGAATGCAGTGTTCCATGAGAAAAATGCGAAAAGAACGTCGTGCAAAACATCATCTGGTGGGTGGGCGAAGGCGTCGATCAAAAACCTGAAGATTGAGGCGCCCAAAATGCAAGGCCTAGACGACCATAGCTCAAGACCCAAAGGGCCACGAGTGGACATTCGAGTTCTTTAGTTAAGCTCCTTGGCGCCAGATAGTTTCATGCATCTTATGTACTCCCAATTCAATTTCCTGGAACTACAGACTTGCCAGTTTCCTGTCATTTCTCTGATCTAGCAACTGAATTTTGCTAATGGTGGCCCGATAGTGGGTAGGCCCCTTAGCAAAATATTGGGGAGGCCCCAGAATTGACCTCCCTGCTAGCAGACGAGACATACGTGTGATTAAATAAGCACAGATACAGACGTTATGGCTGTTTGCCCTGATACAACTATAAACCGTAAGGTTTGAAGATCACCCTGTATGTATAATACACAAAACACTCGGACCACGGCCCACCCACTTGTGCAAGAAGACATCAGATGGTAACTACAACAGCGATGTCAAAGAAAGACAGAAACACACCGATTAGTCACAGGAAAACACCGAAAACATGGAATATGGGTTCAGGCAAAAGTATGTGCAACTGGTGGCAGCTGACAGTGATTGGTAGAACAGCGAGATTTACAACTGAACACACGGTGCACAAGTTTTACGGGCTCCATATTCTGAAAACTAACTGCTGTACCCAATTTTTCTATCGGCCAGCTCATTAGTTGGGGTACCAGCATCAGAGGGCTGATGAGAGACATGGCAACCCTCCCCTAAGGCAACCAGAAGCTATTTGTGGTTAAAGACAAAGTTGGAAGACGCCCAGGTGAGCTTGGGGTGAGCAAGTCCGTGGAATGTGATATTTTTACCTTCAGTCCTTTGACACTGTTGGTTGGCGACAGGAAGGGCATCCAGCCTGTAAAAAAACTGGGTGTTGGTTTGTTAATGGTGATGATTTGACTGGAGCTTTGCATGGCTTATAGCTCCAGTTGTCACCACCGCTTCCATCATCCTTTGCTTCAATGAACACAGGCTGACCCAGGTTCACCTGGAAAATGGCCGTTAAAACGGAGAGAGGTCCGCTCACTAGTACAGTTCAAAATGCAACAAAATGTACTGAAGTTTATAGAGTGATGTTTTGCAGGGACACCCACAGAAGGCATCTGTAAAGAGCAAAAAGTTCCGAAGAAAGTTAGCGACATAGTCACCACACTGGGATCAAACAGGGCCCAACTTTTGAAAATCCGGCATACAGCAATTACTGAACGGAACAAATGAGCAACCACAGTGCGAGACTTGCAGCTGAATGAGAATGAGATCGCTGCCAACGACACATGGTCCTCCTTGCACAGGAGCTTTGTGAGGCTGGGTCGTCAAAACCAAGTATTTACTTGTTGTGATAAATAAAATATGACTGATTGTTTTTTTTTCTGACTGAAAATGCTTCTGGTATCAGTTATACACGCTCAATGTGGTACATGTCCACCAAATCTGAATTCTATATGACCTTCCCTTCTGAGCCGGCCATCCGGCCGATCTGAGTCATATACTGGCTTAATTGTGTTTAACCCTCGCCGGCTCAAAGGGCCAAAAGGGGGGATGAGCTCCCACGCAACGGACCTCAGTGTCTATGCGAAATCTTCTTCTTCTTCCCTTCTCGAACGGAGATGAACTGATGGCAATGGATGGTGCCCCAGGAGGACCATATAATAAGCAAAATATATGCAACTGAACACAAATATCCCGATATTTAATTAATGGCAAATTTGGACGAGTAAATTGAATTGTTTTAAATATTATAAATAAATTCTTACTTTACATTTATCACATATTTTAGATAGTTATTCAGGACACATTTGTCCGAAAACAAAAAATTCTATCGCATACTGACACACATAACTGTAAGACCACAAGATGAATTTTGTGGCAGATGATCATAACAGCACCATGCAGACAATGAAACAGAATGGATAGCTGGTTGATGAATCACAAGGTGGGTGGGCTTTGTGGGCTTCGGAGCGGAGAAGCAAGATGGACGAAGGAGTGACGAACATTGTACAGACCCATGCAGACAGATTTCACCGACCGCACTAAACACATCAACAGAAATCATTGCACAATATCAATGACACTGACACTATGGAAATGATGGATTAAGAAATGATGAATTAAGTGACTAAAACACACATGTAAATATAATGGCCATTTTCTCCCAAAGTTGTCCAAAAAAAACCCGAAAGTTGCTGCAATTTCTCAGGCTGGGTGTACAAAGCAGAGTCAAAGTTACCAGTACTGAGTGACTTGTTGAATTATTAAATGACTTAGTGACTTACACCACTTAACTTAGTGACTGAGTTATTTAATATCGTCGACTGGTTTGGTTTGTTGTTGTTTAACGGCACTTTCGGCACAAACAGGCTATATCGTGCCATAATATCATCGACTGGCTTAAAAGACTTACAACCGACTTCAATGTAATATTTTCAACAAATACGGCAACCACATACAAGTATGAGATGAACTGCAGTATGGTCATCAACTGGTTGTTATCTTTGTTCAGCTGCCCGCTGCATCCTGATCATCCCACACTCTTAGGCCTATATCACACTGACGCGAGTACTCGCAGCGAGCATTCGCGGCAAACGACTGGTGCCTACGTTTACGATTGTGTATTAACACTGGCGCGAGCGAGAGCACTCGCGGAAATCACTTGAGCGAATATTCGTGTACACTTGCGCTGTCAACGAAGTGCTCGCGCATTCACGCGAGTAGCTGAACACGAGGTAGGCTATTTATTGATAATCAATATTAATTTTTTACTTACTCGCTCCGAGAACATTATATTCGCTGCGAGTACTCCCTATGAACGTTGGCCGCGATTACTCGTGGCAGTGTGAAATAGGCCTTAGACTGTGCAATACGGATCTCACAGTTTTGCCACTTCTGGTCCTGTGACCTGGAACTCACTGCCAACTGTTTGTGACCTCTCATTGACTTTCTCACTGTTCTGTAGCAGACTGAAAACTGAACTCCACAGTAGCATATGGCAAACACAAGTTAGCACTCTTGTAATAGACCTTCTATAAAAGGGGGCATATATAACCTTGTTTATTGTATAATAATAATAATAATAATAACCAGCACGATATTTAGTGCTGTAATCATGATCACAAAAGGTCATTGCGAGAGTTCATTTGATGAATGTAGAACAGCGCCAAGCGGCCGCTGACCCTCAGACCAGGCCATCTGACTTGGGCTGTGAGTCCACCTGTAGGTTACTATCGTTTACAACCACCATCGCCATTTATTATTTATTATTACTCAGCCCGAAAGCTGATACTCATTTACCATCCCATGGAGGGCAGAAGGCTGAGTTGACCTAGGTACTGCAGGAAGGGTGCGCACAGCCCATGCCCAAGGCTGTAAATCACAGTGGTTTGTATGATAAACATTGTATTAGTAAGGTATTGTATAGTCTCTTCACGCCTCAGCAACGCAAAACCTGTGGGTTCACACTACCTGTATGGACGCCAGCTGAAGGTCCTCATACATATACACAATACACACCTTGATAGTTGAAAACTATCAAGAGCACGCGCACGCATGGGTGTGTTCAGCACTCACCTACTCAGTCCTTCAGTGTCCTGGCATAATGCCAGCCTTTTCCGGGGATGGTGCTTGGGCCACTTAGCAGCCTGTGACTCCAGGGATGAAATAAGCCCTGGCCCCACTATGGAAAATACTGTACTCTACTTGATTATCATTAGCATACAGACCGGCTAGAGATGACAGTTATAGAGGGCCACTGTCGCCATCAGGCTGGCACTGCATACGAGTCGCCGTTGTCGACGACTGCGGCTCGTTGGATGCAGCAGCGGCGCTGCCGCCACCGCTGCTGTTCGGAAAGTACAAACTCGGCTCCGTGTTGCAACGCTTGATCTTGCTCTTGGACTTTTTCAGCATCGTGGCCTACAGCACCCACATGCACAGACACCAAAGTAGCATCATCAGTTTTTCCCTTCAGTGCTTTCACAGGAAGGGCATCCAGCCTGTAAAAAGTTGGGTGTTGGTGGTGACAATTTGACTGGAGCTTTGCACGATTTACAGCTCCAGTTGTCACCACCACTTCCATCATCCTTAGCTTCAATGAAAGCGGCTAACCCAGGTTCACCTGGAAAAATGGCCGTTAAAGCCGATAGAGAGAGAGTCTGGTGAGACAGCAAATTAGAACCAGTAATTGTGGTGTTGATATGGAAATGGCAATTTACACCGTTTTACTAATACTGCCGTTAATCGTTCAGTGCTTTAACTGGACGACACAAGACATCTGGCCGTCAGAACTTCCCGCTTCACCAATCCACCAAGGATTTCCTATGGATAATCACCACATGCCTTAGCAAGTGGAGATTACTGCAGGCTGGACCAAGTGCCTTGTAAGGGTGCAATGATGGAATGAATGAATGAAAGCTCGTTTAACGGCTATTTTCCAGGTCAACCCGGGTAAGCCGGTACCATGTTTCCATTCTCGATTTTATTGGAGCTAAGGATGATGGAGACGGTGGTGATAACGGGAGCTATAAGATGTGCAAAGCTCCAGTCAAATCATCACTACCAACAAACCAACGCCCAACATTTTTACAGGCCGGATACCCTTCCTGTCGCCCAACCAACAGTGTCAGAGCACTGATGATTACAAAGGCCGATATGGTTTGTGAAAGAACTAAACGCCACCCCAGATGTAGGGAAAGTTGACTAGTGGAATAAAGAATTTGCAGAAGCTGTTAGCGAAAAGCAAGTTTGGTTCGGGAAATGCTGAAGTGAGTCGGTTTACCTTCAATGCAGACCGCAGAACGACGACCTGCCCCGGAGGCTGGAGCCACGGCTCTCCGTCAACCTGTACTGGCAGTTCTGTCAGCATCTGTATTCGTATCTGCACATACATCCGCTATCGGTCAGCCAACATGGCCAACTAAGCCATCCATCCTCAGGGGTCGAGTAATCCATGTAATTAGGTACATGGATTATGGAGTGAAGGCGTAGCATGGCTGATTGGGGCATAGTATGCCTGATAGCTGCATAACTGCGGGTCCAGAGTCCATTACAGACTTTGTTAACTATCACTTCACTGATCTTGCCTATGCTGACGATGCTGCCATCCTTACCTCTGATCAGCTTCAAGCAGACAGTGTCCTCCAATCATTTAATGCCTTTGCTGCTATACTGGGCTTAAATTATCGTGGCCAAAGACAAAACTCCAAAACGTGGGTGCAGGTGACCCGCCGTCGACAATCCTCATAGCAGGTGTGTGTACCAGTTGAAGGAGTAGAGGAGTTCATCTTCCTTGGCAGTAAGCAGAGTTCTAATGGCTACTGCTGACCGGATGTGCTACGCAGAATTGGGCTTGCCTGGTCAGTGATGAATTCTCTACAGAGGGTATGGAAATGCAGCTCTCTCAGTATCAACATCGAAGTACACCTGTACCAAGCATTGGTAATGTCTGTACTGCTCTACACCGTGTTTCATAAAAAAACAACCCGGTACTTAATTGCCCATAACTTGGGCAAATGTTGATCGATTTTCAAAATTCTTTCACTGTCAGACTCAGCAGTAAACGTGTAATAAAGTCATTAAATATCTCTCACCACACCTGAAACGCGTCGCTACACTACCTTGTGTAATGTAAATGTCAGAAAACTACCGACAATCTGAAACAAATGTCTCGCTTAACAATAAATTTTAACTTAATTTATTACAGTTAATAATGTTTTGGCTA
>Ga0049107_10000747_pt1 | contig 10561 bp, 7 predicted proteins | sample WorMetilPIANOSA1_FD_61187 | JGI IMG/M metagenome (GOLD analysis project Ga0049107, IMG submission 61187) | Marine gutless worms symbiont microbial communities from Max Planck institute for Marine Microbiology, Germany - Olavius ilvae PIANOSA.1 | ecosystem: Host-associated > Annelida > Digestive... | reverse complement strand
TAGGCTATATCGCGCCATAACAGTAGGATAATATATCACGTAGGGGCAGGAGACAACACAAATACATAATAAAACAATGAAGCAATACAATAAACCAAGAAAATCACACGCACTCTTCGGCCTGGCTTTCTGGAGACGATCCCCTTGCCACGTTTAGGCTTCCTCAGTACTAGCCAATCACTTGGCAAGTACCGACAACTGAACCAAAGCAACCAACACGCATCAACATAATAGCAGAATACAACAACAGACAAAGAATCCTTACTACGCCACGATACACAATGAATACGCACAAGAAAATCCTAGGATAAATCGACAGGACAGACGGAAGGTCACATTCCCTGGATATGCTTACCCAATTAAGATCTCCCAGCAGTACACTCCCGCTACACACACACACACACAGAAGCAGTGCACTGGGTCTTCCATCCCTGACTCTGACCACTGAAGGCTCCTGGATCCACCTTGGGGGAGGGTCGTCAAACCTCTCGTCAGCCAGCTGATGCCAGTACCCTCACCTGACAGTGTGAACAGCAGTGAAGATACACTAATGATGTGTTATATGTTGCAAAAGCAACATGTGCAATACATAGCTCAATACTGCTATGAAAACAGTGAAGTTCATACCTGCAGCCTGCAAGGTAAACGTGGCACATTCTTGTGAAATGCATGCAGGGTGTTCACATCTTCCAAAACAGGACTGTAGTACTCTAGTCCGGATTGGACTAGTTCCATTTTCCTGGACTTGGATTTGAATCAATAGGAATTGGATTTGTACTAGATTCCGACAAACTTGGGCTTGGGTATCAAGTCAATTATAAGTCCACTTGTACACGTACACCAATAGAAGCTGACTAACCAAATTGTGGGTGGGTGTAAATTAACTGTCTCCGACTGCATGTCTATTTAGTTTCTTTTCTACTGAATGCGTAACATTAACTGGGTAATGCGTAACTGGTTCTTGGCAGACTTGGATGGCTGTTGCCAGATTTATTACAAGTCTGCTGCCCCAAAGGCCTGGAATCCGTAGGTAGGTTATCGCAGAATATGATATGCATCATAACCTTGGCTATTGCAGTTTTAGACCTTCCCAATTCCTAAGCATCACCGAGTTTTGACCTCTACCTAATTACACTGCTTTGTGACGGGAATGTATAAGTGTGAAAATCTGCCTGAAGTTGCTGCCTAAAGTTGCACATCACTACATCATAGCGAGATTGCCAGGAGGCAAACACACAACCTTGTGTGGTAGATGAATACAAATCAATAAACAAATAAATAAAAGGCACAACGACGTGGCAGTAAACAACAATGATGAAAGTGTGGGCTAAAACGTTAAATCTTAACAGTCCATTAACAAAGCATGCGACTCCAAGGCAGCACATTTGTACGACACTTCATCTCAACGCACAAAGATCTGGTTCCTGGACTAGGGAAGCCAATCCCTTGGCCCCGGATGCAGAATCTCGGTAATTTCATCCCCACAGAAGAGGTGATGAAGAAACCCTGGGTTCCTGAAGCTAACGAGGTTATTGTGAACGTATTGCCAGTTGTACATGCACAATGTAAATCTCAAGCAACAGGTGTTGCGTGGGAAAGGGTTCAGCACTTTGCTGACCAGCTGCAGCGCCACTTGGGTGCAGAATGCAGGTTGGTACTTGGCAGGTGCCCGTACAGCAGACTGTACTGTCTAGCTAGTTTGTGTTGTCATATGATTATTGTGGTAATAATGATAATCGTGCTTCCTGATCAGTGGAAACAGTCACATGGTGAGCAGCAGCACAACTGCATATCAGCCGCATCCAACATCTGATGCGTCTGACGTATCCGTTGCTGGTTGCATAGTGACTAATCCACAGAGTTCAGCTACATGTACAGGGCTATACAGCTTGATCACAGTGTTCAACTTTGCCCCCAAGTAATTCCCACAGCGCCTGTAGGACACTGCAATCAATAGCATCATGTATGCTGTGAAAACTCCTTATTGTTACCAGATGGAAGTAAAATATTAAATGGAATACATTTTTTCCTTTTAGGCATGGTTCTGGCTTAAGTTTATGAGAACCCCGGGATCCCCAGAACCCTGGCACTTTATTTCTATCCCCTTAACTACGGGGTTTAAAATTATAGGTGGGGTTGGCTTCCCTACCTGGAACAACTGATCTGTCTTCAACAGCAAAACTGTTGCAATGCTTGTTACTTTATAGCAAGAATACATTTTAAAATACACATTAATTACATCCACTGTAGGCGACACACTTGACACACATCAAATGGCAGCTACATGTACCAAGCATGTAGAAATATACCATTTACGCAAGCACAACATTAAGCTACTAACGTTACATAATTACAAAATCTGCGACACTTGTGCAAACATAGCAACAATAAATAAAAAAGTTAGAAAAAAGTACACTGGCACTCTTGGCAGTCACAAAGTAGGAATGTTTCGCCGAGACCAGCTCAATGCCATGATGAGCACTTGGCAATAATAAGAACTTCACAAATTAACCTACTAAAGTTCAGCCTCAAAGAACAACAATTTTAACAATAACTTCAACCAAATGGCTCACTTTGCTCAAACATTTCTACAAGACATCATTCTTTAAAATAATGAATATTGTCACTGACTAGCCTGTGTTACAGCAATGGTTCAAAGTTCTGTCCTTTTGTGGGTATACCCCAGTTTGACTGCCTAATCCATGAAGCTGTGCTGGAATTCAGTCAATCTCTCAACCAACAGTGCCGATGCAGCTTTTGCAGATGGAGATTACTCAAAACACTGCATAAGCTAGTCAGTGACACTGTTCATTTTCTTAAGACAATTGTTGGTTGGATTTTAGCTATTCAGTCAAAATTATGATAGAATATTGTTGAAAATGACCTTACTTTGCAAGGCAGTGCCGCCACAATTTATGTGTGAGATAGGCAAATTTATAACCTTTTTTGTGTCAAATTGGCTGGACAGTTTATAGGCCATATGTATAGTGGGGAAAAAGACCAGTGTTACAGTACCAACAAAAATTAACAAGTATTGAGTGAAGAGGCACTTTAACAGATGGATAACAAGAAGGCTAGCTACTGCAAACAGACCATGTGTCAGCATTCATTGTCAACAGTGTAAAAATTGGCTGCTTTTACAATGACTACTCAAAAAATAAAGCAGAGTATTGAAACACATATTACAATGCAAAACAAAGTTCATGACAAAATACAACTTAGCAGTATCATGTTTACTCGTGTTTGTTTACTGTTTAATTTTTTGACAATAAAAATGATTTTGTGCAACAAAGATAACAAAGTTTACCACAACAATTTAAGTTAAATTGAACAATGTGAAAATGCCACAGTGTTACAAGATATGTCAGTGACTGACAGAATTAATCAAGTGGACCAAATTTCTCACTGTACTGCATAAGTTTTTTCTGCAAATCCATGACACGCATGACTGCACTGGATGTTGCCATCTGCTCTTCCTCAAGTTTCTTTGCAAGCACCTCGGTCTGTCGCGCTGCCTCTGAGCGCTCGTCAAGCAGCTGTTGACGAAGCTTGTCAATGGAACATCTTTCAGACTGTAGCTGCTGCTGTAACATCACAACCTTAGAGTGCAACTCGTGAACATCGTCAGTTACTGGACTGGCAATGTCTTGTGACAGTTGAGGCAAAATGCAATCTGATGTGCTCACTCTATCGTCATTCACTGCATTTGACTGAAGTTCAGTCAAGTTCTTTTCTACTGCATTCTCCTCCAGCTTTTCTACACTGTGGTTTGCATCTACTAGTATCACAGGTGGCATTTCCGTCACAGTCCCATTCAATGAACAATGTGCTTCCCGACTGTTCACATCGTAAGACACATCTGTCAGCAAAGCAATACTGTCATTGTGTGCAACACCGTCACTATCATCATTAGCTGGAAAGATGCGACAGAAGTGCTCAATCAAATCCTGGACAGCAGTTTTACGGTTCAGTGAAGTGCCGGCAAGCAGTGCAGGGTCGTCAACCTCCGGACTGATGAAGCATGCAGAGAATACTGTTGCCAGGTTAGACGCAGTCATTTGATTGAGTTCACAACATGCGACATCGTGCAAAAAGGCACAGAGATAGTGCAGCAGGTCATAGTTGGCACACGGCAACTGCTGAATGGCATCAGACAAGGCAGCGATTGCAGCTTCCGGATTCACTGGACGTTCACGTGTGACAATGTGCATCACTCTGTCGTAGTGTGCAAAGGGGATGACTGGCTGCGGCAAACCACAGAGGTACGACTTGAGCAATGATGCCACGGTGTGTACATCAACGTCATCCAACGATGGACGGCTTCCACCTGTGTCAAATGCATCACGAAGCCCTCGTACAATAACAGCACGACCAGGCAATCTGAACACAGACAGACAACACCACAGCCTTGACAACACCAAAGTATCAAGAACTGCAGATACTTTGTTGCAATGCTTTAAGTATCGATAGTGTTATTGCCGATATTTTTAACAAGTTAACAGAATACACTTCAATAATTCTATAAAATACATTAAATATTCAACATTATTATTCACAAGTGCTGTTCACATATGCATATTCAAAACAAACCTGAAAATCCCTTCAACTTCCAATCCATTTGCGTACAGAAATTCCACACACATCTGTACTATCTCAGGTACTTGCCGATTAGGATCTCTCTCTAATTCATATTTTAATGTGTCCTCGAGTGGCTGTCCAAAAATTCCTGCAGTTCAACACAAACATGCACAAGCTGTCTTAATGGCTATTTTCCCATATGAATCTAGACTGTTAGACTGTGCATCTTTTTGAGACAGACCCAAACTCTTCATATCCTGTTAGAAAGTAACTACATGCACAAGAAAAAACGTAATACAATATGTAAATTCATATAATACATTTCTCAAAGGAGCTTAAATGTGCTTTACACTGCCATTATACATATTACATTCCTTTAACAGCCAGTTCACAGCAGTGACACACGAGATTAACTTCCAACCTCATACCCATTCATCCCAATGTCATCTTTGTCCACACTCTATCCCCATTTGTGTTATACAGAAATCAAATATCCTCATCATATCTCTAACAACACTGTGAGTCTGTGAGAGGAGTCAATACACTGGATATGTAACTCACATATTACTTACTGTCTGCTCAGAAGTTTTCATTTCTGAAATGGCCTATGATGTGTCAAACGGAACATTGTTTTCTGCTTACCCATCCATGTTTAAAGTTTTGTGACACAAAAATACATTTCTGCATGACAGAAAATATAACAAACATGCAGATGACGAGCAATCGTAATGCATCTTACCACCACCAGCATCCCTGTACAGCACTTGTCTCAGAAACTGAAGCCAAAGACGTCTTTCATCTGGCGACTTTGCAGCAAGTGTTAAAGTTTCCTGAGACAAGTTGCTACCATCTAACATGAATACACATCAAACAATGTTGCAGCAGGTTAAAACTTCCTACTGGGTATTCCATTAAGAGTATGAATATGCAAATAGGCTTGTGTGAAAAACTATGTCTCACTATTTTGATATATAATATGCTAGCAAACTGTCTGTGCTGATCAGCAGGCATTTATTTATTTCACTAAAAATCTTGCAGCTGAAATAACCCAATGGTTCTTCCCTGGGAGACCTTCAAGGGATCTGGCCTAACCTAGATGGCTGTCCAGGAAAATAGGCTGGTAAAACAAAAACTAGAAGTAGTAGTAGTAGTACCTGTTATTTCACCAATTCAGGCAGGGTGATGCACTACAGCTACACTTGCTAGGCTGACTGCCTCAGCATAATGTAAACACATAGGGGCGCCAACGTAACAAGGTAATGTCATACTTTGTGAAAAGCTAAATGAAACGTACATCAAAGATAGCATTTTGCTGCACCAGGTAGGCACTGCAGAATGCCCATCTGCTTCAATGGACAAAAGCAAAATTGCTTATAGACTTCCTTGGCAGATGAAAAGAAATCATTTACAAAATAAGTAGACATCACCTTGGATGTAACCCAGTAGGCATTCCATGATGGCACAGGAATTATTGCATTAACATCAGAAAAGTTTTTGTGTTCAATTTTCTACCGTATAGCTACATGTCAAGATAGAAATGCTCCACTATAAGTATACAACTGAGCAATGGGTTCACTATCTGTTATGGTACATTTGTGTGGCTTAACTGTATGTAATTAAGTGACCTCATCCTTTAGTATTTGAGCCTCAGAATAATTAAATGGAAACCTCAATTTCGTATCAAATTTAAACTACTGTTTATTTAGATGATTATTTCACATATATGTAATTCACATTACAAGACGGATGAACAATGATGTCTTTGTCCTTTGAAATTTTAACTCACTATATACACAGAGTATAATTCTGAAATTTCATGCCATACTGTATCGTACTTTTCCCCTCAACTATATACACAAAATAAAACAATCCTTACATTTAACATGAACTTTCTATTGCATTACTGAGTTACAAGCAAGTACCTGAGAGAAAAAAAAGGCATTTACTATGTCTCAACAATTTTAAAATGTCCTTCCGAGAACTTTGTAATCGTCATCTTGTAATCATCATTTTATTTGTCACTAAGTATCAATGCTATTTTTTTAATATTTGCATTTTTTTAAATTTCAAAAATGACCAAGAATGATCTGTCAGGGTATTCACTTACTGGCAGACGAGCTCAGCACACTAGTTAGCTCAAAAGCAATTTTCTATTAGTAGTCCACAGTGACCACAGATACTGAATAGACTCATTTCTGAGATAACTGTTCAACACAACAGATCTAGACAACAAGTGACAACTGGGTGCATTTGCATTACACACTTTATCACTTTGGGACCCAAACTAACCTGGAGTGATCTTTGGAAAAAATGGCCAGTTTAACAAAAACCGAAAGTAGTAGCTGTAGCAGGGTAGCAAAGAGAGAAGTCTGGGCAAACATCATTGAACTCAGACCAGTTCTCACCGACATTTGGAGAAATCTCAAACAAAAACTTCTGTGAATCACTTCTGTATGTATCCGGTGTGGCAAGCTCCTTCACTGTGAGATCCTTAAGAAAGAGTGACAACTGTGGTGATTGTGTTTCATCGTCTGAAGCAAACTGCATTAGGTAGTTACCACTGAGCGCAAACCATTTGTCCTGTAAAACAATGCAACACTGATTTTACAAGCTACATAACAACAACAGCTTACCATTTATGGCCCCAGAATACATATGCAGTGCATAACTACATGCAATCTGTGTGATTTGTCTGACACAGCAGTGAGACTTGACCCTTGAAATCAGAGTATGAAGTAAAGTTAGTCGGAACTGAAATGAGTATGCTCAGATCAATGTACTTCTAAGAAGTAAAACAGATATAAGAAAATTGATGAGACTTGAGCCAGTAAGTCTGGTTATTAAGAAGGTCTTGTGCGACATATAAGCTGCTTTAGACATGCTGAGCGTAAAACAGATAAAGACTGGGTCAAATGTTTCAAAAGCTGTTAATACATGTATCAAACATCAAAATTTATTGATTGCATTACTTCAGAATTTAAAAGAAAAAGCTTCATAGATACACCACTACGGAGATACATAGCTGCCTACAATGCATTACTGGTATTGTGGTAAATAATCAAAAGTGAGAAAAACGACAGTTCTGTTAGCACAACTTGGCAGAGATTTTACCATTAACATTAAAATTCACGATATAAAAAAAGAACAGCCCGAGTTCACAATCATATATCACTCATCATTGTTATATCAGCACCATTAATTACTTCTATGAGTGACAACAAAATGAAACCAGCAACCATGTTTTGTAACAAGTGTAAAGTTCTTGTAACTCGATTTTTTTGGAAACACATCATTTGTTGTAACCAGTTATTAACCAATAAGTGTCCTGTGTGACATCACTGACTGACAGATTCGAATGGACAATAGCACACTGCTCTGAGTCCAGGCGGGGTGCAGCACATGTCCCAGTGTGTCACAGCTGGTGACGCTACAAGGCCTGAGGCTGATATCACACGGCTGTATATCACCTCATGAGAGGGCCTATAAGTGGCTGTCACCACCATCATTTCATAACGTTGACAGAGCTCTAACTTTCACCGCTGCTTCAGTGGTGGCGGTAGTGCTACTGGAGGAATGATCATCTTACATTCCCTACACATCACCCATGGATGTCTGCCTGTCTCCATTAGAACTATGTGTCCCACGACATATTGCCAGCTGTGGTATCAGACCAGCATGCCTACTGACCACTCATCCCCCCATTACAAAGCATAGATGCTGCTGTCACCATCTACAGCCGTCTACAGCGTTGGCAGAGGGAGTCAATGGGAAACACCATGATTTGCCCAAAGCCCCTTCCTGCAGCGATCGTCTGACAAGTCGAGCTTGCACTGTGGTTTCACCAATAAAACCATACATCAGTGCCACTTAATAAATGGGGAAACAGACATGAACACTTATGTGACTTTTCGTAACACCTTTGTTCTCTTGTCAGCTGGCAGTCTGACATTGGAAATTTGAACACGGATTACAACATGTTGAATCCCATGTTCAATCACCAGGGAACTGGAGACTGAGTCACAACCTTAATCAAGTGGTAGAATATAGCAAAGTATATTCCCTTCAGTGCTCTGACACCGTCAGTTGGGCAACAGGAAGGGCATCCACTCTGAAAAAAAGCTGGGTGTTGATTTGTTGTTGGTGACAATTTGACTGGAGCTTTGCAAGCCTTACAGCTCCAGTTGTCATCGCCACCTCCATCATCCTTAGCTCCAATAAAATCCAGAATGGTGACATTCTGGTACCAGCTAACTCAGGTTCACCTGAAAATGGCTGCTAGAACGGAGAGAGAATATTCCACAAAACAACAACTTTACATCACACTGGATAATTGTTCCCATTCGTGGTATCAGTAAATGTTTACAATGACTGACCTGCCAGGATCTGAGCACACCTCGAGACTGTTTCAGCAACCAACCACACTTGGACGGCCCATCACATCCTGCCAAGTCTTTAGTGGAGTAGCTGTAGAATGTGCTTGTGGGTTTGTTCGCTTTCAAAGGCAGTGACGCCGATCGACGTACGGATGAGTCGGAATCAATACCAACAGTTTTCAGAAACCTTCTGAAGCTGCTTGCATGTACTGGATTTTCAGCCATTTTTAGTCACAGAACCTACACACAAACTGCTATTTTCACAAAAGAAACATGACAGCACCTGATACACAACACTGAAAGTATCTGACTATGGACTGATGGACTCTTTGTTTTTAAGGCCATGTCAGTGATACAGTCAGTTTTCAGTCTACAGTTGATACTGCCTCCACAAACTTCAACCCCATCCCCACCCTATAAAAATTATGAAGCTATTATCCAAAATTTCAGTAGTTTACAGGTACATCAGTACTGCAGTAGTGAAAACCAGCCATCAGTGCCATCAGGCTAATTCAAAGGCACATCCGTCATTGCATGTACACTGAGAGATCTCGTTGATGGCACAGGTAACTTGATAATGATACACGTCTGTATGCAGGCAGTGGTGGTCCATCACAGAGGATGCAAACAAACAACCAATCAGTATGTAAAGGCATTGCTTGGAAATCTAACAGCATCATGTGATCCTAAGGAGTAGACTACACTGAAAATGGACAAGAAGCTCAGCTGATGCTGACAATGGGCTCAACACATTTAACGGTCAGTCGAGGTCAACAAAGATGGTACCATTTTGGGTCCATTGCGACTTTTCGCTAAGCATGTGATAGGCACCACGCATTACCGATAGCCTACGTCACTTTCATTCTAGCAGTGTGCTGTAGAAGCGATGCAACAGGCCTATACATTTTACGCCATTATCTAACTAACTAACACGCAAAGTAATGTATCTATTATGAGAAATATGAAGCAATATCTTTAAAATCACGCAAACACGCCTTGCGCCGGCGATATAAATATACATTACGCTATAGACAGGCTATAAATAGACACGCGCAACACAGCATAATGCCTGACCCAAATAGCCTCGAGGCTATTTGCCTGACCCAATAAGCTACGCCCTTCAACGTCGCTGGCTCGCTGCAAACGCCGGACTTTTTTCCGAATTTTTCCACATCTTAGCAAGGTATTTTTACAAGACGCGGGGCTCACTGAACTTTTTAACCATCTATAGTTGTAGCAAAAACCTTCCTCTGATAACTTGTGTGTATGCGTAAAAGTTTTAACGAAGACTGACGCTGTTATGTTTAATTTCTGTCAGTGGTGTAAAACACGTTTCAGCGCTTTTAGCCAAAAAAAATTTGGGGCAACGACCCACAATTTTTTTCCACGTTTTCGGTAGAGCCCCTACTGATCTACAACTATGCTTTGTTCAATTGAAAACTCTCGCACCGTCTGCGAGATATTCTACTTTTAAGTATCCCGTGACCTTAAAACCCAGGTTAGGGGTCACTCAAGGTCATCGAAAATTATAAAACTAAATCCGGCACCCATGACTTCCTATTAACGTTCCATAGTCACCATCGTCCTATCTCGCACCGTTTCCAAGATAT
>Ga0049107_10000746_pt1 | contig 10568 bp, 8 predicted proteins | sample WorMetilPIANOSA1_FD_61187 | JGI IMG/M metagenome (GOLD analysis project Ga0049107, IMG submission 61187) | Marine gutless worms symbiont microbial communities from Max Planck institute for Marine Microbiology, Germany - Olavius ilvae PIANOSA.1 | ecosystem: Host-associated > Annelida > Digestive... | reverse complement strand
TCGTTCACATCTACGATCCGCCGGTCTTCATTTGCTGCACGTTCCACGCACCAGAACGAGTTACGGTGACCGGAGTTTCTCCGTCAACGGTCCTGCTGTGTGGAACAGTCTTCCTGTCGACTTGCGATCACCGGACATCTCGCTGGACATCTTCAAACAGAGATTGAAGACGTTTCTCTTCAGTACTGTCCACTGACCGCGCATTTGCTGCCTCGGCGAATTTGCGCGTTATAAATGTCTTTGTTGTTGTTGTTGTTTCTTGCACTGTTTTGTTTAGTATGACTTCATATTATTCAGGTGATGTAATAAAGGTTGAATTTAATTTAAATTTTGGTAAATGAGAATTGCAGAATAAGAAATGATCACGTGATGAGATTTCAACTTTTATGCTGTAGCTTAGGTATGAAATCAGCACTTGTGAAATATGGCAGTCTAGAAATTTGATTATCTTCATCATCGTCTCACCAGAATCATATATTATTATTGTTATTGTGATTGTTCGTCAAAATGAACTGCGATGGTTCTGTGTTGTTCAGGAGCTGAGCAGTCTGTAGTGAGTGCAGTTAGTGATGCAAGTGACCAGCAGATGACAGATGCACAGCTGACTGTCATAGACCAGTTAGACAGTGAGCCAATGATAGTGGATGCATGTCCAGTACAGACCAGCATGGAACACGTTGTACCTGCTGGTAGTGATATGCATCTGTCCGAGTACACTGCTGTGTCTTCAGTCAGTGCCACAACACCGCCAGTGCCTACTGATGTCAACTTCAACAGCTCGTCTAATCATGTATATGTGTCAGATCACACTGATGTGACGTCGTCACTGTGTCGACCAGCTTTGTCTCACTGGGCTGCTGCAGCAGTCGTTGATAGCAACAGTCCTGACCATGACACACTGTCAGCTAAACTGATCTCTCACAGAGATGCAGTCTCCACTGCTACTGATGATGATGATGTGCATAGCAATGATGATGCTATCTCAACTGATAATGCAGTCCCAGCTGATGATAAACTTCTCAGCAGTCATCCACACGGAGTCATAACAGACAGCAGTCACAGTGTGATGAGTGCTAGTGAGGTAGATGTCGATGATCGTTATCATGCGGGTGTGACTGATGATGTTGACAGCTTTCTCAACCAGAGTACAGCTGCAGGTGACAGAGACATTTGCACCAGTCTGCATACCACTGACTCGGCACGTGTTGCGGCACTGTCTGATATCAGAGTTGTCTGCAGTGGTGATGCTGTGGTCACTGCTGGTGATGTGGTAGTTAGAAGTCAGTCAGACGGAGGTCCAGCTGACGCTGAAGAATGTACTGGTAGTCATGTGAATAATCTACACTTTGATGCTGATGACATCATCTCCGCTGCTTCTCATAACAGCTTGACGAGTCCAGACAATGTGGATTCGGCTGCAGTTTTCACGAAAACCAACTCTCAGCTGCTGGAGCAAGACATGTATGTTGATGATGATGGTGACCAGTTATCTCCTCAACAACACAATGTGGATGCTCTGGATCCAGATGTGATGTTGCCGTCAGATATTGAACACTATACAAGTACTTCTGAAGCACGGTATAGTGAAGTGTGGCTGGAAGGAGTTACTGTGTACACAGAGCCTGCTGGTGATGTTTTATCAGATGTTACATCTAGCAGATTGTCACTGCCCCATCAGCTGACATCCGAGGTAGCTGCTTCTGAAGATATTTATAATACTCATGTGGATCATGTTTCTAATCACAGTGAAGAGTTAAACAGAGATGTGAAAATTCCTACAGAAGTTGTTTTACAGACAGAGATAGAGGATGTAGCTATGGAAACAGTACTCCAACAAGATGCTGCAGCAGATGATCAGCACTTAGTGGTAGATGAAGGAGAAAACGACACCAAAGTACAGCATTCCACAAAGTCACCGACAAGTAAGTGCCGCTTGTGTTTGTTACCAGGTAGGTGAATTTGACTTGTTCAGTTTCCTGTAATATTGTAACATATCTGAACTATTAGTATTAAGAAATTTCTCACGTCCTGTTCAATGTTCATTTTTATGTTTTGTCTGCTTATTAATATTTTATATGTAAATTCCTATTTTCAGTGATATAAATTTAGTGGCAACAGGACCTGAGAACACTTTATAGTTAGCACTGGCAGTTGTAGGTCTTGGACAGTTAAAACCTTGCACAGACAATTGGAACATAGCATGAGATTTGTCAAATGAAACAGAAATTATAACACAGTTGCTGCTCGTGTAACAATGAATAAGTCATAAATATCTTTTTTGGTGTTGTGAAATATTTTAGCTGTATGTGACTGATGATATGTGTTTAGGGCAGCCGCCTGGTTCTCCAAACACACCAACACGTAGATCTGTGCGCCTGATAGCAAAGCAGTTGTACCAAGAAGAATTGGCAGAAATAGCAACATTGGTGAAAGACTCTGAGCAACATCTGCTGAGGACTCCACTGCATGGCAGACATGACATGGAGCTCAGCCATGCAACAGGCACAAGTTCAGCTAAGAAACCGAGAAAGTCTGAAGAGAGAACAGCGGGTGAAATTGACACAGAGTCTCACAATGAACCATTTGTTGTCATTACCCCACCACAGATCTCAATGCATCATCATTTTCTGGACAGCCGTCAGCTGAGCAGAACAGACTTGGCCACTGATGTCACTGACAAGACGCCAGTCAAACAGACTCCACTGAAGAGGAGTCCATTACACAAAGAAATGACAGAATCTGTGAGACGGTCACCTCGCCTGATGGCAAAGCAAGATAACCTTTTGTTGGCGTCGTCAGATGTGAGTGTTGTAACACGTCTCTGGCATTTGTGTGTAGATCACATTTTATAAAGTTCTGTTTGTGCTTAGATCCATATTGGTTCAAATAATAGTTTGTTATCAGAGTGATACAAATTAATTGCCTGTATGGTGTACTACGCAGTGCAGTGGAATTCTCTGCCAGGTTACTGTCATGCACATTGTTTCTTGAAGTCTAGAAGTACAGAATGGTCCAAAAACATGACAGTTTTTGAGGGACTGTGTCTTTTCTATACTACTTTTGTTTTTTGCTTAACCGGCCCATTTTATGGGGATTACTCCAGTTTATGCCAGGTCCCGGTCCGCCAAAGAACCTTTGTGGATTGCTGATGTGAGATCTTTTACAGGCCAGATACCTTCCTGTCACCAACCAACAGTGTTTAAGCACTGAAGGAAATGTATATTTGCTAATTGTTGGAATAAAAATGAAATGAAACATTTAAACAAATATTCAAAAATTGCACACAATTGAAAAATGTTGCACAACTGTTTGAACTAGGTTAACATAGTGTGCTGTGTTAAGCATTTAAGTTAAGCATCGATCTTCCGAGGACAGATGCACAGAAGATCGATGCTTTTGATCAGTGGTGTCTACGAATGCTGCTAGGTATAAAATGGCGCCAATTTGTTGGAAACGACAAGATCCAGAGTCTAATGGGACAACCCAAACTCACTGCAATAGTCCAGTCACGTCACCTGACCATTTTTGGGCACATTGTGCATATGGATGACAACACAGATGCCAAGAGGATCCTGTCAGCTCTCCCTCCAGAGGACTGGAGAAGACCTTGAGGATGCCCCCGCATCACATGGCTGAGTACCATACAGCAGGATCTGAGATCCCACAATCTCACACTGCCTGAAGCAATGGATATGGCCCAGAACCAGTCTCTGTAGAGGATATGGTCGATGTATGGAGATACGCAATCTTGAGTTGCATGCCAGAAACGACGACGACACTGTGTTAAGTACCCATACAGTAGCTAGTGGCTAGTCAAGAGGCAAAATTTACAGCACATTTTTACACTGTGAGATCAGTCGTAGTCGAAACAGTGTTCAAAATGTCCTCCGTGGGAATGAATGGTCACCGAAATTTGTTTACATCACTGATCGATTGTTGCTTGCACACAGCAAGTGATTTATTCTTGTCTGCAGTTGAAAATAATGTTGGAACATCTTGAGATTGAACTCCTTGTTAATCATATGCAGAAGTAAACTGCATGATATGCTAATATTTCGGGTGGGATGTTAAACTCTACTATACCATACCATACCTAGTATTTCGAGCAATTTCTGTGGGACTGGCTTGTAGTGACTTGTTGCTTGTACTGGGTTTTCCCTTCCTGTCTGCAAACAAGGTTGACAGTCTGAGCATTTGTTGGAGTTTATACTGAAGAAGTATGCTTGCTGCAACTGTTCAGCTTTTCTGGTTATCAGTTATTATGCCTCTGCTCCCATAGGGTGGAGGCATTAAGCGATGCTTTTGTCTGACGTCTATCTGTCTGACGTCTGTCTGTCTGTCACGTACATCGGGCCTGAGTCGAGAACAGAGAGGCCTAGGAAGACTAAAATTGGCACAGAGGGAGCCCATGTCACACTTGACTCGGACACCACTTTCAAGGTCAAAAGGTCAAAGGTCAACTTGTTGTTGATTTCTTAAATAGCCAACATGCAGGAACAGGTGCCACCTGGTGAATAAACATGAAGATAATGTTATGCCGGAACAGCACCGCCACCTGGCGAATAGATAGGAATAGATAGGAAGATATTGACAACTTGCAGAGGGCGGAGGCATATCGTGGCGGCCACCTGCCTACAGCTTGTTATATATAGTCAGTTCAATGTACTTAGCAGTGTGATTTTTAAAGTTTATAGTAGGAAATTCCTGCATCATTTGTGAAGCATTCCAGTGTTTTGACTTCTGAACACCATATAAGGCACTTCTTACTGTTTTCTGATACTTTTTGATATTTTGTCTTTATTCTAGCAGTTAGGAAAGTTGAAGATCTTTGAAAATGGTCCAGTTTTTTTGGACCAGCAGAATGAGAGCAGAGACTGTACTGCTTATGCAGTGATTCAGATTATTACACTGTGTGCTAGCAAAGCTGTGGCACAGTGTATTTGTTTGTTTGTGGGTCTGTTACCACGATAACTCGAAATTGCATGCATCGATCCTCATCAAACTGGGTTTGTAGGTAAAGGTAGTGACCATCTCCAGCTGATTAAATTTTGGCCATCCCGTCCCCGGGAAGGGGTCTGCGGTGGGGCGAAATTTTTGGCTCCGCCTTATTGCAGCCAGCGTGTTTCTGAGCACTTTTTTCATTGTTACTGAATTAATAATTATTATTACCGTAACATTGTTGTAGTAATAATTAATATGCTGTGGTTTATCAAATAGTGTTAAAATACATAAAAATTTTGTGTTACAGATTTAAAAAGTCTGTTAATTGTTTATTATATATGTGATTATGTAGTAATATGTACGACTATGATATCCATGTTTTTCATTCTGTTGTAGCTATTTCATCATGTTGTTACATGTTGTGTTTGCAGTTGAAACAATCTGCAGTGAGGTCTGATAGAAAGCACAGTTCTGTGCAGAAATCACCGAGCACAAAGCTCAGCGCCAGTGTGCCGAACACAAAGCTCAGTGCCAGCAGTGTGTTGTCGGTGGATCCTGCTGATATGTTGAGAGTACGACGTCCTTTGCTGCAGGATGATGGTGAAGGTGATGTGCTTGAAGCTGGTGACATGGCACACTCGGTCATTGATCAGCAGATGACATCTGAAGTTCCGGCAGCAGCAGCAGTCAGTTCATCTCAGTCAGCGTCAGCCATGGCCACGGCCACAGCAGCTCCAGCAGCCGGTATATTCAACTAGCTGAATTAGGCAACCAAATAATGAATCAAATATTTATGAATAGAAGGACTTAAACATTTTGTCACAGTACGTTTTATAGTTCTGATTGGTTATGAGCTGCACTGTATGTTTTTATGTACACATTTGAATCATTAATATATGATAACTAATTCGGTATATACTAGCATTATCAGATTTATGGTGGGTATAATTGTCTAGATGGAGGTGCTATAGAGGTCGATTCTGATGATGCAGTTTCATTGTCAGAACCAGAGATGAGGACAAGTCGTAAACGTCGGAAGCCGCAGTTACAAGGAAGACAGTTGTCACCTATTCCTGATGAGCATGGTGCAACTTCGAATGATGAATCACGGCCGCGACAGTCAAAGCGGTAAAACAGTCAGTTAATGTTCAGCCACCAGCACAACAACAAACATCGACAACAAACTTGTTCAATGGCCCTTAGATCCAGGTTAATGTGGGTCAGCCAGCACCAGAAACATGCAATTTGTATTCAGCTCTTGGTGTCACTCCACTTCCCTCTAATCATTTTCTCCATAGCGTCACTCATTTTATGTGCAAACCATCCTTATTTTTGTCCACAGCCTCTTTCCATGTTCTGGCCATACCTCTTTTTCTGACTCCCTCAACCTCCAAAATAACACACTTTTTCTTTCACCCAATCATCATCATCCGTTCTTAAAACATGTCTATACCATCGCAGTCTATTTCTTTGGAACACTTCTACTATGACTTCTATTCCTAACGGCTGCCTTAATTCAATGGAAGATAGTTTATCCCTTAACTTCACACCACACATCCAATCATTCTCGTCTCTGTACGATGCAATGTTAGTTGGTTTTCTCTTTTCATTGACCATGTCTTTGTACTGTGTAACATACAACTCCATACACATGCATCATATACTTTTTACTTGAATGATAAGTGTTAAAAAAGATACAGGTTATGCAAGCTAAAGCAAAAGATGTAAACACGAAACTTGTGCCAGTTACCGACTGAGTGCTTTGACATTGTTATTTGTTTGGTACAGAAAGGCACTCGACCTTTAAACAAGCTTGAGGGTTGGTATGTTGGTGGTGGAGATCTGACTGGAGCTTTGCTTGTCTTAGACTCCAGTGACCTCCACTACAAACTGCCAATCATCTTTTGATGCAGCAAAATCCAGATCAGTCTGACATTCTGGTATCAGCGTATACACACATGGGTCAATTACAATTGTAACTGTAACTCGGCTGTAATTGCTATTTATCCAAACAATTGTAATTGTAATTGCCTTTTATTGAATTGCAGTTAGATGTAATTATAACTGAAATCTGTGTAATTATCTCTGCCAAGCTTTGTTGATTAGCAGGATTGTGCAAAAACTACTAGACCAGTTTCTACAAAATTTGGTGGAAAGGTGGCACATGGGCCAATGTAGAAACGATTACATTTTGGTGGTAATCTGGATTACTTTACATCAAGGTTAGGATTTCGGGGATCATCTCCACCGATCAAGTCCTGCTCCACGACACCTAGAGCACAGAGTATGTCTTGGTCCCCATCTAAACCATATGTTTCACCTGGCATTTGTTTAACAGTAAGATTTTTGTGGGATCATCAGCCTTGGTGGAGGTATGCACTCTACTGAGTGCTGTTGTGGTTGTAATTTTGATTGTAATGGTAAACTGCATTTAGCTTGGTGTCTGTCAAAAGTGTGAATGGGCTTTGGTCTGAGCTTTAGCATATTGAGCCAGCTTTCTAATTATCCTGGAATGGCATTTTAGTAACTTTATCGCTAGGATAGTCATTAGTTTGTGAAAGAACTGGTACAGCTCGCTGGTACAAATGCTGGTGGGTTATATGTGTTATATCTGGTTCAGCTAACTGGTAATTGTAATTTAACTGATGATAGTTTACAGTAATTTTAATTGTAATTGACTGTTACAACTTGTAATAGTGATTGCAATTAAGATATTGCTTAAGTGATTGTAATTAAATTGAAATTTTCTCAATGTAGTTGACCCATGTCTGCCATCTCACCTAGGTTGTCCTCAAGTACTGACCATTAAATGTGTCATTGAAATTTGTGACATAATTTGTGCACAAAATTAGTATCACATCAAAAAGTGGATTATGTGTCGATCCACAAGCAAAGTAATTGGTAGATACTAAATACGTTTCTGTAACTGTCTGCGTCATGTAAATTGGGAATTCAGGCATTCATTTACAAATTATATTTATTTTCGATTGCATATATTATTGCATAGTTAAATTGTATGGATTTTGCACACAGCATCGTTACAGTAACGGCAGTGAAACTGATGTTCTTCTCATGGCTGTGTGCAGTAACAAAGCAGCAGATGAAACGGTTCTTTTGCTGTCTCCAGTTCCTTCTCCACCAGCTACAGACTCACAGATGAGACGGTCATCATTGCGTTCGTCATCACGTCGATCTGCTTCATTGAGGTTGAAACAAAAGGCTCAGCGACGCAGTCGCCAGTTGAACTGGTGACCAGACAAGTAGCTGCTGACATTGCTTGATGTGCTGGCCAATTACGGTTTTACCTGGTAGATAATTGACAGTGTGCCACTTTGATAAAGGCATATCTTTTTTTATGTGTAACACTTGATTACAACTAGTTACTAATCCTTGAAAGCTTTGGTGTTATTACTTCTGGAACAGGCAGTTTTGCTATAAATTATGTGTTGTGATTAATTTTCATTCAGTCTTAATTTTATGTTAATCGTTGCATTTCATAATATGAAAATGATGTTATTCTGTGATGAATTTACCAGTAGTTTTGTTTTTAAAGTAACAGCATTATGATGAATATAAACTTGATGCAAGTCTTAATTCAGTTTCTATAGCTTTGCTGAGTTTTGCATATAAACAGGCTTTGCTAGTATGCTCAGTTACTCACTGATAAATTTATAGATTTGTTGGTTGATTGGTATTAACTGGTCTTTCGGCGCCCATGTAGTGACTTTACGGACATGTTACGGCACCTTACAAATTGTCGTATTATTATTATTATTATTATTATTAACAGCGTATCCAGCACATATAGGATGTGCTTGATTGTTTCAAATAGGTGCATATCGTTTTTGGATAGGTAGGGATGTTAGGTCTTGAGGCTTCATCTCGGTTTCCAGGCCAATTTGCAGTAGCCTCGGCCTCGATCTCAAGTAGTTTGTTCTCGGTCTCGGCCTCGTGTCTTTGGTCTTGTTCTAGAGTTCGAGGCCTGACCACGTGCAAAGGCTGGTTAAGATAGGCATGCCAACAAATCGTTTAAGTATTAAGATCTTAGAACGTCAGTGCTTTGACACTGTTGGTTGGGTGACAGGAACGGCATCCAGCCTGAAAATGATGGGTGGTGATGATTTGACTGGAGCTTTGCACATCTTATAGCTCCAGTTGTCACCAACACTTCCATCATCCTTAGCTCAAATTAAATCTAGAATGGAGACATTCTGTTTCCGGCTAACCCAGGTTCCCCTGGAAAATGGCAGTTAAAATGGAGAGATCTTAAAACACTGTTCAGATATCATAAGTGTATAGCTTCATTAAAATTTACTTAACCAAAGCATAGCATGTCTTTCACCAATTATCTAGAAGTGATAAACTACAATGGTGCAGCTGAGGCTGCTGAGAGAGTTATGGAGAGACATAGCAATGCTATGCTAAGGTCTGTTTAACGGGTTTTGTGTGCCCCGTGCAGGTTCTGGGCTTGTAAGAATGGACCCGCTACATTTCCTGGCTGGCTGTCGTAAAAGGCGACTAAACCAGGTTCTGTCTTGTCTTATCTCTTAGTATATGTTTTTTTCAGTGTGTTGCTATTTATTAGGGACCCTTTTTGTGACTGGTTATTTTGCGTTGGTATGTGTTTTGTCTTTTGGTTGTTCTGGTTAAGTTGTCAGTACCTGCCAAGCGATTGGCTAGAAAGAGTCTGTGGAATCCTAATCTTGGTGAGGGGATCGTTCTACTCTCCACAGATCTCCGGCTGAAGAATGTTTACAGTTTTCTTGGTTTATTGTATTGTTTCAGTGTTTAATTGTGTATTTACCTTATCCCTGGCCCTACATAATATATTTCATACCCCTGTGGCACGATATAGACTGTGCTGAAAGCAGTGGTTAAAGTTGTTTTGTGAAGCAGGGGGGGGGGGCTCACCTGATGAAGCCAGGTTGGAGCAAACCCCATACCCATTCCAACCCCACTAATTTGGCGTTATTTAAGCATAAAATAATGCTATAGATTCAATCGGGGGCTCATACTATTGCAGGGGGGGGGGGCTCAAATAGGAGCAGGGGCTGAGCCCCCTCACTTTAACCACTGGCTGAAAGTGCCGTTAAACACCAATAAAAAAAGCCATCACTGGTTTGGTTTTGTGCGTGCCAGCGAGCTTAGATCCTGTAGAGCGTATCTTACTTATCCACTAAGATGTCACACAACAAAAACTGCAAAAATAAAAAGGTCATATTACACTGCATTACATTGACATTCTGGCGATGTATTGCAGAGTAATCTCACCTTTTTATTTTTGCAGTTTTTGTTTTGTGACATCGGTATAGTCGACCTTACACGTCGTTGTAAACCTTTAGTTTTTGCCTTTTATAAGCGATCAACTACAATGGTTCAGCTGAGGTTGCTGAGAAACGCTGGTAGGCCACATGCGCGTGGCGACGCGATATTGCCCCCGCCCATCTCCCCGTGGGCGTCTCGCGCGCCGCGGAGCACATCTATGCAACGTAGCATTCCCACGCGCCACGCCCAATACGTTCTCACTGTCACCACTGCACCTGCTTCACGTGTTAAGGCCGCGGTGAATAAAGCGGCTTGGTGACGACCTTGACAGTGGTGTCCGAGTCACATGTGACGTGGGCTAC
>Ga0049107_10000745_pt1 | contig 10570 bp, 13 predicted proteins | sample WorMetilPIANOSA1_FD_61187 | JGI IMG/M metagenome (GOLD analysis project Ga0049107, IMG submission 61187) | Marine gutless worms symbiont microbial communities from Max Planck institute for Marine Microbiology, Germany - Olavius ilvae PIANOSA.1 | ecosystem: Host-associated > Annelida > Digestive... | reverse complement strand
TGATGGGCCACTATTAGCGCGCGTTATATGTGCCTTGTGCGTCCTGTTCTACTGTCATCTTACTTGTCTCTACTATGTTGTTTTTCATGAACAAATAAATGGATGGATGGATGGATATCACCGTGCAACCATCTTGGGACAAACATTCGTACCCAAGTCACGCCGTGACCATGTTTGGAAAATGGGACACGATACTTTTGGTGGTCACATGTCAGTGAAAAGTACCAAGGCTCGCATCTCGTATACTTTCTTTTGGCCAAGTTTGAATGAAGATTGTCGTGATTATATATCAAAACTTGTTCTGTGTGTCAACTGAAAGCTCCTATAACTCATCGTGATCGTGTACCGATTACACCGATACCTCGTGCTGATCGTGTATTTGATCACATATTTATTGATTGCATGGGACCTTTGATGTCCGGTGAAGGTCAGAAGGTCAAATACAACTATGCGTTCATTGCCGTTGATAGTTTCAGTAGATTTCCAGTTTTTTACCCGTTGAAGTATTTGACGGCGAAAGCTGTTTGTGATGTATTGCTGGAGATATGGCAATTTACAGAATGTTCTTCCTATGTGTCCTGAGATTTAGGCACAAATTTCACAAGCCAGTTGACTAAAGAATTTGAGAAGCGACTTCGTTGCTCTCCACGATTATTATTGTCCTTTTCATCCGTCTTCCACTGGTTTGGCAGAACGCGGATTTTGCAATGTGAAACGCATTATCTCTAAATTGGCGACGGATCATCCTAAACAGTGGCATAAGTACGTACCCATGGCAATGCGGTGTCTCCGTGAGACAATAAATGAAACTACTGGTTTAGATCCATGGACCCTTGTTTTTGGATTTTTGCCTTGAGGACCACTAGCAATTTTTGAAAGATAGCTGGTGTGGCGAGGAGGATTTACCAGTGAATTTTGGTAAGAATGCAACCACATATTTACGTGAGCTTCAGGAGAAACTGGAGATTGCCAAATCTTATGCTGCATCACACGCTGAACGTGAACAAAATCGTTATGCAGCGCACTATAATCTCCGTAGTCGCGATAAGCATTTTGATGTGGGCGAGCGCGTATTGGTGTTAATGCCAGACTCAACTTCGAGTCGTATGTTCAACAAATGGTCTGGACCAGGTACTATTGTTGACGTTCGTTCACCGCACAGCTATATTGTTGATGTTGATGGAGTGCACAAACATTTTCATGCAAACAAATTGCGTAAATTTCATGTACGTGTTGATGACCTGTAATTCGCTGAATGATGATCTCGAGACTAGAAGTGTGAATACATGTGCTATTACGTATGAAAGTGATACCGATTTGGGTCAACTGAGTACGATACCTTCCACTTTGTTGCAACCAAAATCTGTTCTCTTACCAAGTCAAAAGATTGATCCTGAATCAATCTCACATTTGACCCCAAAACAGCAAACAGAATTGTTGGAAGTACTCGATCGCTATCCTGAGTGTTTTTCTGACTTACCTGGTCATGTTGATGTTATTGAACACACAATCGCACTCACGGATAATTTTAAACCGAAACGATTATCTGCTTACCGAGTACCTGAACGTTTAAAACCGGAGGTAGATCGACAGATCCAGGAGATGCTAGAGATTGGTATCATTAGACCTTCTCAAAATCCCATGTTGAGTTCTTTAGTGTGTGTGTTGAACGGTCAGGATGGTCGTGATGGTGTTCGTCTGAAGGTTGATTATCGTTATGTGTATCGTGACGATATTTTTCTGTTGCCGGATATTGGATGTGTATTTCAATGTCGTGATCGTAATCATTTTATACGTGCTACTTATTGTAAGACTAGACCTTGGCAACAAGTATTTCGTGTGATTGTTCGCTCAGTGCTCATCTCATTAACCCAGATATCTAGTGTAGTTCAAGTGACTGTACTTCGACCACATGTCGTTGTTTTCTGTAACTGAAGGTGACTGTGTATGTAAACACAGAGGCTATCGCACAATCATTGAGTTTCGAAAAACTGATGACATTTAAATATCGAATTGGACTTTTCAAGCGAGACAAACAATAACTTGAATTTGGATGAGAGTGTGTAATTGTAAGTTCTGTGCTGGAACACTGATAACGTGACATTATTATGATAATAAGTATGCAGTGAAAATGATGTGAATTTTTATGTTTATGAGTACGATTGCCTCTACGAATCGGTGAGATATGCATATACTGTATTGTGATATAAGTGAAAAGTGTGTGATAGCACCCTTGATGCCATACCCGGTTTATTTGAGAAACCTGACTATGGGCATCGTTTAGGGTGGGAGGTATGTCAGGTCCACTTCCATTCAATAGAGATCACACGATTTCTATTCGCTAGGTGGCGTGTGTGTGACCGCTAACGTCGTGCGTTAGCGCGCGACGCAGCTCGTCCAATTAGCCTCGTGGCTTTGCAAGTGGTCGGACCTGTAACCGGATAGCTGTGCTAGTTGATAATTGCTGCGCTTGTTTGGTGTTTTGTTGGTTGAATAGCGTAGATTTTGTGTTACGTTTTCTTTTATTCTATGTGTTGTCCATTTTGTAATAAAATTTATAAAATATAACGACTTATTGTTCCCGTCGTTAGGTCGAAAAGTGAACCCCGCATCGCGTCGACAGGGAGACGCGACAATCATCCCAAGGTGCGAAGAAGGCTGAGGCACACCCCGTAGTGGATGACAGGAAACCCAAACCTAGGGTACCCGAACGTGAAACGCAACGAGGATCACGCCGAGGCAAATTGGGTTGTTGGGGATGCGGCCATGAGGGGCACGTACAGCGGAACTGTCCGCACCCAAAACCGCACCCTTCAAATTCAAGTAATGATCGCAGCATGAAACGCACCAGATACCTTCCAACGTTGCAATGAGAAGTTGTAAAGGGTTAGATAACGACCCTGTGTATCTAGGCATGAGATTGGTTGGTAAAATTATACCTTGTCTGCTAGATGCAGGGTGTGATGTAACCCTCGTACCACAATATATCACTGAGAAACATAAAAGCATCAGAATGACACCCGTCAATCGGTATCTTCAGGCCGCTAATGATACCGATATTGAGATAACTGGGGAGGTCACCCTTCCTCTGATGCTTAATGATCAATGCATAATGACGCTCGCATTAGTTTCCCCTGATGTAGATGAACTAATGCTGGGTGCGAACTGGCTGTATGACCATAAGTGCATTTGGGACTTTGCGAATCGACGGATCTCTATCGATGGGTGCGCAGCTGTCCGAGAGTCTCAATGGTGCGCCCTTCGCTGTAGGCATGTGGTTCTCCAAGATGATGCGGTACTTCCGAGTAGGCACGGAGTTAATGTTACAGCACGTTCACCCATCTTGGCACCGCACCTTGTACAGCGTGACCGCATCATAGATAGCTGTCAGGTGCGTCCTGTGGTGTACGTTGGCCGCACCCTGTACCGGCTGGTCACCGGGACCTAAAGGTGCGCATGGTAAATACCACGTCGAAACCGCAACGCTAAACTAATGGAACATGTTTAGGTAACCTTAGCCCAGTAGAGGTTATTGGGGGTGCGAACGATGATCAGGAAGGTTCCCCAGCCGATGTTTCGGGTGCGCACCCTCTCGCCGCAGCCGCAACCACGGGTGTGACACAGCCTATATTGCAAAAGTTACCGGACGACTGAACTCATGAGCAACGCACGCAGGTAGGGGACCTGTTACACGAGTATGATGACATTTTCTCGAAAGGACCATATGATACGGGGCGCACCACTCTAGTGGAGTATTACATTGATACGGGTAACCATCGGCCTTTCCGGCAAGGGTTATGCCGTCACCCTATGGCTCACCTAGAGGTGATTGATAATCAGGTTGATGAATTGATGCGCCATGATCTTGTTGAACCAGCAGTCAGTCCTTGGGCATCCAATATGGTGCTGGTGCGCAAGGAAGATGGTTCGCGTAGGCTTTGTGTTGGCTATCGCGCTCTAAATTCTGTGATGCCGTGATGATGTGATATCAGGACACCTATCCGTTACCGCATATAGACACCATGAGAAAACCTCGCGCACCCTCGAAAGGTGCGTTTCAAAGTTGTTCGCATACACGATGATGTCATCCAGATAGATCAGACAGGTAATGTACGTCAGACCGCACAGAACTAGGTACGCTATAAGGTGCTACCCTTCGGGTGCACCACCGCACCTTCAGTCTTCCAACGTACCTAGTTCTGTGCGGTCTGACGTACATTACCTGTCTGATCTATCTGGATGACATCATCGTGTATGCGAACAACTTTGAAACGCACCTTTCGAGGGTGCGCGAGGTTTTCTCATGGCTTCGTGCCGCGAACCTCAAACTGCACGCCAATAAGTGTTGTCTATTTCAGAGACGGGTGACATTTCTGGGTCATGTCCTGTCCGAGAGGGGCATTGGGGTTCAGGATGACAAAAATTGCGATGGTGCGCGACTGGCCGACACCACGCACCCTTCCGGAATTGAGGTCAATTCTGGGCCTATGCTCATACTACAGGCGGTTCATAGATGGGTTCGCCAACATTGCGGCACCACTGCATAAGCTGCAGAGGAAAAATGTTGCGTTTGAGTGGACACAAGAGCAAGACGATGCTTTTAGGCATCTGAAGGAGATGCTAATTTCCGCACCTGTGCTAGGTATGCCTGCAGACTCAGGCAACTTTTACCTGGACTGTGATGCGTCCGATGTAGGCTAGTGGCCGTGCTATCGCGGAACCAGAATGGTGCGGAGGTTGTCATTGCTTACGCATCCCGTGTCCTGGCCAAACTCGAGCGCAACTACGATGTCACCCGACGCGATATGCTTGCTGTTATCTTTGGTTTAAAGACGTTCAGGCAATACCTACTAGGACGACATTTTGTATCCGCACGGACCATGCGGCCTTGCAACGGTTACGTACGACACCCGAACCAATGGGGCAGCTTGCTTGTTGGTTGACCTTCATCGAGCAGTTCACTTTTGAAGTGGTGCACAGGGCGGGGCCGCGGCACGGCAATGCGCATGCGTTGTCCAGAAAACCGGATGCGCACCCGGAAGCATCAGTAGCTGCGCAAGAGATGACAAAGGTGAAGACCGTGGCGGTAAGAGCTGCGGATGCGTAGGAGTCAAATGATGCGGATGCGCTCGAGCCCAGTGAAGCAGATGAGGAGGTTCCGGGCTCGGCGAGGGAGCATACAGACACGGTAGAGTTGACACTGGCTGACCAGCAACAGCAAGATCCCGAGTTTGGTTCACTCGTGAGGATGCGCTTGCGACAAACGCACCCACCTGTCAATGAGGAGATGCAAGCTAAGTCAACAGCGGCTAAAGAGTTACTTAGCCAGTGGGACCGGTTAGAGGTGCGCGACGGTATAGTATACAGGCGATGGGCTCTGAAGAATGGGAGGGCCGAAGCCTTGCAATTACTGGTACCGGGTGCGCCTCGTCAGGACTTCTTGAAGAAAGTTCATTCAGGGATGACAGGAGTAAAACGAACAATGGACCAAGTTCAACGTAGAGCTTTTTGGCCTGGTTGGAGGGGTGACGTCAAGCGATTCTGCCGACATTGTCAAAGCTGCAATGGTTACTTCGAGAAGTTGCATTTTGATGTCACGGGACCGCACCCTCGCTCCCGTAGAGGTTCGGTCTATATAGTGACATGTATAGATCCCTTCAGCAAGTGGGCAGAAGCTTTTCCTGTTCCAAACACAGAAGCACCTACAATTGCACGGGTTCTAGTTGAGCAGGTAATGTGTAGATTTGGCACGCCGATCGCTGGAATCTCAGACCGAGGTCGTGAGGTTGACGGACAGCTTATGGCCGAAATCTGTAGACTGCTTGACATAGACAAGATGCGCACCACGGCGTATCACCCCAGCAATAACGGTGCCGTAGAAAGGTTCCATGCGACGCTGAATGCATTGATTGGTAGCGTCATTGAAGAGCACCATTCTGATTGGGATTCGCTCTTGCCCTACGTCATGGCGGTGTATCGCGCGTCCCGTCACGAGGCTACAAAATTCACCCCGAATTACCTCGTACTGGGAAAGGAGGTGCGCGCACCCGTGGATTTAGTTTATGATGCGGCTGAATCACCAGCTCCTGTGTCGTACGCGTCTTATGCAGATGAGATGGGTGACGGGATGCGTGTCACGTCCACTTCCATTCAATAGAGGTCGTACGATTTCTATTCGCTAGGTGGCGTGAGTGTGCCCTCTAACGTGTGCATTAGTGCGTGACAGACCTTGACGCATTAGCCTCGTGGTCTTGCTAGTGCTCGGAGCTGTAGCCGGATAGCTGTGCTAGTTGATAATTGCTGCGCTTGTTTCGTGTTTTGTTAGTTGATTAGCGTAGATTTGTGTTGCATTTTTCTTTTCTTTTATGTGTAGTCTATTTTGTAATAAAATTTATAAAATATAACGACTGGTTTTCCATCGTTAGGTCGAACAGTGAACCCCGCATCGCGTCTAGAGGGAGACGCGACAATGCGAGAGGCGTATGGTCTGGTAAGAGAGCATCACAAGTTTACGGCTGAACGCAATAAGCGCACCTATTACCTTAGGGTGCGCACCCGTCAGTACAAAGTGGGCGACTGGGTTTACTACTTTAACCCACGAAAGTTGAGCGGTCGCCAGGATAAATGTAGACGTAAATTTACTGGACCTTTCCTGGTGACTAAAGTGAAGTGACTAAAGTTCGCCAGTGAACGTCGAATTGCAGCGCTCAAAGCGTGCGCATCCTTTTTGTACGCACATCGACAAGATCAAACCATTTGAGGCGGAAGCGATGCCCATATCTTGGCTGCAAGATGCGGTGGGTGACACTTCCCAAATTGGTACTGATGTCGATGCGTCAGTAGGGCGCACCTCTGACTAGTATACTGCATCTGTGGGGGACATGGTTCGCACCCAGCAGGGGTTACCTGGTTATCACAACCCTCAGGACTCCGATGGTGCGTTCATGTGGTGCAGAACATTCTGCTCAGTAGCGACCATCGCTGCAAAGCGGTGACGTAGTAACTTCGCCTGCTGTATCGATACGTCGAAGTGATGCGCCGTGGAGATCGCGATCTCCACCGACGAGGCATCGGGGAATGCGCGCATCACCTTTACAAGGTGATGGTGATGAGGTGATGGTGATGGTGATGGGGCGATTGCCGGTGCACCCCAAATCAACCTTCTTTCTCCTAGACCACGACGACCGATCCGTCGTCCTCGGCGATATCTGGAAAGTTAACGCTTAGTAGATGAAGACTTAATGTCCCCGGTCCCCACAGCGTTTTTTGAAAATATTGGTGGTTGCTTACTAATTGTTTTGGGACGTGCGTAGCAACTTTGACGTAATTTCCCTAACAACGCTTAGTGGTGCGTTTCATTTGTGTTTTGATTTCGTCATGACACGTACGAAAACTACTGCGCGTAGGCCTAATGTTGATAATCGTCTACATGTTAAAAGGCACCGATGTCACTTTCCGGGGTGCGATCGGATGTTTGCTTTCCGTCAAGGAATGAGCCGACATATGCGATTGGTGCATAAAGTACCAGCTAGAGACTACAAGGGAGGAGCGTACCAGCCGAAGGAAGAGACTGTGTTCTTAGCAGAGGGTGAGGTGATCGATGCGTTTCGCCGTAATGATGACGGTCTGGCGGAAGCTCTGCTGGCTGAACGGCATCCTACAGGATATATTGGGTGGGATGCCAACTTTCAACACACTGGCACCTGGGATGGCGACCGACGCGAACCCGCTATGCGCACCACATGTTGGACGTACGGACGAAACCGCATCTTATGCTACACCTGACGAACCGGAATGCGACGAGGCGCTGCCGGCGCCTCCTCCGCGCCTTCGGACACCGAGATCGTTGGCGCGTCAGATGGTGCATCTCCGCACCCGCGGGCAAGCACGCCGAGTGAGTTTGCCCCGCGCAGCTTCAATCGGCTCACCGTCTCTGCCAGAGGACCGTCTCGGAGGGAAGGATATCCGACGTGAGTTCCAGCAGATGTTGGAGACTTCGCTGTGGCCCCATCAGCCGGTGCGTCTGCCGCATTCGGACCTTGTAAACGTGATGCGCGCATTCCCCGATGCCTCGTCGGTGGAGCTCGCGATCTCCACGGCGCATCACTTCGACGTATCGAGACAGCAGGCGAAGGTACTACGTCACCGCTTTGTAGCGATGGTCGCTACTGAGCAGAATGTTCTGCACCATATCCGTCGTCTTCTGCCGGTGAATGCCACGGCGAGTTCATCGTTGGAGGCGGTGCATAACATCGACGCTTTCTGCAAGCGCTTCGAAGCGCGCAACACTTCGCTTCCGTTTGAATGAGACGTACTGCATCAAGCATCTGTCGTTGGACTTGCTGCCGAGTGATGCGACTGTCATAAACCTGGCGGTCGTGCCCGTGTCTGGGACCGCCAGGTATTGCTAATTAAGAATTTGGTTCTCGTAATAATTGTGTTTGACTGCTGCTTTGTTGTTTTTTAATAATTTAATTTTAGGGATGGTGATATATTGGTCGATGCGCATCGTGTAATTATTGAGTAAGTTATTTAGTGACATAACTTTAGTATCTGAGAGCCCCAGTTTGACGATGCGTTTTTATTGCACCCGTATGCGATAGATGACCCAAATTTTAAGGGGATGTTAGTCGGATGAGGTTGCCAAGGCAACATTAGGCGGGGAAAAGTGTCGGAGTTAGGTCTGTTTCCATACGCAAGAGAGTGTAGTGGCTTGGCCTAAGTCCACATGTTGAGTTAATTCCAGTAGTTATTACTAATTTCTCTGTTGGCAGGTACCAGCTTAGGCATAGTCTTGGCCTATATAAATAAAGCGCAAGATGCGCGCTTGCTCTTTCCGTTAGAAGTCGTCGTTGAGGTAGCAAGACTCTGCATCTAGCTGTCAGTAAATGGTGCATTCGTTAGTCAAGTAGTCTGACTGCATATAGGCGCGCCAGGATGCGCTCTTGTACATAGTGTAGATATTATATTATCAAAACGCTGGCAGTGTCTTTCTTGCATGCACCATGGAACACGTAGTCACCATCGACAATGGAGCACCGCTGGCGTTTGACCACCGTACCCCGCTCTCGATCGCACGCGAGGGGATGCGCGGACCGAGGACGCCATTCAGCCCGTAGCGCACCGTTGTCCCCCTGCCGGATACGAGCCCTGAGGAAGAAGAATCGCTAGACGGCGCATTGGAGAGGCAGGGCGCGACAATATTCAGAAGCAATAACATTGAAACATTTGTGATGCCTCCAAGTCTCGGAACATTTTCTGTAACATTGATTTTGGTGATGGAATCGATAAACCTAGATTTAGTGTGATATGAATACAATCTAAACCCATTAATATAGCAGATGACCAGTCTAACAACTCAGTATTTAATGTAGCAGCCGATATTTTACCACATCAGATCGATGTTAAGAAAATCACAACTACGTTCAACGATAAAATTATCACAACTGATTATGTTAACAATTTTTCTAGAAATGAAGCGGCTGGATGGTATAACAATTTTAAGAATTTCAGGAAATCGTATTATGGTGATATGGACGAGGATGGCCTGGTAGATTATCAGGATTATATTAATCTTTATAGACTTTATGTGCTAGATCTAAGTAAACAGCCTGAATTTACAACACACGGAACTGCAAATATTAGGTTAGATTTCGAATTGAACGAAACTACACCTCAAAATTATACTACAACGGTTTATGCTCTGTCATTTTTCGACAGAATGTTTATGTTGAAATCTGACCGTACAAAACAATACGTCGTTCAATAATTCTGCATGTGTAAATGGAGGAAGTTAAATTTAACTTAACACAGTCTCAGATAAGAAAACTAGCTCATGCTATGGCAAATAATATCGACGTTACATTACGATTGAATAATAAAGTCATTTCACCCACTGGTGTACCTTTGATATTGACAAAACGGGAAATTAACAAATTGAGTAAGGGATATTCGCATAATATTAATTTTAATAGAAGCAGATTAGAGCGAATGAAGAAAAATGGTGGTTTCATTCAGGCATTACTACCTTATCTACCGGCAATATTAGGTGGCGTCTCGGCTATTACTGGAATTGCAAAAGACATCAAAGATATGGCAACAAGCAAGAAAGGAGACGGGTTAATTTCAGATCTAAATATTCCTGACGTTTCCCCTCTTGCTAAAATAATAGGTTTGGGAAACAAAGGTAGAAAGACTAGTCGTAGTAAATGAAAGTAAGTTCAACGGATGAAGTATTATGATGTTTCTAATAAGTTTGAGCTAGCCGAAAAGGCTAAGAAATTAAAACTTGATAATTTTATAGGTGTATTTATGAGAGACCAAGTGAATGTTACACCTTTACGAAACGAGTGTGGGATTCTTAATTCAAATACGAATAATCAGCCCGGTAGTCATTGGGTTTGCTGGTTTAAATATGGAGCAGCAAAATACTATTTTGATTCATTTCGCCTTATTGCTCCAAAGGAACTAGTTGAATATTTGAAACCTCCGATCATTTATTCAACGTGTCAAATACAGGGATTTTACGACACAAAATGTGGGCAGTGGTGTTTGTATGTTATAGGTGAAT
>Ga0049107_10000744_pt1 | contig 10578 bp, 9 predicted proteins | sample WorMetilPIANOSA1_FD_61187 | JGI IMG/M metagenome (GOLD analysis project Ga0049107, IMG submission 61187) | Marine gutless worms symbiont microbial communities from Max Planck institute for Marine Microbiology, Germany - Olavius ilvae PIANOSA.1 | ecosystem: Host-associated > Annelida > Digestive... | reverse complement strand
GACTGGCCAGTCGGACGACCAATCACGCTGCAGCGTAGGCGGTATTATAATCAGCTAGCAGGCCACATTGATGTGATTGACAGATGAGGGCGGTTCGGCTACAGTCTGTCCGACTGGTCTGACAGTCGGACGTAGCCTGGGTCGGACCGACCGGTCGGTCCGACGATCGGAACGTGTAAACACCCAGTAAGACAGCGGAGTTTATCGGTTAACACACACACTCACTCATTCACATACTCAGCTTTATATCTTAGTACAGACGTAAGAATAATGGGCTGTTTCTGTTGCGTCAACAGTCTTTATTATAACAAGCTGTAGGCAGGCTGCCGTCACGATATACCCCCGCCCCTCCTCCCCCCGTGGGCGCCCTAGCGCCTCGCGCGCCGCCGAGCAGACGCAACGTAGCAGTACTTTCCCATGCCGAATACGTTCCCACGCTGACCGCTGCAGCCGCCTTGCGCGTTAAGGCCGCGCTAAATAAAGCGGCCCGGTGACCTTTTGACCTTGAAAGTGGTGACCGAGTCACATGTGACGTGGGCTATCTCTTGCCAATTTTGGTCTTTCCAGGCCTCTCTGTTCTAGAGTTATGCCCGATGTACGCGTCAGACAGACGTCAGACAAAAGCATCGCTTAATGCCCTCGCCTATTAGGGGCGGGGAAATAATAATAACAACTGACAATACAAGATTGCCAAGTATTCCAAGCTGGCAAGCACATGTTTTATCCCATTGCCATAGAAACAGCAGGCACATGAGATGACATGGCTATTGAGCTAGTCCATGAGATTGGCAGACGCACCAGTCATCACCCAGGACACCAGAGAAACAGTCTTTCTATTTCAACGCCTGTCCATAGCTCTGCAGCGGGAGAATGCGGTCTCCTTATTCGGTGTTCACTGTGTTCAGGAACGAAGCCGTTGCAGTCGTTGTTTAGCATTTTGCTTAGTTTTTATGTCCGCGGCTTTGTGCTGGTGGGCAAAAAAATAATAATAATAATCGAATTTCTATAGCGCCACACGGTCGTAACTTCACAGTGACCAAGTACATGCACTGGATAATGACTGTTCAACCAGTGAGAAAGAATCGTTAAGGTTATTTTCTGCCAGACCGCATGAACTTCACAAACAGCAATAAATAAACTCCAAGTAGCAACTACTTCATGCAAGATTTTGCAGCATGCATAACCGCACGGCTACAGAAAACAGAAGTTGTTAGTGTATAATTATTCTAATTCACTGACATTACATTATACCACTAGTATTCTGTTGCATGACCAAAACTTAGAATCACAATATATTACAAATCAAAAACCAGAAGATGCTAAAACTAATAATGACTGCAACAATATAATGACGAAAACATTATACATCTGCAGATAAATCTACTTTTAAAAGTCAAAATGAACAAAGTTAGTATCAATGACATGCAGAATGAATATAAGGATATAAATTTGATATAAACCGACTCAAAGATTGAGCATAGTGCACATAATCACTATGCTGCAATGTCGTGGACTGAGAAGATATAGTCATGTTTTAAGAAACAGAGAGAATAACTGGGCAAGAAGACCTATCGAGTATCGACCATAAAGTGTCGGCTATTATATCTCAAAGCAGGACGAAGACAACATGAAAGGATCTGAATCCTACATGTTCTGGACACAACAGTTCCCCGTTTCCTTAACCACTAGCCACAACCTTTTTCATAGCAATGTAATGCAGATGATAAAGATTTAAGAATAGTGCATTTATATTAGGAAAATGGATCACTTCTTCAGAAAATCTGATACCAAACCACATGCCCATAATGCGAGTTTAGAAACAAAACTACACAGAGCAATGTGACAGTAACCACTGACACAACAGAACACAGGCTCTGCAAGGAACTAAACTCGATAATAAAACATATCAGCCAAAAAATATGAAGCAGATATCAAGCGACAAATTAAGCTGTAGTGATTATGAACAAAGATGTACATAAACATAAAAATTTAAAAAAAGTATGCTGTTACCGTTATTTTTCAACACCAATAACTACGACTGAAAAGATGGAAAATGTTGCAACTGTACAAAATTAACAATAAGTACGACTAGTTTCCAGAGTGGCAACATAAGTTATTAGCCACTCCCAAATAGGCCTATGCAGTTATGCACTACTTAAATATGAAAAAGGTATACAAAAGTTCTTGAAGTTATTGCGTATCAAGCTTAAATACGTATCAGGCATGCCAAAAAAGTAGCCCCTAAAGAATTTTGCAAATTTTAAACGACTGTAGAGAGTTGTTGCATAAAATTTTACACACTAGTTATTCATTCAGTTAGTCAGAAAAGGAACATTTTATTGCATTATGTACAGAATAAACAAAACTACACTGCTTTCAATCACGGAAACTTGCTGCCGTGATGTTATCAAACAGCGTTCAAGACAACTGCAAACACCAAATGTGAATGCTAATTTTTCAACCACGGTTTGTCTATCTCTCTCTCCGTTTTAATGGCCATTTTCTAGGTGAACCTGGGTTAGCCGGTGTTTATTGAAGCAAAGGATGATGGAGGTGACGGTGACAACTGGACTACTGGTACAAAGCTCCTCTCAAATTGTCACCACCAACAAACCAACATCCAGTTTTTTTACAGGCCGGATGCTCTTCCTGTCACCCAACCAACAGTGTCAAAGCACTGAAGGAAAAATATCACATTCCATGGACTTGCTTACCGCAACCTCACCTGGGGTCTTCCAACTTTGTCTCTGACCACGGTTTGTCTGTATGAACATCATAAAATGCAGGAGCAGAACATGAGGAGCAGAACAGGTTCAAGACAACTGAAAACACCGTTCAAGACTTGTGCAAACACCAAATGTGAACACTTTTTTGAGTTACAGAAAAACGTTCACAATGTCTTTCACCATCGTTCACGTATTCTCTCAACCTCATTCTAAAACTCGGGAGGGCTTTGTTCTGCAGAAAATTTTCCATGTTTTCTCCAGCGAGACTTTTAATTCAGAAACTGTACTTGGCTTTGGATGAAGCTTTCAAAAGCTTCATACATTGCTCCCCAGATATAATATCTCCAGAGGGTTCAAATTTGGACAGTTAGATGGCCACTATCTCTTCTGAATCATTTGCAGACAGTTAGCATGCAGGCATTGTTGAGCGACATGTGCTGAATCTGCCGCTCCGTCTGGCAGCAGGTGGTTGGTCTTTAGTAAACTCTAGAAGTAGAATTAATAAACAGCTTCAATTACTTTTTGCATAAACATTACCATTAACTTTAAATTGCATTGACATCATTGTCATGTCACGCTGCTATTACTGTTGTTGAAATAAATAATAATTAGTTAACTGAAAATAAAATGCTCAATAATCTTCAATTAGCCGGATTTAATTTAATGTAGCTTTCTTATTAATAGTCATACATAAACAAAACTTGGCAAATACATGCTAATATAAACATCCAACACTCGTGTAAAATACTGCAAAACTAACTTAAACCATTGATGAGTTATCAGCAAGAGACTGTAGGGGGGGGGGCTACTTTTTATTGGCATGCCATGTACATTTTATTGCTGTTCAGTAGTGAGGATCCTGATTTCTTTATATAGACTATGCATACTGAATAGTTTAACTTTTTCTGAACTTTTACTTATGCGTACTTTTTACATTGTCAGCTTGAACAGTTTTTTTAATTATTAAATGTTATCCAATCAGCTAATTTTTCAACCATGGTTTGTCTGTATCTCTCTCTCCGTTTTAATGCCAATTTTCTAGGTGAACCTGGGTTAGTCGGTGTTTATTGAAGCAAAGGATGATGGAGGTGGTGGTGACAACTGGACTGCTGGAGCTATAAGTCGTGCAAAGCTTCACTCAAATCGTCACCACCAACAAACCAACATCCAGTTTTTTTACCGGCCAGATGCCCAACCAACAGTGTCAAAGCACTGAAGGGAAAATATCACATTCCATGGACTTGCTTACCCCAAGCTCACCTGGGGTCTTCCAACTTTGTCTCTGATCACGGTTTGTCTGTATGAACATAATAAAATGCAGGAGCAGAACAGGTTCACAACTCCAGAAATTAGCGTCACTGGCGCATCACAACCATGTTATTCTCAGTGTCTGTGCAAGATACATTCAAATAACCAGGAAAACTATAAAAAAAAATCAATAGCACTACTGACATCAGTGTACACAGTACACAGAGTGTCGACAGCCATTGCCAGGTGAACCTTCAGAGCTTTGACACCTGTTGGTTGGGTGACAGGAAGGGCATCCGGCTTGTAAACAAAATGGGTGTTGGTTTGTTGGTGGTGATGATTTGACTGGAGCTTTGCACGACCTAATAGCTCCAGTAGTCCAGTTGTCACCACCACCTCCATCATTCTGTGCTTCAATAAACACCGGCTAACCCAGGTTTACCTGGAAAATGGCCATTAAACCGGACAGAGAGAGAGAGAGAGATCTCCTGCTGCGGTAAAATCCAGGATGGCTTGATATGCTGGTACAAGCTTGCCCAGGCTGTCCTGGAAACGGGCCAGTGAAGTGTTTTGTTGTTGCTGCAGGTGAACCGGAGTTAGCTAGTTGCACTCTTGATTATCCTTCTCCATTTATTCCCGAACTGAAAATTCATGGAACAGGCCTAAACTTTTCATATCCTCATTGACACAATCCCACCAGGTCTTTTTCGGACGACACCTCTGTCCTGTTCTGTCGTCATCATTCAGCATATATCCCAGTTGGAAATATCCTTATGTTCAATAAGTCCAAATCATCTCAACCTACCTTTCTTAATAACTAAATAACTGATTTTCAGAATCTCATCAATGACAGAAGAATGAATACATTAGGCAAATAAGCAATGCGAAAACAGGCATTCAGGATCAGGATATATATGTCCCAACACCTTGTCCAGAAAAAAACAGAACATTCCAGGTGCAGTCTGCTCAATGCATTATAAGTAAAAATTCTGCACAGCATAATAGTGTTGGCAAAATGCAGTAATATAACCACAGTCAATCTACGACTGACCATAATTACAATTCTGCTAAATCAAGGTATGGAGAAAGAAAAACAGAAATGTTAAAGAAATTACACTTGTCAGATGCTTCAAAATTGTCAACCTTATCACTGGGACGCCAGCTCAGTCGATGTGAGGTGAGCTGGTTGAAAGCAAGTTATATTCATCCTGCTGTACTTCTTCAATACCATCTGTCACTGTTTCGGCAGAGTGCACTGTCATATCTTCTCGCTGGTGGTTTACACACAGTTCTTGACGGCTCGTGAAAGTTCTGTAGTTGTTACATGGAGTGACGGTGGTGTTTGACGCCTGATAACGTCGCCTCAGTTCCATGGCAGAATCTACGGCTGGTGATACCAATCTGTCGGCATCTGCTGCACTGGTGGGGCTCACATCAGTTGCCTCGAGGCTAGGAAATAACGGAGCATTGGGCTGTGGATCAAACACACAGGAACCACGATCACAGTCTCTGTCTGACTGAAATGCTGTTGCCAGGTGATAACCGGATGATGTCGATGCCAGCTGAGTTACAGCAGGTGACTGCTGTGAACCCGTGTTGACAACGCCGACGTCATGCGACACGTGCAACAGCTGCTCACTAAGTTCGGCAATGCTGGCACCATGTGCTTGTACTGTATGGTCCATGGATGACAGCTGGTAAGTCGGAGAGCCCGTATCAGCAATGATACGGTTGGCCTCATTCAGATCACTAGCGGCCGCCTGCTGCTCCCCTGCTTCTGAGTTGAGAAGCCGATTGGTGACAGACTGGTCAGAGTCATCCACTGGCTGTTCGTTATTGTCTGTTGGTACTGAGTGACCATTGGCTGGCTGCTGCTCCTGACGCAGAAGCATCTGCTGCTGACGAATTTGTTCGAGCAGAGCCGGCAACTCATAATGGTGAAAGAAGAAAATCATAGAATGCTGCACAGCAAGTGAAAAAACAAACGGTGTTATTGAAAGTTTAAAGAAAATGCACTTTACTATTATGCAATCCCTGTTTAAAGGCTTCAATGTGCCCATCTCTAATGTAGGATTCTTCTGGAACACTAGTGCAATTTTGGCCAAATGCCTTTCCAACGGCATGAAACCTAGGTCATCTGTGAGTCCCTGCCTTAAAATCACTGGATTACTCATTCACCACGGATTGGTGTTTAAGGCATGCACATTCCAGGTAAACCAGGTCTGATTACCACTGACACTTGTACAAATCACTGGTGCCATTAGGGAAGGCAATAAGTCCAAAACTGCTGCATTTATCCAGATAAAATCTCACCCTCTCATCCTATATGTAAGAATGTCCATGCCCTCAAACATGCATGGAGACATTATATCATATAATAAAAGGCATTGTTATCGACTACGTACAAATTCGTATCTCCTACAACGGAGGACAGAAATCATGCAATTGTGTCAGTTTTGTGTGCTTGGCCTTGATATGTTAAGTTGTGAACATATGTTGATAAAATTTTCTGGACGATAGTTATGGGGACTAGGAAGAAATAAGTAAAAGCGATTCTGATCATTATCCAAAACGTGGAAAAAGAACCCATCCAGAGTCACCAGATTACGATGCTGGTGGTTGTGACCTTTGATAAGACTGATTTGAATTTATATCCTGATCACTAGATCTCCATGTTGGGGGTTGCTTTGTTATTGTCACAGATCGAGTGGTGGTCTAGATTTACAAAATATAGTATAACACTAACAACAAACATTCACAGCAAATGCAGTGTTCATAAGTTACTGAACATATGAGTACTGGATGCAAATGTTATCTGTTAAAAGAAGTAAATGGCTAGCATAACCACACCGCTGAGCTATTAGTGAACACATACCTGAATAAAGAGCCAAGATGTCATCAAAGCAAGGCCACTATATTGTCCATTGAATCGGTAGTGGTAGGCATAGAAAGCAAAGTGATACAGATAAAAGAACCTACAGAACATACAAGAATTGCAAAACGAATGAATTTCACATATTATATAAAAGAATCGGGTCAGAAAGGAACACATAGACAGAATTGCCAGTAGCTCTGAGTATTCAGACATGTATCCACAAGCTGATGAACACTGCTTGTTAAGTCAGTAAGGGAGTAGGGTTTAACGTCCCCATCAACACATTATAAGGTCATTTGGGAGACGAGTCTTTCCAGTCATCATTTGCACTGGTACTGACAACCTAACAAGAACAACCAAGAGACAGAACACACAAATAACACAAAATAACACAATGCAAAAGGGGGCCCTAGGCAACAGCACAACAGACACTCAAAAATCTAGGTTAAGAGAGAGGACAGACAGACCCAAAACATACTGTATCTTGAGGCAAAGCCCATAGGTCTTGCAAATAACCTTTGAGGATTGCTGATGCAAAAATTTTAACAGCCAAGACGCCCTTCCTGTCACCAAACTAACAGCATCAAAAGGTAAAGGTAAAGTTTACCATACTCCACTAAGACAGTGTAGTAGGCGGGTGCTCATCTCCCTCTACAAGGCCTTCAGCCCATAGGTGGAGAACCACTAATGTCTGTTGACACGTGGTCAGTGTGACATCAGACCCACAGTTACCTTCCCAGCCACAAGGTATCACCACCACCCACTGGCTGGAACCAAATTATGCTGCTTGGTGACAGAGGCACATATGTGTTAACAACTTGCCCAAGGTTGCACTCGACAGCGGGGAAGCCAGGATTCGAACCTGCGACCTGTTGATTGCAAGTCCAGCATCCTAACCACTTGGCCACCAAGCCAAATAACAGTGTCAAAGCAGGAGGAATAAAACTGCAGCAACTTCACATAAAGAATAATAATAAATATAATCATTTTGTGATGTTCTCGCACCAACACAAGTTCTCAAATGCCAATAACACAGCTACATTCATAATCAATCAAACATACCGCAGCCAGTGTCTTTTACCGACGATAGTACGACAACATATAGCATCATACTGGTCAGCAATCCACACTATAAGGATAATGTAGAATGCGGTGGTTGTATCATTGAAAAATTCAGACATAATTGCTTCCATTCCTTAAAACAATTTCATACACAATTACAGATGATGTCACACAAATATGAAATGCAAAAAAATAACAAAAATACAGCAAGATACAGAAATTATCAGAAACTTAAAACACATATTTTCGACTGTAAACATTAACCAGCACCTCTATAATGTTTCATCATTTTGGCACCATTATATAAGTTCTCAAACTTACTAACTTACTGTGAAATTCACCATTTAACTGTTATGTACATATGTAAGATAATTTCACAATGTCATCTATAACCTCTCCCACACACAATAAACTAAACTGAAAAATACATAAATACATCCTCTTCAACCTGGTCTGTGGAGATAACCTAGATCTTTCCATTTTAACGACCATTTTTTCAGGTAAATCTAGGTTAGCTGGTTATATTTGAGCTAAGGATAATGGAAGTGGTGGTGACAACTGGAGCTATAAAACGTGCAAATTGTCATCACCAACACCAACACCCACCTTTGTACAGGCTGGATGCCCTTCGTGTTGCTCAACCTACAGCATCAAAGCACTGAAGGGAAATCTATGGGGATAATCTCTTTGATTCAAAAAAGGCAACATCAAGGAGTAATTTCTAGACAATCACTTGGCAAGTACTGACAACTAATCGACAACAATGAACCCACTGAAAACAGAAAACAATACGTAACACGACAAGATACCCCTAATAAAAGACAGTACCATAGAACACACACTCAGAAGAAACCTAGGACAAAACAGGACAGACAAAAATTCACATTCCATGGAGCTTTTTACCTCAAGGAGACCAAACAACAGTGCATCAACTCTGCATAAACAGAAGCATAACACAATATAAGCATAATATAATGCTAAACCCCTGGAGCACCACCAGGAAGTTCTTTTGAAGGTCTTCCGGCTCCCAGTTGCATCTGGGAGGAGGGTCGCCAAGCTTCTCGCCAGCACTCTAATGCCAGTACCCCCATGTCCCTGATGAGTGGTCACCACTGAAGTAAAGTATAAAGCAAACCTTCAGCATGCATCTTATCACGTATACAGAAGTAATGATACAGTGACACGCACAAACATACCAACAAGGGCAAGAATGACGGTCAACAATGGAGCTGCCGGGAACGCTACATTACGGTTCATCTCAAGCATCTGCAGTAAATCCACTACACACAAACAGCACAGATTATATGGTTACGTTCATCAGAAATAACACATGCAATAAATACAGCAGAAACAAACGGCATACCTTCCTTGTAGTGATGCTATTTTCTTATTTGAGCTACAAAATTATATTATCTAACTACACTCGACGTATTCAGAGTCAGTTTCAGCCTCGCCCCCTGGCGACATCCGGTAAAGTTTCTGCTGCCGAAGTGACGGATTGAAGACGTTGATTTTTTTGTATCAAACTTTGGCCCACTTTTTACATTTACGTTACCGTATTAACAAGGACTTTTTAAAGGTTATACAGCTATGCAGCCGCCTTCCCTCAACAGAACGGTGGAAGTGGCACCCCCGTATGTTCTACGGTAAAGTTCCAGTGAACTTTTAGAGACCCTATAAAGAAATTTGGTGCCCTCTGGCAGAAAAGTTTTAAGGAAATCCCAGACTTTTTGCAGCCATTCCGTAGAGCCCCGATCTCCATAAAACGGTGCAGACGGAATGCAAAAATTCCAACCGTTTTCAAGAAAATTGGAAAAAAACGAATTTTTTTACCTATTTTTTCAAGTTACAAGAATTTCCTATTTGCAACATTTTGATATGACCTCCATGCCGGTGTGTACTGTTGATGCTGGAAGTTTGAGCGAAATCACAATTCACAATCTCGATAAAAGTCAAAAAATCGAAATTTGCATTGTCCCCTATGGAAGGGGACCTGGTGTCTACCTATTTTGACTAAAATGGAGTCGGTGATATATAATCCTCTACAACACCAAATTTTAAAAATTACTTTTACATTCGAACACTGATACACCACCAGGAGTGCATAGAGTAAGTATCAGTAACAGCATGAGCAAGTATTTGTACCTATGGACTGAAATTCCAAAATTTTATTGCAGTCAAATACAGTAACTAGACCTATTAGTAGTAACTTATGTGAACGTGGACATTCACTCCATTTGCCTGATTATGATACTGTCTTGTTTAAAAAGTTTATTATTGTAGGCTCTTTATACAAATTTGTTACTCACAACTAACTACTAATTTGTTTTTATTTGTGTTATTTTCTGTATTACCTGTGTGTTATGATGTGCATTTGTCGCATCAGATTACTTACTTACATGCAGTGAGAAACCCATTCTCACCCACTAACATGGTTGGCAGCATATGGTGGCACCATCTAGCAAATACTGATAGAGTGTGGTTGCATTGTAGGTAACACAGTCAGTCAAGACACTTTCTATTCTGTGTGGACATGACGTTTTGGATCTACACTGTGGTTCAAAAAAAACGCGCCAACTTTGGCGGACTATAACTACCACCCAGTTCAGTCGATTTTAATAATTTTTAGCAAACTGTTTGTTAACGATCATGAAAGTTGTCTGGTGG
>Ga0049107_10000743_pt1 | contig 10585 bp, 1 predicted proteins | sample WorMetilPIANOSA1_FD_61187 | JGI IMG/M metagenome (GOLD analysis project Ga0049107, IMG submission 61187) | Marine gutless worms symbiont microbial communities from Max Planck institute for Marine Microbiology, Germany - Olavius ilvae PIANOSA.1 | ecosystem: Host-associated > Annelida > Digestive... | reverse complement strand
TAAGCCGAAAACAGAGACAACAAGATGACACAGTGTAAGAGAGGGAGAGAAAACCGAAGCATTAATTGACTCTATTTGCAAAGTTGTCATTTCAACTAATGTAGGCATTTAAATAGTGTATTTTTTTCAATATGCACTAGTTATGGGCACCTGCTGCAGCTATATGGACAGCGACAAACCCATACTATTTTACCGATGCTTCGTATTTACTTTTTAGACTTCAGGCGACTTCTGTGAAGTAAATTTCTCGAAACTTTGCCAGGTGATGCCAATATAACTGGAATAGAAAAGATCCTAATGGCATGTGCTATACTGACGCATGACGAGTAGCTTCTGTGGTGAATATTTGCAGTGATAACGTGTCCGGCGCTGAACGAGTCGAGCTTTCACGCAGCGCTGAGAGTCACAGGCAACAAACTGGAAGGATATCGTCCCGGCGAGCTGGCGAGGTTCCGCTGTGCTCCCGGCTACCGTCTGGATCGCACCGGCCGGCGGGCGGCAGTACGATGCAGGGACAGCGGGCGCTGGGACAGCCAGCCGCCGTCTTGCCGTCGCGTCTACTGCCATCATCCGCCGCGAATCAACCACGCCCGTCCGGTGGACAGCGTTGACCGCGTCGAGGCGGGCGGTCATGCTGTATACCGGTGCGACGACGGATATCGACTCGAGTCGGCCAGCGACAGGCTGAGATGCGGCAACGACGGAGACTGGGTCAGGTCAGCGCTGCCGAAGTGCGTAAAGGTCACGTGCGCAGTTCCGCCGCCCGTTGCTAACGGATCAAGGCAGTACGAGCGACCGCCTCATGCCGGCTCGAGGGTAATCTATGACTGTCTGGCTGGATTCCTCCTCACCGGAGAACCGGAAATGGAGTGTACCAACAGTGGAGTGTGGAACGGAACCGTGCCGACGTGTCTGCCCATCAGTTGTCCGCCTCCGCGTGGGATACTGCACGGGACTGTTGACGGAGACCAGTTTACCTATCTGTCATGGGTTGAGTATTCGTGTAACGCTGGTTTTGTTCTGGCTGGTGAAGGGGAGAGAAGGTCGATTAGACGGCAGTGTATAGCGAGTGGGCACTGGGAGCCTGATCTGCCAGAGTGTCAGCGTCGTCGATGTCTGCCAGTTGAACCCGTACAGCACGGACGTGCAGTTTCTCACGGAGACCCGGTGTACGGCTCCGTGGTCGAGGTCGTGTGTGATGCTGGGTATCGTCTGGAAGGCCCACCCAAGTTGACGTGCCTCGAGACCGGACAGTGGAGTGACGAGTTACCCGCCTGTCGCAAGATATTCTGTTCTCAGCCGGCAGCCGTGGAACACGGAACTGTAGACGGGATGCCGTCCAACAGTTCTTCGAACGCGACCGTCTATGAGCCGGGATCGGTAGTCCGATACCGCTGTGATACCGGGTTCGAAGTGGACGGCAAGACCACGCGAAGCTGTCGAAGCGACGGAATGTGGAGCGGACCCACACCTCGCTGTGTTGTCATTCGTTGTCGTCCACCGAACAGCATCACGCACGGACAGTTATCTCTGTCGTCGCCGAAGAATTCCACCGCGTACGGAACGACGGTTGAGTATCGATGCGATCCCGGCTACCAGCTGGACGGTCCCACCGTTCGCCAGTGTTCCGACAGCCGCCAGTGGAATGGATCCGATCCGACGTGTCATCGAACGGCCTGCGAAGATCCGGAGCCGTTAGCTCACGGCACGATTGACGGACTCGAGCGTGAAATCGGAGCCGAGATCGCGTACAGTTGCAACGAGGGATATCAGCTGACTGGGGTCAGCGTTCGTAACTGTACCGAGGAAGGCGAATGGGGCGGTACCAGCCCTCACTGTACGGCGCTCATTGAATGCGACAAGCCTTCCCATGTGATCTCAAACGGAAGCATGATCAGCTCCAACTTCTCTGAGGGCGCCACGATTCATTACGTCTGCGATGATGGCTATTTTGTCGACGGACCAACGCATCGAACTTGTCGGACAGATGGTCGCTGGGACAATCCAATACCAGTGTGCGAAAGGGTGGAGTGCCCTCGGCCGCTCAAGCCTGCCCATTCTCAAGTAGAAGGCTTCGAGTATAAGTTCAGTGAACGGGTGACGTATAGATGTCAATCTGGCTATCAGCTGATTGGGCCCAGTGAACGAATCTGCCAGGCAAATAAGACGTGGAGTGGCATTGAGCCAAGATGTGAACCTGTTGAATGTACACAGCCGCCTGACTTCGAGAATGGTGAAGTACTGGCTGTAGGTCTCTACTATCGGAACGTTTCCCGCTACCAGTGCGATGCCGGATACCGGTTGGAAGGTCCAGAGACAAGAGAATGTGGCGCAGACGGGAAGTGGACAGGTAATGAGCCACACTGTACGAAAATTACCTGCAGTCAGCCACCACCAGTTGAATTCGGCTCCCCTCTGGGCGATCAGTGGGACCCGGGCTCCGAAGTAAGATACGTCTGTGACCAGGGCTACCAGCTGTCCCAGCTTGAGAGAGTATCTTGCTCGGAGACTGGCAACTTCACTGGCGATCAACCACGGTGTGTGGAGATCGAATGTCCCAAACCGCAGGAGATTCCATATGCCCATCTGGAGGCACCAGGTATCGGCTTAGACGATGTGGCCAAGTACACTTGTCAACGAGGTTTTGAACTGGTCGGGTCTGCTGAACTGATCTGTACTGATAATGGAACTTGGTCTGGTCGTCCGCCGTCTTGTGTTCGGATTACTTGTCCTGCCCTGGATTATGTCCCCAATACGCTGATCACCTCAACCGGATACGAGTTCGAGTCGCAGATAGAATACGAGTGCGTTAGCGGGTTTGTTCTCGAGTCTGGTAACGTGCGTCGTGAGTGTACGGCGCACGGTACTTGGTCTGGTACGTCCCCGGTCTGCATTCCTGTCGCTGTCTGTCCTGAACCTTCCGTACCGCACGGCTTCATTGCCTCGACCACCGGTGACCAGTCCATCGAGCACCACGTCGTTAATGTCGATCGATTTGTCGCTGGCATCATCGTGGATCTGGACTGCGAGGAAGGCTTTCGTTTGGTCGGCGACAGAACCATCACGTGTCTTGACAATTCCACGTGGAGTTCTTCGATACCGACTTGTGTTCGGGTCAGCTGTCCCGAGCCACAGATCAACAACTCCGTTGTGCGTGCACCGCATGGCTTCTTGTACGGATTTCCGATCCTGATCGCATGCGAAGAAGGATTCGAACTGATTGGTTCGTCGTCACTGTCGTGCATGTCCGACGGTCGATGGTCGACAGAATTTCCCGAATGTCGTCATATTTTCTGCAAAGAGCCAACCACATCAGGCGAGTTAGAATTTCATATTATCAGCACACCGAACGACCAGTCCAGATATCCGCTTGGCGTGGTAATCGGGTTCAGATGCAAGGAAGGCTATACTCTGGCCGGTAGAGACAGAGCGAGATGTCAGAAGGATCGATCTTGGTCCACTGCTTTTCCCACATGCGATGAAGTGACTTGTTCTCCGCTGCTAATCGAAAGCAGCGGTAACGGCACTGTTCCGCAGACAGACAACTACAAGGACGTATATACATACGGTGAGATGATGTCGTTCAGTTGCCCCAGTGACCAGTTTCGACTCTTAGGCAGCTCGGAACTGGTGTGTGGGGACAACGGACAGTGGAATGGATCGGTACCGACATGCCAGCAACTTCTCTGTCCAGCACTCCGTGTGGAACATGGAAAGATCGTTTCTACTAACACGTCACTTCCCTACAACGTGGCCGGTTCGCAGATAGCAATGCAATGCGATTATGGCTACCATATGGACGATGATGCCATTACCACTGCTAACTGTACATTCGACGGATTGTGGTCAAACGACTTGGCGACAACCTGTCAGAAAACTCTCTGCCCCAAACCAACAGTTATTAACGGTAGAACAACGGTATCAGGCGAGGACAGTGGAGTTAGCACCGAGTATACAGTCGGGGCTCAGATCTTTATCGACTGTGTTAGTGGATTTCTGCTGCCCGACGGTGCTCCGACTTCCGTTGAATGCACCGAATCCGGGCAGTGGTCGGACATGCTGCCGACGTGTATTCGCGTCAGTTGTCCTCCAGTCAACATCGAAGGAGCGCGGATAATCGTAAACGGCACGGCCGTGGATAACTCGTCAGCGGTCTACTCGTACGGAGACCAAGTGGAGGTGCAGTGTGTGATCGGTCACAGTCTTGTTGGACACTCGTCCGTGATTTGCGAGTCGTCTGGTGCATGGTCTCATAGTTTACCAGTCTGTGAGCTAGTTCGTTGTCCGGAACCGCGCGTCCCACACGCCAAGGTCCGCACGTTCGGGCTGCCGGAAGAGGTCTCTTTCAATTACACGTTTGGTGTCGTTGTCTCTTTCGTCTGCGACGACGGATTTCAGATCAGCGGTCCAGCAGAAAACCTTTGTCTTGATGACGGGACGTGGGATACGCCGTTTCCTCGATGCGACCCTGTAATGTGTCCGAAACTGTCGGTCGAGCATGCGACGGTGGACTACAAAGATCGTGAATACGGCGCCAGAGTTCGTGTAAGCTGTGACGACGGATATGAACTGTTTGGAGATGCTATACTTGTATGTCAGGCCAGCGGACATTGGTCTGGAATCATACCCATCTGTCGACAGGTCGAATGCAAGCTGCCGCGCATTGCCGATGCTAGAATCGTTGAAAGTTCACACCACTTGCCTGATAGTGGTGGCGGTGACGGCGCGATGAGATACGGTGATGAAATCATTGTACAGTGCCACGAAGGATTTGAGCTGATCGGCGAATCGCGTCTCGGGTGCGCAATGAACAAATCCTGGACGCCAGCGGCTCCGAGATGTCAGCGTGTGCAGTGCGAAGACCCATTCTCATCAACGGTGTCGCATCTCTTAGTGGACATCTACAGGCCGGAAGGACTCCCCGAGACCGATACTCGTCAGTTCGTCTACGGTACTGAGGTCAGATTTGACTGTGAGCTCGGGTTTCGCCGAATTGGTGTGGCATCGATCACGTGTGACAAGACAGGCAACTGGAGCAACAGTAGTACACCCACATGCAATATTGTCTACTGTTCTGTACCTCTTATTTCTCACGGCCACGTCCACAGTCGATCCTCCAGCAACACTTCCTACACGTTTGGCGACAGCGCGAGATTTCGCTGCGATGCCGGGTTCATCCTGCACGGCGAGAATGAAACGTTCTGTCAGCCGAACGGCGAATGGACCAGTGAGTTTCCAACCTGCCACAGGCGATCTTGTCCTCCAGCCCCCAGCATCGATCACGGCTCGGTTACGGCACCGACATTGCCGAAATTTGAAGACGTTGCTGTCTACCGTTGCAGGATCGGTTACGAATTGGTTGGTGGCAATAACGCTACGTGTGATGAACGCGGCCGGTGGACTCGGCGACCGTCTTGTCTACTAGTTCGCTGCCCCCCTCCGCAGTCGGTTCCACATGGCACGTACATGCCCACTGGATCGAGGTACGGCAGCATTCTGCGGTACGCCTGCAATCGCGGCTACGAACTGCACGGAGACGCCGATCACATGTGTCAGGCAAATGGAACATGGAGCGGAGATGTGCCCACCTGTCGGAGGGTCCGCTGTGTCCAGCCACCGCCTCGCATTCCACGAGCCGACCTACTTGGCGATATCCCGACCCAGTTTGGTGGTAGTCTAACTGTGTCGTGTCACGAGGGATATCGGCTCAGTGGTCTGCCGACTGTAGAATGTCTGTGGAACGGGTCGTGGAGCCACGTGGTCTCTTCATGTAACATAATCAGCTGTGGGCCGCCACCGTTCGTCCGCCATGCTGACACAGCTGGTTTTCGGCGCCACGAATATAACTCGACAGTGCGATATGTCTGCAAGCCTGGATTCCGACAGCGCGGACAGGCCGATACCAGCGTGTGTCTCGGTAATGGATCTTGGTCGGCGGTAGACGTCGAGTGTGTCGAGATTAACTGTCCGTCTCCAGCTATTCCAGATGGAGGGCACATCGTCCTAGACGGAGGAGGAGGTCATTCGGTTAGCGACCTGGATCAGCTTCCACGGCTGCGCCCTAACGGGTTCCAGTACGGTGACCGTGTGTCAGTGTCATGTGATGACGATCGGGAATTTCATGGTGCTGGGTTGCGGGTCTGCGGACCGGACGGGCGATGGAATGGCACCGAACCTGAATGTCGTAGAATTACCTGTGAATCTCCTCCATCTCTGTCGCACGTTATTTACGTCGACGACACGAAGAAACCAAACCCTCACGAGTTCTATGTTGGACACGTTATTGAGGTGTCGTGCGAGATTGGATTTCACGTCGTCGAAGATATTCATACAATTACCTGCCAAGCTGATCGTTCCTGGAACATCTCAGCGTATTTATCGCCGTGCCAACGAACTGTATGTCCTTCTCCACCAGACATCCCTCACGGACACTATGTCATCAGAGATGGAGGCAGGGTTGGCGAAGACGCGTTCAACTTTAGAACTATTATTAGCTACAGTTGTCAACCCGGCTACATTTTGGTCGGTGCAAAAAGGACGAGTTGTGGAGAGGATGGTCGATGGAGTAACATAAACGTTCTACCAACATGTACGGTGGTCAACTGTTCCAGGCCGGAGTCACCGGATCACGGATCCGTTGTGATCAAGGAGGGACTGTCATTCGAATCAACTGTTGATTTCCACTGTGATCGCGGATATAAGCTGGTGGGATCTTCTAGACTGAAGTGCAGGCACGATCGTCACTGGAACGGGTCGACTCCCGTCTGTAGAGTTGTATCATGTGGCCCTCCGCCGTCGTTGGCAAATGCTAGCGTAGCCGCTAACTCAACGGTGTACGGTTCCGTGGCGTTCTATCGCTGCCTTCCCGGTTTCGAACACTCGTCCGGGTCTGATCTTGTCACTCGGATGTGCGACGTTAACGGTACCTGGATCGGACCTGAGCCGACTTGCCAGAAAATTAGGTGTCCTGATCCGCCCAAGCCAACGCACGGATACTACACCGAATCCCAATTCGATTTCGACTCTGTCGTTACCTACCGCTGTGTTCGGGGACACAAGTTGGTTGGCGAGTCGGTACGCCGATGTCAGGCTGATAAGACGTGGTCTGGAACCATTCCGACTTGTGAGAGTCGAAAGTGTCCTGCGCCGCATGCTCCGGTAAACGGAAGAATCAGAAATTCAGTCATTACCACGTTCTCCGGGTCGGTGCTGGAGTTTGAATGTGATGTAGGCTATAGACTGGTTGGCAATAGGACGGTGAGTTGTACCGAGGAAGAGACCTGGAGCTCGGCGTTTCCACGCTGCCGGGTAGTCAATTGTGGTTTTCCGCCGGAAGTGAACCACTCCGACATCGTCAGCCGCGCCTTCTCCTACAACGACGTGGTCCACTACGTCTGTCATCGCGGATTTGAGCGGTCAGGATCGGGAAGCGTTCGCTGCCGGGCCGACGGTACTTGGAGCGACGCAGCGGACGGCGGTCCGACTGTCTGCCAGAGAGTCCGGTGCGGAAATCCTCCGCGTGTGGAGCACGCCGTCGCGGTGAAGACCGCAGGTCTGCGTTACGGCGACGTCGTCTACTACGTGTGCGCGGACGGGTACGAGCTGAACGGCAACAACCTGCTGGAATGCGACGCTGACGGCGGGTGGTCGGGCGACCTCCCACGATGCGACATGATCACGTGCGGCGTGGTGCCGGTCATACCGCGCGCGTCGACGATCGTTCACCGCACGACGCTCGGCAGTCGCGCCACCTACCACTGTAACCGCGGCTACCGACTCAGCGGTAGCGCCTATGTCGAGTGTAAGCCCAACCGCACCTGGGCGTACATGGATCGTCCCTCGTGTCTACCGGTCGACTGTGGGTCCCCGCCTTCACCCAGCTCACCGGGCACCGCTGTACGGTACAATACAACCGTGTTCAGGGACAGGGCGATCTACTACTGTCTGGAAGGCTATCAGTTCGACAACGGAAGCACTTCGACGGCAGCAGTGTGTGGAGAAAATGGCACGTGGAATTCGGCCGCTCGAGCCGCAGTATGCCGACGACTTCTTTGCCCAGAACCATTGGAACCTATTAACGGTCACGTTATTATAATACACGACGATGATGCTGGTGGAGACGGTCATCCGGCAGTCGGCGATCACGCGAAATTCTCCTGCGACGCCGGGTACCAGCTTGTCGGTGACGTCACGGTCACGTGTCAGTCGGACGGCACGTGGTCCGGCACAGATCCGCCTCGTTGTCGCTGTAAGTAGGTCAATTTGACGTAAATAGTGGCTCGCTGTCATTACAGTACGCATGTTTTGAAGTGTCATTGTGTTCAAAATTTGTGTATTTATTTTTTTTGGTTCCATCCGTAAACAAAATATTACTCCGTAATTTTCCGAGTTCGCTCTGGATTTCCAAACGTAAAATTGTGACCCTAATTGTAAAAATGTGAAGCCTATACTTTGCAAGAGGGCTTCCATTCTGTTGTGGATGCTGTGGATTACAACAAGCGAAAAAATCGCGTCAATTTTCGGACAGTGTCCCTTTAAACAAAAGCATTCGGATACAGCAAACCTCCGCCAGCACAACTGATCTGATCCCGCAGATTGTTACCGTTAAACAAACATATCCAACGTATGGCTCGGCCCACAGTTGTAAAATTCCGTTAAAAATTCCTGGATCCGGATCCAGATCCGGATGATTTCTAAAATTAGTCTTGACTTCCTCGTCGAAAGATCCATCTGTGGTAGAATTTTCATGAAGATCCGATCAGCGGTTTTTTTTTAATTTGAAGTTGCTAACATACAAACAAACGAACGAACACATGGTAAAGCATACCATACTTGACGAAGGTAATGACATTTGAAACTTCTTTGCCTCTATTTGTATTTAATAATGAATACTTATAAACATTTTATATTTTGAAGTTTACTTATCAATACGTCAGCTTCAATGCAGGCAAGTGGCAACAGCAGTATAAGAAAAACTAACTACTGTCTAGTTGCTCTATTCTGATTTAATGAATTCTAATGTAGTCCCTATACGAGCTGCCTAATCTGATCTGACTATTCGCAGAAGGAGCTTGTTTTTGTTCCGATGTGGTAGTGATCCGATGCGAGGCGCCTACGGAGCCAGACAACGGTAACGTGTCGGTGAGTGGCTATTATTACGGCGCCGTTGCTAAGTTCTGGTGTCAGTCGGGCTACAATATGACCGGCTCAGACTCCGCAACCTGCCAGCAAACTGGGAACTGGTCGGCACCGTCGCCAAGCTGCCGCTTGCTGTCAGGTTACTGGCTACTGTTCCGTCTCACTCAATCTGCAGTCTTCAATAGTGACCAGTGCAAGTGATTCACTGGAAAGACTAGTCTCCGAGATGACCCATAATGTATTGATGGGGACGTCAAACCCTACTAACTCACTCACTCAAATCATAGAAGATTAAACAGTCGACATTTTTTTCTGTCAGACACGGTGTATTTCGCTGTTTTTGATGCTGTATGTCGTTCCCTTATGACTTGTAGCAGATATGGATAACTTTGCCATGGTAAAAATCAATCAATCAATCAATCAATCAATTAATCAATCTATTCGTCCATAAAGCATTCCACGATAACAGTAAATGTGCAATAATGGCAAGTACATAAGAAGACGAGCAAGGCTTTTGTTGTTCTACGCGCACAGCATAGAAGCAAAGCAGCTGCTGCATCTTTCTCAGCTAAATTACGAACTTGCGGGCAGCGCCGTACTGATCCCGTGTAGTTGACCTTTGTTCTTTTAACTCGGAACATTACGTTGTTTTTTTACACTGCGCGCTAGCGTGTATTGTAATCGGTCCTGTCTGTGGGTTTCTGACAGCGGGCGGGCGGGCCGGCGGGCGGGCGGTGTCTGTTACCACGATAACTCGAAATTGCGTGCATCGATCTTCACCAAACTGGGTCTGTAGGTGCATCTCCAGCTGATTAAATTTTGGCGGTCCTGCGCCCCCGGGAAGGGGTCTGCGGCGGGGCGAAGTTTTTGGCTCCGCGTTACTACGGCCAGCGCGGTGTTTGCGTCTCTCTGAGCGCTTTTTCATACTTATTGTTTTGCATCTCGGAACGCGTGGTCCTGTTGACGTCCCGCTGACAAATCACACAACCACTGTATCGCTATATCGTTGCTGAGTGGTTGAGACGAAGATACTTCACCCGGTGAACGTCGTGATCGATACCCGCTTAGTCCGACTCCGGTAAGGCTGCCGCACTCGTGAAGAAATCCGACTTTACTCGTGGGTACGTCTGAGGGCGTGCCGCAGCCGTCGAACGAAGCAGTGAAGTAAGTCAAGTGTGCTATACCCAAGGGAGCGTAGGCTGGTGCTCAAATCCCGTTGATCCTGTTAGGTGGCAAGCAATATACCATTGTGTCCGTGACGCATGACCAGGGTGTTATTTGCCGGGGAGGACGGGGGGACATGTCCTGGTCAGTGAATTTCGAAGTATTGTGACGGTAGTGATTTAGTACTTTGCACGGTTGAGTGTGGCCTACGTGCAATAGTATTTTTATATGTTTTTCTATAGTGCGCTGCAATCAATAACTGATAACTGGTGGCCGTTGCACT
>Ga0049107_10000742_pt1 | contig 10586 bp, 7 predicted proteins | sample WorMetilPIANOSA1_FD_61187 | JGI IMG/M metagenome (GOLD analysis project Ga0049107, IMG submission 61187) | Marine gutless worms symbiont microbial communities from Max Planck institute for Marine Microbiology, Germany - Olavius ilvae PIANOSA.1 | ecosystem: Host-associated > Annelida > Digestive... | reverse complement strand
TTGGCACAAAACATACATTGCAAGTATACTGAAAAGTTACCATAAATACAACTAATCAATGAAAACCATTTTCACTGGCTCAATATCAAAGAACAATATCAGCAATAATGACGTGCCACTAACTGAACTTAAACCGTTAAATTTTAAGACCAATAGTATGAGCCATCTAACACAAGTATACGACAGCAACAACATAAAACCTTGAGTGTGTCGCAGTAGTGAAGGAAGTGAAACACTGGCCCAAGCAACATCCTCGGCAAAACGTACTTGACGGCATGACGAAAGCCACTACGCATCGACTAAAAACAACAGTAATACGTGATCAGCAACTAGCACTCCCTGTCAATGGTATCTGTCACATATTTCACTAGCGATGCTAAGCCAATTCACATGACACATGAAATAAAATTATGGCAGCAGCAACATGCATGACTTTTCAATAGATAATTTGACGACATGAACTTCACGACGTGTGGTTGTATCAGAGTTACAAAGTTCACGAGGCACAAAATTAACAGTAATGACTACAGTGCTACCTCAAGAGTAATAATGGCATCAGAGTTCTGCAGCAAAGCATGCAGCCTCATTCGTCCGTTTTCTTTAGTGACGTCATTGGCATAAGATTCATACACATGGAACTCGAAAGTCTACAACAGACACACAACTGTAAAGTGTGAAAACAGTGAACATCTCGGTATTGTCTTTTCTTGCTTTATACTGAAAAGTACAAATGGAAATAGAATCAAACTCAAACTAAAAGAACGGAACACATTGTGGAAAGAAATGAACCAAACCAGACATGATATCCCAAAACATATGTAGAACTGAAACCATACCTAACCCATAAATGTGAAAAACCCCAATTGAACGAAGAACCCATGATCTTGGTTCTTGTTAGTTTGGCAAATTCATAGATTGACAAACATATATATATAAATACATTTAAGTCAGTTATAAGCTGTTCACTAATACAATCCAAAACACAAGAGTGTGAAGTCATTTTTACTTACTAACAAATACCAAAATACCAGGTTTTAGAGGTAGTCATACTACAATATCAACAAGCTGTGTGGGAGGCCGGCACAATATGCCCCCGCCCAGGCCTGCAAGTTGACAATATCTCCATATTTATTCACCAGGTGGCACCTGTTCCGGCATGTTGGCTATTTAAGACATCAGCAACAAGTTGACCTTCGACCTTTTGACCTTGAAAGTGGTGTCCGAGTCACATGTGACATGGGCTACCTCTGTGCCAATTTTAGTGTTATTAGGCCTCTCTGTTCTCGACTTAGGCCCAATGTACATGACAGACAGATGTCAGACAGCATCATCGCTGGGCAGGGGCATAATAACTGTTGTATTTAAATATAATTAAATGCTGCTTGGTAGTTAAGAGTAGACAGGAACGTCACATAAATATGTAAAATTTCATGCTGAAATTCAAAGTGGTTGCTGAGAAAACAGCAAATAATTTTAGAGGATTACTTATTTAGAGGGACCAACTAGTTTATAAAGAGATGGGAATGGAACCAAACTCAAACCAAACAAAATGACCCAGAATTAATATGCTGAAGAATACGTAGAATCTGTGCCAAACTGAATCTTTACATTCTTACAGTTGGCAAAATCCAAACAGAACAGAACCTCACAAATGATGGTTTTTCCAATCTCTACTCAACAGTTGCATAGAATACTCTCATGTAATAAAGGAAGAACTAAACACTGTAGAACTACAAAAATTATTACAAAAGCTGCAGTTCTACATAGTACATAATGTGTTATTCTCACATGCATATTAAACTAAGAATAACCAACAAATCTATACATATAGCTACTAAATTTTTACGAGGTGTGGCAATAAAAGTAATCCCCTAGAATTATTTGCTGTTTTCTCTGCACGGTATTTCAGTGTGAAATTTTACACGTTTATACGACTATCCTATCAACACTTAACTGCCAAGCAGAATCTAATAATCTTTAAATACGACGAAGTTATTGATATTATGGAGTGAGCACTTAGTGATTTTCGCATGCTGAAAAACGTTTGTGCCAAAACACAGCAAAACATCATCACTGTAACAACACAGTGAACACTTTGTCTGATGTCTGGCAGTCAGTTTGAGTGCTCGAATTGTTCACTGCCAGCTTTCGTGCATCTCTTCAATTGTAGTGTGAAGCTTTTAACAGCCTTGTTGATCAGCTCCTGTGGCAGGCTATCCCAGATTACCCGCAATGCTTCTTTGAGTTTGGTGATTAACTTGGGTTTTAGATGGAGATTGTGATAGGCCTCCAACATCGCATCCTAGACATGGCAGTTATCGGTCAAGCGAATTTGGAGGCCAATGGTTTTTCTGATGAATTCCAGGCAGCTGACATTGAAGCCATTCCTGTGCGATGTGTGTCTGTCATTGATAGCTGTTGCTGAATGAGACACAATTAAGTTTTAACCAAATTTCACTAATTTTATTATTAACAAGTTAAACAGTGTTTTGTCCACAACACGTTCAGTCACTGTCACCCAGCTCTTCTTTTTAAATAACGGTATTTAAAATTATGCACAAGTTTTTCAGAGCCTGAAAATCACTAGGTGGTCATTGTCGTATTTAAAAATTATTAAATGCCGCTTGGTAGTTAAGCATAGATAGGAACAGCAGTCCAGCACACAAATATTTCAAATTTCTTGCTGAAATTCCAACTGGTTGCTGAGAAAACAGCAAATAATTTTTAAGAGATTACTTTTTTGCAGCAACTGGTACACTTCAGTATGCTCAGTGAAATAACATAAGATGAAACAATGCATAGAAGACCTCTACAAGTTCTTCAAAGCACAAGCCAATCAGAGGCATTTCGTTCTCTTCTGTTGCCTCCAGTGTGTCCTCAAGTGAACTTAGTAAGTTTTGTGTCAACTCGTGCACATCCAGAATGTTGCTGAATATCACATCTATATCCTACTCACACACATGTAACCAGCAACAGTCGTCAAGATCACAGCCTCAGAGGTATTCAGAATTTCATGCTCCATTCAAGTGAGCATAAACATTTGCAGTAAACACATTTCTTAGTCATAATCATCAACATACAATACAAAAGCCATCATTTTATACAATTATTATTATTATCATGTGCTAAGAGCCATATGTTGTCAGCCAGTCGACGGCAGCCTCATCTGCTTCATGTAAGCACAGTAGACCTCCATCAAACTTGGTCAATGGACAAGAGTTGATGATGTGTGACATTGTCTGGATTTCTTCACAGTCACATATTTCGTTGTCAGTAAAACCCCATTTCTTGTGGCATGCATTATAGTGGCCCTGGCCTGTCCAAAAACGATTCAGCAGCGACCACTGACGTCTGTGAAGATCAAAACTGGGTAGTTGGATTGTGGGGTCTACCACTAAAGTGGAATTGACCACCATAGCCAATTGCCAGTCTTCCCACCACCGACTTGTGACATCAATTGTCTGCAAGTCCCTCCACAGTGGTTTGCACAATTCCAGGCAAAGTGGAGGAGGGTGAAAGATGTCATCATATAATGGCCAATCACGGTGACATTCAGCCCGCGTTATCAACTTGTCTGTGGCAGCTCTGTGTCGTAGAGCTGGTAGTTCAATATTTGTGAGAACGGGCAATGACTACTGACTATACAATGACTGCATTAATACCGAAAAATTTTTATCTGGTGTCAGTGAAAAAAATGAAAAGCTTTTGTCACATTATCCAACCTTACCTTATCTTACGGGGCAGAGTTCTAGTTCCTAGGCATAGTTCAGAGGCGTAAAGTGGGCCCAATGTGCATCCCCAAATTAACCCTTGGGTTATTAATAACAGTGAATTTATATAGCGCATTTTTGTAAAAAGAACCCCAAACGTGCTGCGTGTGCTAGCCTGGTAGAAAGAGAAGAGAAAGGTTTTGAGGTTGATATTATTATTATTATTATTAAACGAGTATTATTAAAGTGTCGTTAAGTAGAAAGAAACTTCAAGAATACTGTACATCAGTCAACGTTACAAAAAAAACTGTGCAGCGCAGATTCAGTACAGGGTGAGTTAGGTAAGGGAAACAGCGAAAAGATGTGTCTTCAGCCGGCGCCTGAAGGTGCCGAGTGTCTGTGACGCAGTGACGAATGGAGTTTTTAGCAAACTTCAAGAGCATACTGGTCCTAGTTCACTTGAAATTAAGAAATATCTTACAAACTGCTTTCTTCGTTTCCCAACATGAGGTGTTGGTACTGTATTCTTCTCCACAGAAAGGACACGAAGGATCCTCTTAAATCTTCAGCAAAGTTAGATGCTGATTTAACATATTATGTCCAGTGAGAAGCCAACTAAGATTTTCCTTTTGTCACATTAATGGAACCCAAAAATCTAACACATTTAATCCGATAATAAGCAGCTACGGCAAATACAATCTGTACAGTTGATTATGTGGTGATAATAATGCACAAGCTCTGTTACCAAAAGTACCTGTAACTAATGTCATTCATACCTTGCTGCGTGGATAGAGTCGAACAAATGGATCACGGAATACACGAATGATCATGTTAAGGTCACGCAGATACTGATTCTCTTCCAACATGAAATCCTTGATCAGTTCTTCAAATGATTGTGAAGTACTGCCGAGATCAATCTGCAAGTCGTCCACTTCCATCGTGTCATCATCGTCTGGGAAGAACATGTCCATTAGCACCTACATCACGCAAGTACTCACATGCTGATACTGCCAAGGACCGTTTTTCAGTTTACTTCTATCAGTGCAGTCCCACAAAGACTCTCAAGGAAACCTTGCTGAAGCCGAATTTACAGAATTGAAGCCCGTTGTGATGCCATAACCAACTGTACTGCAACTATGAAGGCATACAAAGACTGTTAGCCAACAGAATGTTTTAAACATAAACATTAAGCAATTCTATAAACATGAAAATTAGGTTTTAGATTACAATAACAGCTTTACGTTACTAGTATACAGAATAGACAGATACAATCTATGAATTGTTCTAAAATGTGTTGACAGCACCAGCTGGCATTAGGAAGAGCAGTGGGCTTGTCAAAGCAATCCCATAATCCTCCCATAAGGTTTCTCAGTCACACTTTTGAGGACCGGACATAATCTGTGGTGGCCATGGAAGCCTCGTTCAGTTAAACAACAAGAAACTCAGCTATTGCTGACAAACCGCACGACGCATTTAGAGGACAGTCGAGGTCACTATACGTGATAGGTATGGTTTCCTGTTAGTGTACTATAGTAACATTGTCCCTAAGACAATTAGTTTTTCAGATATTCGACTTCAAAAAATGTCGTGACCTTGAAATCTGGGTCAGAGGTCATTTAAGGTCATTGAAAGTGGTACCGTTCGATAGACTATTATAGTTTCCTATTACTATCCTATAGTAACTGTCCGTAAGATGCACCATTTTTGAGATATTGGACTTCAAAAATGCCGTGACCTTGAAAACCGGGTTAAGGATCCATGGAGGTCATTGAAAATGTCACCATTCAATAGAGAGCCTATGACTTTCTACTGATGTTTTATAGTAATATGACTCTATCTCCTGTTGTTTCTGAGATATTCATGATGTCAAAAAAATGTCATGACCTTGAAATCCTGGTCAAGGGTCAATCAAGGTCACTGAATGTGGTACCATTCAATAGAGTGGGTATGGTTTTAATTAGTGTTCTACAGTAACTTTGTCCCTAACAGGCACCGTTTTTGACATATTCGACTTCTAAGTATACAGTGACCTTGAAAACCAGGTTAGTGGTCTGTCAAGGTCATTGAAAATGTCACCATTCGATAGAGCACATATGACTTCCTATTAATGTTCCATGGCAACCATGGGCCTATCTCGTACCATTTCTGAGATAGATGGCGATTTCCGTCGAAAATCGCAAAATTTTCCTTCCCCCTTGTATTTTGCACCCTCGCTGAAGGGGTTCCCCTTCGAATTGGGTATCGGCACATGGGGTCAAAAAACAAGTGATGGGACTACTGGGCTGAGAAAAAAAGTTTGACGATATCTTCAGCCGTCTGGATAAAATACACCAACGTGACAAACAGACGGATGGACAGACACCAGGTGACAGCAAAGACCGCGCTTACGCATAGCGTCGCATGGTAAAATCTAACATTAAATTAAATACAACAACAATAACAACTGTTTGACAGCTGTTTTTCTGGGACAACGAGGGTGAACCAGTACCAGATATAATAAAACATCTTAACCCACACTACATATAAAAAACAGTGTATAACTTCGTATACCGGTACTTGTATTATTTGCACTGTGTTCATCTTTCACAGTTTTGTAACTGCCTTTTTATATATATAAAAAAGAGTGCATTATACAAAATAATCCACATTTAAAATGTGTGCAACACCACCATACATGTTATGCAATTCTTATGTACAGTCGTACATACCAGATGTATTTTACAAGCAAAGTCCTGAACATACCCTGTCAGCACACATGGCCACTTTTGTATCCTGTAGGCAGATTTCTTGATGTTTAATGTTGCGTACATAATTGCCAGTCAGCTACAAATATACTAAATTCATTGTATAACAGGTGACCACATGATGTAAGTTTTTTTTACATGAACTCTGGTAATCATTGTTCCTCTAACCAAAACAGGTCCACTTCTCACACTCACAACTATAAACAATTTAACATCTCTTACATACAAACCAACACTGTTTCTTGTTATACTGCAACTGTAACAAATGGTAACAAATGGTACAGTTGAGAATAGTGGCAGCATGCTACCTACATCAGCAAAATCACTCTGTGGCGAGCCCAGTTACTGCTAAGATGGGCGACAATCTCAGCATGTAACCAGGTCAACTTGGCCTGTTTTTGGGTAGGCACACCGAGTACCATTGTAAGTTGGGAAGGTAACCACAGGTGTGGCATCACACTGGCCACTGGCCATGATTCACAGTTGACAGTGTTATCCCCATCTATGGGTTCACAGCCACATGGTCACCTTCGTCTTTACCTTACTGTAATAAAACAAATTTAAATTACATGTAAAACAACTACTGCAAAATCTAATTCTGACTTAAATAAAAGATATATATGCAATTGCATATCACACACAAAAATGCCAGAAGTAATGTAACAAACACACACACTCCGTTTTAATGGCCACGTGAACCTGGATTAGCCGGTTGCCCCCTTAATGCTCCTTCTCCATTTATTCCTAAACTGCACATCCTTTTGGAATAGGCCTAAACTTTCCACATCATTCTTAACACAATCCCACCAGGTCTTCTTCAGACAACCTCTCTGTCTAATTCCTTCAACCTCTCATGTTATACAACATTTGACCCAGACACTATTATCTTTACATTCAACATGTCCAAAGTCCAAACCACCCCAACCTACTCTTCTTGATCATCAAACCGACTGGTTCCAATCCAATAAGTTCTCCGAGTTCCTCACTTTTCTTTCTTTCATTCAGCTTAACCTCACACATCCAACTAATCATACTAATTTCAGTGCAATTCAACAACACTTGATGCTCTAATTTCATAGGCCAGGGTCTCGCTGCTATACATCAAACAACTCCTCACACAAGCAGCATATACCTTTCCCTTCAGTTTTAATGAGACTGTATATGCTACTTGTGTAGCAGTAATGTGACAGAAGTAATGTAACATATCGTCAAAATGGACACATCCTTTATTTATATAGTATATCATTATATAACGACACGAAAAAAGCAGCTTCAAAAGTGACATTGACTAAAATAAACAAATTAAACAGCATGTTAACATAATACCTTCAGAATATCAGCAGCAATATATTCCAGCACAGCAACAATATACAGAGTCACATGATGATCAACCTTGTATCCCAATACCTCCTGTAATAACATACAATAGTTTTACACATTTTAATACAGTCATGCACTTCCATCTTAGGATGACGTCAATCTTTATTTACGATTTGACTAGTTCTTTGGTGTCAAGAGTTATGTAGACTTAATAGCATTGAGTGAAATTTACTTACTATACAATTTATCAGAGGCACAGTGAAGTGGAAGAGACCACTGGGACGACTGCGGATGACCTGGATGAAGACTGCGCAGAACGACCTCGACGCCCACCGGCTGTCATGGACCGACGCAGTCGACCTGGCCCAGAACCGACCACTCTGGAGGCTGTTGGCGGCCAGTGGCGCTAAGCACTCAAAGTGGTGCAAGCTGGAGATGATGACGATGATGATGATGATGATGATAGTGAGGTTTAACTTTGTGTAAAAAAAAGATTGCCCAACATCTGATGGCACAGACAATATAGATTTCTGACTAGTGAGTCGAGACATTTAAAGGAATTGAAGAAGTAGAACGTTTACCTTGACCAGAGCCTGGTGTAGCTTATCAACTGGTAGGAGGAGAGGTGATGTCTTTTTGTTCTTCTTTTCTTTCTCGAGAGCTGTCTGGGCATCACCGATTGCCCAGTGGTCAATTGGGTGTGGAATCTTCTTCTGCACACGGTCCTCGACATCAGATACTGTGTGAGGTTGACCGGCACACAGCATCGACAGCATCTGTATGATGAATGTCTCGATATACGACAATGCATCATCCTTGATCGTTAATGATGGATGCACATCCTTCTGAACCTAAATACAGTCAGTGCATGTCGGTAAACAAACATGTTACAGGACAACTGCTTTGTACATTGGAAGAAAAGTCATATAAAGTGACTGTAACTTGCAGTAGAAGTCTGCATCATGGCTAGAAACTGTTCTGTTATACTTCGCCACAGAATCACAAGGTAGTAGAGCAATGCGTTTAAGATGTGATGAGATCTTTTAATGATCATTCCGTTATGCAATCACTGCTGAGTCCAACAGTGAAAGAATTTGAAAATCAGTCAACATTTGCTGAAGTTACTGGCAGGAATAAAGTGTCCCATTTTTTGACTCATGAGGTACTTGCTATGAGGCACAGCATCATTCTGTAATCAGCTGAATGACGCTGATTCTTACTGCAAACTGGCAACATTTATAAAATGTAAGCTTTGCTACATGTTATTATATGTACTATTATATGTATGTTACAATGCAGCACAGTCATTAAAAAAACCAGTTCCCTAAATCTGCAAAGTATAAAGTTACAAATAGCATCTCTTTACATTTGTTTTACATTTATATTTGTTTTATTAAAAATCCGTTATTCTAGTATATTGAGATACGTAATGACCGTGAGCATTGTCTGTTGACTGTCAACAACATATTTTACATGACCAAATTTGTAATCATGCCTATCTAACATACAACCAAGAAGCACAGCCACTGACTAAGTTGTTACAAATTTATGGCAAATTTTATACCACATAATAACTAAGTTACAACATCCCGAGGTTCAATTTGATTTAGCAGTAGATTCTACTAAATGATTGAGGCCTGGGCAGACTGTGTAAATGTAGACAACAAAAACTGTCATAAACAAGCAGTGGCACAAGAGTTTTGTGCTTATTCGTTTAATACAAATGTATCCATTGTCCTCATCTAGAATTTCAAAACTCCAATTATGTGCAGTGACACTGGCAAGTCAACATTTTAACCACATCTTATCACACTTTGTTACACTGTTCTCTTTTTGGTAATAAGCTATATGTGTGTGCCCATGTGTGCAAAAATCAAAGCAACAAAAAGAATATATGTGCAAACTGTGCATACACACTAATCTGTAAACTAGTCACCCACAACCACGCATTACTCATTCAAATGCCAAAGTTTATGACCAGTTGTACACCCACATAAAACTATGATGTAGTGATACATGACTAAAAAGTACATGGGTTACAGAAAATAATGCGAAAACATAAGACAATCATACATCTCTAAGAGCAGTGACAAACACATCCTTCCATTTGGAAGCATTCTCCTCCGAGAAGAAATCATATTGAGGATGCTCCATTGTTGAGCCTGGTGTCGGGAACATCACACAACTATCACAAACTTGCTTCAGTCACCTAAAATGCACAAAAACAAATTGAAAATATCCCATCACTCAACAGCATAATGACATCAGACAGCAAAAGCTGTGTATGCATGAATACAACAGCATAATTCCATACTCAACACAGGGGTCGGTGTGCATTAATGCTATCAACTGACTCCTTACAAAATTCAAAGACTGAACACCAGTGGTGAAGTTTGGATATTGATGAAGCATCATAGCATTACTGAATTTTTCTGCTAGAGATACCACACAGCACCATGGGAGGTTTAATAGCAGTGTTGTTCTAAAAGCATTATTCTAAAGGTCTTACAACTGCAGAGTTCAGGCAGCCAGTGGCACGTCTTGGTATCCCACAACTGGTGATGCTGCTGGCAGTGCTTATTATACACGACCATCACCAGTATTACTGTGGATGGCAGGCCTATCAGTGGCTGCCACCACCATTTCCATAACTTTCACACCAGTCTAACTTCACAGATTAAATATTGTCAGTTCGGAGGTAATAAGAGTGCTATTAGAATAAGAATCATTTGCATTATCCCATACACTGCCCAACATGCCCAGCCTACATTAAAGATTCTCACCCCACGACACTATCACCTGCCTCTGTGGT
>Ga0049107_10000741_pt1 | contig 10587 bp, 10 predicted proteins | sample WorMetilPIANOSA1_FD_61187 | JGI IMG/M metagenome (GOLD analysis project Ga0049107, IMG submission 61187) | Marine gutless worms symbiont microbial communities from Max Planck institute for Marine Microbiology, Germany - Olavius ilvae PIANOSA.1 | ecosystem: Host-associated > Annelida > Digestive... | reverse complement strand
GCGAACAAACGTACGCAATGAACGCATCGCGAGTGTCTCTAAGTAACGATAGATACATCGCACTGCAAGTCATCGTCAGAAATCAACAACAGACGACTAAAAACTAGAAAATAACGCAGCTGTTACTGTTGACAAGAGGTTTCTTTCAGCACTCTCTGATTGAGTTTTTTTTAACAAACTCACATCTGGAGAGACCTGAGCATAGCGCTTCATCGTCCAGAATGGAGCAGCTCACATACAGAAAAGATGCGTTTCACATAGGCCTGCAATGCAGGCGCACAGAACAAGTTCTTCGCAAGCCGTGCAAAGCAACTGCTGAAGGACATCTGGCATGCCAGAACTCAAAGGCATTAACACTGAGAGTGCCCCCATCTTACATTTCAGCAATGTGTGTGTCCAGCTGAGAAGACATTCAAAGCATCACATTAAACGATGACATAGACATTTGCACAATGGAAGAAGCCACGAATTTAAACTTCTGTAGGACTGATGGTGTTGGAGCATCTGAACTTCAACACAAAATAGAGTAAATGCCGAGGCTGGCCTAAAGTTCTTTTCAGTCAATCTCGCTTAAAATGAGTTACATGACAAATAACATGAACTAAAACACATTTTAGTTCATTTCAGTATTGTGCATTTTTTTAGTTCAAGTTTTAGTTCGTTCAGCCATGAATCAATATAGTTTTTATATAGTTTTAGTTTTTAAAAAATATTTTAGTTCTAGTTTTAGTAAATGAATAGCAATCATTTCAGTTCTCGTTTTCGTTATTAGAATAGCCCTGCTTGCTACTTACTGTTTAATACACGCGTATGACAAAGTTGCATGTTACATGGAAGTGAAACAATCTTTGAAAAGAGAAAATAAACTGGCATTGCATTGGGCAGAATTGAGAATGTTTAGACAGATGGATGTGTGGTGTGCAATTAAGGGATAAACTATCTTGCTTAGAATTAAGGCAACACTTAGGAATAGAAGGCATGGCAAAAGCGTTATATAGAAATAGATTGTGATGGTATGGACATGTAATGATGATGATTAGGTGAAAAATGTGTTACTTTGGAGGTTTAGGGCGCCAGACAAAGAAAAACATGGAAAGGGGACTGGACATTGACAAGTATATGAATGATTTTGCACTTAAAACTGCGTGATGCCATGGATGGAGGGAAATGATAAGAGGGAATTGGAGCGACAGTAGTAGTGATAGTGATCCTGTGAGCCGAGTACGAACTGTACGTTTCTGGTGCTGGCTCAACCATGTTAACCTGGATTAAGGGCAATTAAATGAGTTTGTCCGTTTGCTGTGGTTAGAGACTTACTAAGTTGTCTCAGTGGAAGGAAGACTGTACTCCTAATGCATAATTCCAATAGGATAGTGAACTGAACTGACCTCATCATACGACAGCGATGAGCTTCGATGCGCGGTGCCGCCTGCTGAAAATTGTTCACATCACGATCGCTCCAGAGTCGCTCTGCTGCAGCTGATGCACGTGGCCTATAACAACAAATATGTAACAGTTTACAACAGAAATCAGTGTCAACGATACCATTAGAACAGGAAGACACGTTTTATGACAATGATGACCATGACAATAATACAACCATCTCTCTCCATTTTAATGGACATTGTCCAGGTGGACCTGGGTTTAACGGTACCAGAATGTCTCCATTCTGGATTTTACAGGAGCTAAGGATGATGGAGGTGGCGGTGACAACTGGAGTTATGAGACATGCAAAGCTCCAGTCAAATCGTCACCACCAACAAACCAACACCCAGTTTTTTTTTTTTTATTTACAGCCCGGATACCCTTTCTGTGGCCCAACCAGCAGTGTCAGAGCATTGAAGGAAATTTAATACAACCATCTACAAGGTACGAATATTTGTCAGCAAACTTACAGCTGAATCAGAGCTGCCAGCAGTCACTCCGGTGTGCAGCACCGGCATGTACAAGTAAGTTGTGTAAAAACGTGAGTAAATGGCAAATTCTTATGCCAAGAAAGATTCTGTTCTAGGCAGATAAAACCAATTAACAGAATTTTTTTTAATGAAGTTTGGTAGAGAATTGTGACATGGGGAAAGGAGATGATTAGTGGAACAGAGAGTGCAGCATGAAGTGTAATAAGCCTGAACGCTCATACAAGCACTCCAATAGACAGTACTGTTACCATCGTTTTCTCAGATTATCATGGACAATCAAAACTACAATCAACAAGGTCCTGAAGAAAGTTGGATAGGAAAAGGATTCTCTCTGTCATGGAACACAACGAAAACTGGGGTATTTCAGATACTGAATCCATAATTCCTCTATGTTGCTGAACACAGGGATTGGAATGGCATCAGGCACATGCAGAGAAAACAGACCTTGGCAGTCAGGGGTAGAAAACATTCTATCACGGTCCTGTCCCATTCATTGCTGTGAAGAGACAACTAGAGACAAATGGAGTGCAGCTGTCCCACTCCATGCTGCCATCAACGTTGTTATCAGATGGCAAGACACGTAATCATGATGATCCGCCGACATGTCAATACAGACTTTCATAAAATGCCAAAAATTCCCCTCCCCGTGGTGGGTTATCATATTAAAATTGGTCAAAAGCATGTGTAGGAAACACAAAAGATGTCCCCTGTTCGAACCCTGATTTGTCCATCCCTTAAGAGTCATCACGCCAAATTTTGTAGCTGATCATCAAACAGCATGAGCATATATATGTACGTTCGGAAATGCAGACAGAGTACATCTGGAAGGAAGCTCAGAAGTATGTGTATAGATGACAATGCTAGTTATTATTATTATTATTATCGTGTGCTACAATGTGCCAGTATTATTATTATTATTATCGTGTGCTAAGAGCCATATGTTGTCAGCCAGTCGACGGCAGCCTTGTCTGCTTCATGTAAGCGCAGTAGAACGCCATCAAACTTGGTTTATGTGCCAGTAACATCACAAGACACAAAACAATACTGCACGTGAGAAGTAAGCAGTGAAGGTCAGCTGACCAGAGTCGAGGCATAATGCTGTCATCATCGGCGTACTCGGTCCACAGGCAGACCTCACCACCAATCAGCAGAGACTCGTTGTCAACACGATAGTCTGTTGGACTCATATCTACACACACACACATATGTAAAAGTCATTGCTGAACCAGCAGTGTGAGATGACTGAGATGAAAAATGACAAAATGATAAACAGAAATGTTTGATGCTTGATGCCCAGTTGTTACACAACTCCTACACGCACGTGTTCCTTGTTGGAGTGTTCCTTGCTGGAAGTCTACTAATGGGACTCGTGCTGTCAGCAGCGTATAATTACGATACACCAGCTGAAGCCTCGCAGTACACACATACGTTGGAAGCTGGAAGTTAAAGTAAAACAAGTCGTGGTGTGTGCGGGCGTGTTTGTCTATTATTACTGTACTTAGTGCTTCTGATGTGAAACCAGACCAGAATGGCACTCAGTAGAGTGCATACCTCCACCAAACCTGCTGATGTCACAAAATTGTTACTATTAAACAAATGCCAGCCATCATATATTCTGTGCAGAGTATATATGTGGTGGTACCCCACCAAACTGTAACTGTAACCCTAACCCTAACATAACGTGATCCGGATTACCACCAAAATCTAATGGCTTCTTCCGTGGCCCATGTCGAACCTTTCCACCGAATTTTGTGACAGTTAGTCGAGTAGTTTTTGCATAATCCTGCTAACAAATAAACAGACTCACTTACTGATGCCGATGAACACATAACCTCCTTGCGAATATAATAAAACTACATACACAAAACGCTTGTAATGAAATTCGAATGAGAAAACTGAGCATCATTAGTGCTAAAGTATCGACCATTTTCTTGCAGGCAAGTCACTATAAACCAATTCATTCAACTCCTTATTTGATACTTACTACTTGCTCGTTTCTATAATCCACACACCAATTCTGCACTGTAAACATTTCTGTAGCGTGGCAAGCAAAATAGCATTAAACACGAGCTTGCAGCCCAGTATTCCAATGGTTGTTTCTGAAGAGACATACAGAAATAGATTCAGTATAATAATACACATAAAGCCATCAACATACTGATCTGTTCACAGTTGTAGTATCTGTCCCAGTCCTGGCCATAGTTGATGTAGTCTAAGTACCAGCAGGTTGAGAACAGTGCACGGAAACCACTCCTGGTCACATGGTCAATGTTGTAACTGTCACCGCTCCACACTTGAATTATCGTGTCTGGTTTTACCTGTACAACATATGTTATAAATGTTATAACATTTCTGGTTACTTTCTGTCTCATCTGTGTTAATTAAGGACTATAACTCATCATCAGGTCTTTAGCAACTGAATCACGAGTTTCGTACTTTCAGAAACCATCAATCCTAGGAATAAATCTTGCCTACCCTAATGCTACTAAGACTTGGTTTCTGTTTCAACAGCCAAGCACCATAAACAAATGTAAAATGGAAAGAAACACAGTGACAGTCTCCACATTGTCCTAAAAATGTCCACAAATTAAACTTGTATGATTCGTAGAAGCCTGAACCAATATTCATAATTTTTGGCATGTACTACCCTGAAAGTCCTAGCTTCGTAAGATATTCATTTCTCATCAAACTTCAGGCTTACTACCCACTTTACTTTGCACTTTTATAGGGTGGCGGAAATGACATTTTCACAAGTCACTGCAGTCTGCAAATGTAAACACAGCATTTGGTACAGATCATAATTTGATTAAAATTCGTATCTGGTTAAATGATACATTGCAAAGAAGTTAATGAAAGAATTTCCAAGTAAGAGTCGGAATAAGCAAAGTCTTTGAAGTATGCTAAAAATAAAAACAAGAAACTCAGCTATCGCTGACACACTGGGCAACACATTTAGAGGTCAGTCAAGTCACCAAACATGGTACTATTCCATATGTTAGTGTAATTTCCTATTAGTGTGCTATAGCAACTTTGTCCCTAAGACAAAGATTAATTTAGACTAAAAAAATGTTGTGACCTTGAAATCCGGGTCAGGTAACTTAAAGTGGTACCATTCGATAGACTGGGTATGCTTTCGTATTAGTGTTCTATAGTAACTTTGTCTGTAAGATGCACCGTTTTTGATATATTCGACTTCAAAAATGCCATGATTTTGAAAACTGGGTTAGGGGTCCATCAAGGTCATTGGAAATGTCACCATGCAATAGAGTGCATATGACTTCCTATTGACATTCTATAGTAACTATGGCTCTATCTCGTGTCGTTTCTGAGATATTCAATATCGAAAAATGTTGTGACCTTGAAATCGGGGTCAAAGGTCACTCAGGGTCATCAAGAGTGGTATCATTTGATAGATTGTATATCATTTCCTATTAGTGTTCTTTAGTAACTTTGTCCCTAAAACGCACCGTTTTTGAGATATTCGACTTCAAAAATGCCGTGATCTTGAAAACTGAGTTAAGGGTCCGTGAAGGTCATTGAAAAATGTCACCATTCGATAGAAAGCCTATGACTTCCTATTGATGTTCTATAGTAACTATGGCTCTATCTCGTGTCATTTCTGAGATATTTAATGTAGAAAAATATCGTGACCTTGAAATCCCAGTCAAGGGCCAATCAAGGTCATTGAAAGTGGTACCATTCGATAGACTGGGTATGGTTTCCCATTAGTGTTCTGTAGTAACTTTGTCTATAAGATGCACCATTTTAGATATATTCAACTGCTGTGACCTTGAAAACCGGGTTTGGGGTCCGTCAATGTCACCGAAAATGTCACCATGTGATAGAGCGCATATGACTTCCTATTAACGTTCCATAGCAACCATGGGCCTATCTTATACCATTTCCGAGATAGACAGTGATTTCAGTCAAAAATCACAAAACTTTCCCACCCCATGTATTTTGGCCCCATTGAAGAGGTTCCCTTGTAATTGCGTATCGGCACTGGGGTCAAAAAACTAGAATGATTGGGCTACTGGGCCAACAAAGAAGTTTGATGATATCTTCAGCCATGTGGATACAATGCACCAACGTGACAGACAGACAGACACCGGGCGACAGCAAAGACCGCACTTACGCATAGCGTCGCGTGGTAAAAACATAAAAGACAGTACAGTTTAATAGGCGTCCAAGGAGCACCAGATCACGAACTATGGGCACTGTGCAGAATGTGGATACTGCTGGTGACCTCATGTTAAGTCACGAAGCTGTGCCAGAGATGCGTCAGTCAGTAAGTGATATTTTGAGGAATTTCAGTTGTCAGTTGGTTGCATCACCTGTGATCTTTTCAGAGCCATCCACAGATTGCACAGAAAATACGTGCCTATTTGGTTGCTAATGTATTCTTGGGTAATGTACCAACAGAACTAAGGAGAGGTGGGATTTATGCATGTATTCAGAAGCTAAGAGTTTCAGGATATTGTGTGCCTAAAATTATAACCACTTCAAGCTACTTCATGTTATAGAAAAAACCCAGCAGACATTTTTTTTAGGACATATGGTATGTTACTCATTGAGTACTTACATTTCTTTAAATTGTGTTTAGGTGACTGCATATGTTGTAATGCATACAGAATCTAAGAGGCACCCAGTGAATACCTTGACATTGTTGTCAAACACTTCCTGCCAGACTATGTATCCGGCGCCGACCTTCCGAGTCTCACCAAGCTTTGCAACAATGTCCACAAGTCTGTGTGAAAAACACAATATAATGTGACAGCATAATGTTAAATATGAGATCAAAACCTTTCCAGCAATGTCTTTCTAATACTAATGACTGCACAACTAAAAAAAACTAAAAGACATAAATACATGAATAGAAGTTAGTCAGGCAATACAGCATTACAACAGTTGTATAATAATAATACTAGTAATAATAATAATAATGCAAAAAGCACTCAGAGGAGACGCAAACACTGCGTGCTGGCTGTAGTGAGGTGGAGCCAAAAATTTTCACCCCGCTGCAGACCCCCTTCCCGGGGGTGCGGGACAGCCAAAATTTAATCAGCTGGAGATGGTCACTACCTTTACCTACAAATCCAGTTTGGTGAGGATCGATGCACGCAATTTCGAGTTATCATGGTAACAGACCCATAAACACACAAACAAACGGATAGGACCGATTACAATACACTGCACCGCAGCTAGCGCGCAGTGTAATAATAACTAGAAGGAAGTGCATTCTGTGGAGATGTAAATCCGCACCACTGTATTACGTCGTCAGTGTCGAAAAATATCGACAATGGTATTGGTTAAGGCTCTTCATTGTGGCTTCAGTGACAGTGCGAAAATATGCATGTTAGTGGACCCCATGCCCCTCACCCTTGACCTTTTGAACCCAAAATCAATAGGCTTAGAGTGTCGAGGACTACTATTGTGCCAAGTTTCAAGTCATTCCAGTTAGGAGTTTTCGTTTTATTGTGCTAACATACACACCCACATACCCACATACACACACCATGACATAGTGATTGTCATGCCATCATACTATGTCGCAGACAATGACAATAATAATACAGTACAATAAGAAGCACAATGCCAACGCAAAAAGTGAATCATTAACAACATAAACCAACAAATCTCAACAATAACAATAAAAATTGTCATTTGAGATGATGACGATAATAACAACACACGATCTGTGGTATCTGCTCTCCTTTAGCGTATTAATACCCTTTATCCAGGGGGTCATTCCCAAGAAGTATTCTGCATTTATCAGTGTATTGCTTGTGTTCGTGGCGCCCCATGCGGGATCCGGGGTTGTAAGAATAGATCTGCTCTGTTTCCTGGCCGGATATCGTAGACGGCAACTAAACTAGGCTCTGTCTGTACTCTCTCTTAGCCTAGATTTTTAGTGCGTCTGTTGTGCTGTTAACTAGGACCACTTTTTGTGCTGTGTTATTTTGTGTTATTTGTGTCTACTGTCTCTTTGTTGTTCTAGTTAGGTTGTCAGTACCAGTGAAAGTGACTGACTGGAAAGACTCATCCCCAAAATGACCTACAATGTGTTGATGGAGACGTTAAACCTACTCACTCACTCACTCACTCACTTATGTTCGTGGGTCTTAGTCTCCGACTATTCAGGCCCCTTAGACAACCACCAATCAATGCTTCTACTGGATATCTACATCAAGTGCCATCGCATTCAACATACTTTTTCTCATAGACGTTGAGCAGGTCTCGCACATCTGACAAGTTGTTCCTTTTCATGAAGTTTTTGAGTGCTGGGTTCATTTGCCTGACAACGTAAACATGCAGACACGGTCGTTATCAGGACATCAACTATGTGTCAGATTAACTAACTGATCAGAAGTAGAAGCAGTAGATATATAAGTTTAAGTAATTTCAACCATATGCTATAGTGCATTTAAGTTTCAGAAGTTGTGCTATTTTTGTACTTACAGTGGCAGTTTAGTGTAACGGTAACATGTTGGTCTCAATCAATGCAGTTGCTCTACATTAAGCCCCGTTAGTAGTGGGATGGGTGACTGCCTTTAGGCATGTAAACTGTCTCACTGTGTAACCAGCCACCTGGGCCAACTCAGCTTTCCATCCCTTCAGGGTCAGTAAGTGAGTATCAGCTATAGCTGGGAAGGCAAAGGCAGGTATGGCTCATACCAAATGCGAATGAACATGTGGGTGTGCAGGTAAAACTGTGAGATCCCTTGAGAACATGTGCCATACCTGAGCGCCTCTGAGATGATGACTCACGAAGAGACACTATATCAAGTGTACGTACCTTTACCTTTATTATATCAGGAACAAGAAAAGGCGGTAAACCAAAGAACTTGATTGAACTAAATCACATACTGGACAGAAATGGATACAAAGACAGTACTGAGAGCAACAGACAATAGAATTGAATGGAGAAAGATAATCCATGACGTGGTTAAACTTCAGATTGAGGATGACTGAATACTATTTGCAATGACAAAGTGATGAAATAGAAGAAACATACCAGCAGTCAAATGGCACTTCGTCACCACCGAGGTGAACATATTTGTCTTTAAAGACTTGTAGTACTTCACCAAACAGTCGCCGCAGAAACCCATATGTCTTGCGCAGTATCGGATTTATTGGACCAAACAGGCCATTAGGTTTATACCGATAGTCATAGCATGGTGTCAACAGATGATCTTGACCATAGCCCCAAGAAAATGTATGCCCTACACACGCAAAAAGCACAGCGTTTTCTCCACTTCAATGAAAAAGTATGCACCTCTTATACAGAAAGAAGTTTTAAAATAATAACCCTGTCACAGACATATGAACACGTCTCTCTCTCCGTTTTAATGGCCATTATCCAGGTGAACCTGGGTTAGCCGGTGTTTAGCCGGTGCAAAGGATGATGGAGGTGGTGGTGACAACTGGACTACTGGAACTATAAGTCGTACAAAGCTCCAGTCAAATCATCACCACCAACAAACCAACATCCAGTTTTTTACAGGCCGGATGCCCTTCCTGTGACCCAACCAACAGTGTGAAAGCACTGAAGGGAAAAATATCACATCCCATGGACTTGCTTACCCCAAGCTCACCTGGGGTCTTCCAACTTTGTCTCTGACCACTAAGAGCTCCTGGTTACCTTGGGGGAGGGTAATGACTCTGATAAGGACAATGGCGTCAGCATTCATGACACCTTCCCAGCGACTAACAGGTTAAACTTCAAGATACCAAGTTTAACTGGGGAACTAATGATGCCAGCGAATCATCTACAAGATGGCGGTGCTTGTGTGGAAGTGCCTGCATGATGCAGCCCCTCGCTGTTTGGCTGACCTGTGTGTGCTGGCCCACTCCGTGCATGGTTGCCAGCAACTGGGTTCCATGGTGTCTGGGACTCTGCTGGTCCCGCACGCCCGGACTGCTACCGGTCAATGCAGCTTCGCCATCAATGGACCATGGACATGGAACAGTATATACAGTAGTAAACGAGCGGTACCTGGTGTGTCTGCCAGCCGATCTTAGAACACCAGATATGAAAGCGTCATCTCAAGACCCACCTATTTCAGCAGTAGTCTACACTGCTGCTGGCAGGTGGGCTCAGCACCGTTCGTCTGGCACCATTGTGACTGCTTAGCAAGTTCTGTGCCATTTAAAAATATTCAGATTTACTTACTAACTTACGTCATGCGGTGATTGAATCTGAAAGCAATTTAGTAGAATTATCCCAATTGAGTTGCTGACCTAATCATAAAGCCTGAACAGACAATATTCTAGCCAACAGTCAGGTTGTCGTGTGCCAGAGTCAGTCAAGTTCGTCTGTCATGGGCCTACATTGTCATAACCATCAACTCTTTCCAGTTTCTCCCAGTTTTCACAAAGTAAATTATTATTATTTTTATTAGTGTATACTGCTATGTGCATACTGTTGCTGCTTGCTGTCGGCTGGCCTAAAGTACTGTGTGGCTCGGTGGCCGAGTGGTTAGGACACTGGACTTGCGATCAATAGGTCGCGAGTTCAAATCCTGGCCTCTCCGCTATCGAGTGCAACCCTGGGCAAGGGGCAAGTTGTTAACACACATGTGCCTCTGTCACCAAGCAGTATAATTTGGTACCAGCCAATGGGCGGTGATGCCTTGCGACTGGGAAGGTAACCGTAGGTCTGGCGTCGCAC
>Ga0049107_10000740_pt1 | contig 10588 bp, 14 predicted proteins | sample WorMetilPIANOSA1_FD_61187 | JGI IMG/M metagenome (GOLD analysis project Ga0049107, IMG submission 61187) | Marine gutless worms symbiont microbial communities from Max Planck institute for Marine Microbiology, Germany - Olavius ilvae PIANOSA.1 | ecosystem: Host-associated > Annelida > Digestive... | reverse complement strand
ACACACACACACACACACACACACACACACACACACACACACACACACACACACACACACACACACAAACACACACAGACACACACAACTGTACAATTCCAAACACAATAATGTAACACACTTGTACCCGCATACACACAAACACATACAGGAATACGCATAATCGCCACACGCATCATACACGCGGAACACGTACATAGACGGTCGCATGTACAAACGGAAAACGCAAGCGCATGCACCCACTCCTGCTGCATAATGATGACGATCGCACACACACACATTGCCCCACCCTTTCCTACCTCTCCCCTCCCTCCCCAAACAGCGGGAAAAGGGGTATGGGGGAAGAGGGTGGGGGGGTTGCGCGCTCGACAGGTGTCACCGTGAGCGTATGACGCGAAATGGTCATGCGGTAGGCGCGCCGCACTTCCGCCACATTTGCGGCGCCACTGCGGTGCATTGCGGCGCAACAGTGTCACAATTGCGTCTCAAATGTACTCGCAGAGCGACGAGAAGGTCGCAAGTGAGAAAAAGTAGATTTCGAGAAAATGAGAAAATAGGTTTGCATTAATATCATAATTCGATCGCACTGAAATTGTTAGTTTTTAAACTGTAATACATTACTAGCAACCTGTCTGCAATTATGGTTGTTAAAATTTAATAAGTTATTTGAGTCAAAAACTAGATAAATCACTTACGTCGTTATATTATTGGCCTATTTTCATCAGATTTGCTGTTGATGTTAGTATTAAAAGGTCTTAAGTAGCTTATTTAACTGCTGTACCAATGAATCTACGGTAATAATTGACTCATCAGTCAGTAGATTGTTTTGGAGAGTACTACTGCAACAAAGGACCCTTTGTCTCAGGCCCACAGGCAGCCCTTTGTCTCGGCCCACAGGCACACGCGGGCCCCTCCCACAAGGTCAAGTCTTTGTTTCAGATGCATAAATTAACAGACACAAAGGACCCTTTATCCCGGCCCACAGCCACACGCGGCCCCCTCCCCTAAGGTCGACAAAGACATTATTGATTTATTCTGCATAAATAAACGAAGAAACAAAGCCACAGGGGCCTTTGTGTTGGCTCCAAAGCCACGTGGGCTCAAGGTCCTGGCCACACCCACAAGGCCCACCACAAACAAAGTGCTTTATTCCAGACAAAGACATTATTGATTTATTCAGAAGGAGGGCCACAAGGCCGAGTCTTTGTTTCAGACCACACCCACGTCGCCCAAGCCATAGACAAAGCCTCCCTTTGTTCGTGTTCTTTGTCAGGTAGTGGCCTACAGGCCATATGGCGTAGACCGCGATAGTATAAATCGCACACGTTCGCTTTCCTCGGCATAAGTGTGTCTATCGGCAACAGCAGCAGCATCATCATCATCATGAAGACGTTTCAACTGAGCGACGACCGAGTAGTAGTCGTGAAGAAACATCAGGGACAGCTGACGGTGACGATCAAGCAGAAGGATTCAACTGAGAAATTCATCGAATTTCCTCCAAGCAGGTAAATAGCATGTTCTAATACTCGTGCTTTCAATTATATTTTGTCTGCTATACAGTAACGGGTTTACTTCGTCATAATGCACTTGAGACAAGATCGACATATGAATAAGTTCGTTAGGGCGACTAGTTGAGTTGTATTTGATATAATCGCGTGTGTAGTCACCACACAGTTCATTGGTTTAAGTTTTTAAAATAATATTTTTGCATGAGCATCGAATGCTTATAGTAATGTATCCCTACCAAGTTCTGTCAGTATATTCCACGTTCGTTCATGGTGTTGCAGATGGGCGTATTTTCGTCAGTGCTTTGACGAGGTCGACAGCAAAGTCAAAGCTCTGTCCGGCGACCAGCCCATCGCATATCGCCAGCATATGCTGAATACTCCGTCAAAGTCTGCCAGGCGCCGATTCAGGAATCGTTCGATCTCGTTCGCATTCATACTCCAAAGTCGAAGACGACGTTCCTGTCACGATCCACCTCTATCACGTTTTCAAATTCGGCATAGGCGATCACGGTCACCGTATCCGCTAGCGCATCTGCAAACTTCAAAGCCAGCCGCACGCTGCCCTGACGCAGTAGACTGAAGTGGTCGTCTTCACCGAGATCGGCGGTCAGATCGAATGCATAGAGGGCATAGCCACCGCTGTAATCGGCACGACGTATGAATAGCCCTTCGTCTTTGTTGAGCTTTCCGGATCCAGCAAACAGGCTGTTGTAGGCTCTTATATATTGCCGGTTCGCATAGTCTGTCTGAATAGGTCTCAGTGCATGCTGCTGCTGCCCGTCCAAATACAGCGATATTTCGGTCAGATTGAAATGCTGGAAATTGAATGGGTTACTTTCCAGATGACCGTTAAATGCCCGATTAGACACGAGCCCAATCACGAGACGCGTAGGCAGCTGACCGGAAAACAATTTCTCGTGGCTGATGTCGCGATAATTCTGCGGAATCGTGAATGATTTGCACACCACGCGACGTATCGGATACTTTGCCGATCCGCGTTCCAGCGTTTTGGCATGCGCGAGGAAAACCGACGGAGTGAGTTTTACCTTTCGCGCAAACACGGAGGCGTGTGTGATTCTGACCTTGCAAGGAACTGCCCCCATTAGACAGAAGGCATCTTTGCTGCGGACCAACTTTATCTTTACGCCGACTTCACTGAGCATGTAACGTTCCTGAAAGAAGATGTCATGCAGACGCATGCATGCAGGCATGCAGACGACCCATCATGTCGAAGGTACGACTTCCTGCCGTGATGCTGCGTCGTTTATGCAGACCCTCATTTCTTGCAGCCGCTGCAAAATCCACAGAGTCCATTCGACTAGCCTTATCTTTGTAGTATAACGAAGACGTCAGCTGTGTTTTCTTCGCGTCTTCTCCATAACTCAATAGCGTTTCCAACATGGCTCTGTATGGATAGGTGTTAGTCGACGCAGTGATGAGAGTTCCGTTGAGCGCAATGTCCTTGTCCACTTGTGCAAACAGACTGTGAAGAAACAGATTCACCGGCCCGACGGCGGCATCATCTGCCAGATCCGTGCCATCGTTTGCGATTATCTTGGCCTTCACATACAGCATCGTGTTCGAAAAGTCGATGTAGTCTTCCCCGGTGCCGCTAATGTCGAATTCGATGGGCGAGCCATCGGTTACAGTCGTCAGAGGATGATATTCGACCCAGCTGCCCTGTTCCATACTAGTCTGTGTTGGCGGAACGGAAAACAGATCCAATTCCGACTTTGTACATTCGCACGACTGCTCTTGAACGAAAGCCATTACGAGAAAAGGTCACCTCGTTTTCTTCTTCTTCGTTTGACGCGTCTCTTGGTTCCGACACGCTTCCTCTTGATTCCGGATCCCGACTGCCAGTCTAGGTTTTGTACCGTGCGTTTTATACCCGCCGGAACACGCTTTTTGGCAGATTCTTTGAACGACTGCCCTTCCAGGACGTCGTCCGCCACTTCCATACCAGTCTTTACCGCATTCGCCAACATTCTCTTGCCATTGTTTTTAAAGAACGGAAGCACGAGACGTCGAAAGAAACCGCCTAAGATACTTCCGAGACCGTGTCCGCGCTGGATTCGCGCACCCGCTAAAACGGGTATCTCTCCTCCGTTCTGTCGCGAATAGTACTCCTGATACAAGTCCCGACTGGCGTCGCAGCAATAGGCCCTGCGCTTCATGTCGCGTTCTGGTGACGAATGACGTCGAAGTCCCCCACGCAGGGGTTTATATTGCGAAATATGGGTGGATGACGCGACGAAATTCCAGAACGACAAACGACTTTCCGGATATGAAAGGTACTGGCAGTCCACAGTCGGTCATGATGTTGATTTCGACGCTGTCGAAACACTTTTTCTGTAACGGGACATACAGTATCGGATTCATCACCTGGTGCACGTTTCCACCGACTCTTTTCGGGTTGTCGACTATGCGAAGAAGCGGTGCTTTCGTGTCTCCGACCGGAACGCATTCCACCAAATCGCAGTAGACATATGTCGAGTAAATGTTGTCGCGAAGATCAATGGTGCGTTCTGCCGTTAATAAGTACCCGCTGTATGTCACGTGGCTGTCGAATCCCAACAAAATGGACAAGTCCGGACTGAACTGTATGGCAGGGACGCTATTCGCATGATTCAGTACTATTAGTTGCACTCGAATTTTCTTGCTAATCCTGTTATAAGAAAACGTTGGATGTGGCACTTCTCCTTCGCTCAGCAGTTTGTTCAAGTCGGCGACGACGTCTGCCACGCGTTTGTAATGTTTTGGACTTAATGTCAGTTTCCGTTTCCACACGTTGTCGAGGTAAAGTTTAAAGAAGCAACGACCCTCCACGACATTTTCGACTCTCGAAGGAACTGATATCTCGGTCAGACCGACTTCCCAGTCCCCATCCAGCTCAATCATGTTGCTCAGTTTCGTCGTGTACTGAGCCACCGTGTTCTGTGGGTAGTACTGCATCGAGCTGTTCGACGGCAGCGTCAGATAGAACCGACTCATTGTGATGATGATGACGAATTGACGGATTCGGAACGAGATAGCCCAAAGCACCGCTGATCAGCCCGGTCCACAGACAGGTATCGCTCTCGACGAATGTGAGATTCACGAGAGCCGTCAGGATTATGGTAAACACCACAACCAACTGACAGCAGTAAACTATTTGTTCCCTCCTCTCACGTTTTGGTTGTGAGTTCATCGACCCACGAATTGAATTTGCTCGGATATCCTTTCCACGACACGAGATATTGTATCTTGCCGTTGCGTTTCCTCGTCTTTAGGATTCTATCAACGTCGAAGCGTTCGTCGTCAGATTTCAATATCTTCTGTATTTCCGCTTCGTAAAACCGCCCTTTTATAGTCTCACCGGCCAGATCTCTGAGTTCGTAAGTTACCGGGACCGTCGGCAAACGCGCAGCAATTTCGAAAATTTCTTCCGTCCACTGTCCGAGATATCCTTTGCGAAACGGTTGTCGCTGCATAGTCACGCGAACTCTGTCACCCACATCGTACTTCCACTTGTACGACTTCGGTTTCAGCGGATAGAGACGAGCTCTGACGACGTCTTCGTTGTCCGCGTTCACTTCCGACGGCGCCATTCCGATCGATCGATGATACGTGTTATTGTATGAATGCAGCAGATCCGGTAGCGCGTCCACATAGCGCCTCGTATTCTTGTAGGTAAAATATCGGAACATTTTCGTTTTCAGAGTTCTGTTGAATCGTTCTACGACGGCGGCCTTCAGATCCTCGTTTTCACTCGTGTAAAATCTTATACCATGTCGTTTCAACATTGCTTGGAAAGTTGAATTTAAAAATTCGGTTCCTTTGTCGCTTTGCACCATGTTGCACTTTCGTTCCTCCAAAATCTTCTCGAAAGCTTCCGCAACGTCTCGACCCGACTTTGTTCGAACGGGTATTGCCCACGCGCGCTTGCTAAAGACGTCTATACAAGTCAGCAAGTAGCGCATGCCACCGTTGAACGTAGAAAGACTGGAAAGGTCCGCCAGATCGATCTGATAGAGGTCATCGATACCTTTGGAATAGGTCCTGCGACGAGGAAAACGAACTCGTGTGGGTTTGTGAAGTGTGTATGCATCTTGCCCGGATAGAAATTTCCTCACGGCACGCTCAGACTGACCACTATATCGTTGTAAGACGCGAACTCCACCGAAACTTCCGGGTGCGCGTAACGTGTTGTACGCACCATCCATACTAGTAGGGTGACCACTGCCGCTGGCGCCGACGTCCTCGGCGAGTGCGCGGCGTCGGACGTAACTCCGTCGACGAATTGATGTTTACCGTTGGCTCTGAGGGTACTTCTTTACGAACGTTTAGATATATGTGCAGAGCAGCTACGTACTCTCGTACTTTGCGATCGTCGGCTAGAGACTGGTTGCGAAGGGTGTCGGACAGCTGGAGACTGCGATTGGTTTTTGCTACGGCGTCTGACGGTTTCAGCAGTCTTTTGTTTTCTCTATCACATTCGTCCACGAGAACAAGTTTCCTGGCAGATTGCATTATTTCAGAAACAGACTCGACAGAATCCCCAGCACCGGCGGAAGAATGGCACCGAGAAATCCACCTTTTTGCAAGATGCGACGCTTCTTGCGCAACGACGTCTTCTTCACGGACAATGCTCTCAAGTCGTTTCTGTTGCGACGCAGTTTGCCCTTCTGAGACGTCGTGAGCGGAACATGCCCTTTTAAGATGTTCTTTGCACATTCACTGATGCAGTCTATAAATTCTCTGTTACATTTTTGAACGTACTGTCGCTTCGCTTCGTCGGTGAATTTGCGCACCCGCTTCAACACTGGCAAAAACTTCTTCACACGCTCGCTCATTTTGGCACGTATGCGTAATGAATCTCGTCTGGAAAGATGTTTGTTCGGAGGTGCAATTCCTCGTCCTGCTCCGGTCGCAAGTCGACCAGCAAATAACCGTACGGTTCTCGAGTGGCGTCCTTATATGCATCGAGTGCAAACTGCGACTTCTTCGGATACATTTGTCGTGCCAGATGTGCAAACTGACTCGCGTCCCTCGGGTTCTTAAAAAGGACCATGTAGTGAGCATTGAGACTCAACGTTCTGGCAATTTTATTTATAGGGAACAGGTTTTGTGCCAGGAACATAACGCTCACATTTCTATGATGCGATCCTTTGGTGAACAAGTTTTGCACCCTGTCATCCGCTTCGTGCATCAGATCGTCGAAAATAAGCAAGACAGGTTCGCGTCCATCGAAGTCGTCAATGTTCGGTAGACCATGATGAAATGTTACTGTGGGATATTGGCAAAACAGCTGTTGATATTCCGAGTAACAGTAGACGATCCTACTGGGTGGCGGCTCTATCATGCGATCAGCATTGTCGATGAGTCTAAACACCCATCTCGTCTTACCACACGAAGTCGGACCGCATAAGATACATGTATATGGATGTCTTAGCGATAACATCTTTCCCATCTTCACCTTCTCGTCATCCTATTTATACCCCTCCCTCAGCCCTGGGGAGGGGAGGGGCGCGCGCCCGGGGCACGCGCGCAAGCGCGTGCCCGCGACAAAGTCCTACGATCGTGGCAATAATTGCTGAAACTATGCCTATAACTAGTATCCAATATTCTTCATGATCCAGTTTATGTTTACAGATTGCAATTTTCGGAACTTGACTATCGTTATACATAGTGCTATGATTGTCCATTCTCGTGTGTGTGTGTGTGTGTGTGTGTGTGTGTGTGTGGTATTTATACTAACGAGACACATGCTAAAATTTATGTAGACACAAACATCATACAATTCACACTATTTACATTCGAAGCGAGTAGTGACGATATGCCAAAGTATGTACACCGTCATCGAGAATATAACGTTTATCATCAAATGCACAAAGACAAAGCTTGGCGATCTGTACAGTGTTCACCACGTGATTCGTCGATCTAAACGCGCGAAATTTGCAGGTCGTTTTACGTCTGACATTTCGCAGGACCTCGACATATTGTTCGTGTCGAACCTTTTTACGTACATAATGCTTTTGAATTCCCTTGGCCTTTTTGTGGCATTTGCTCGGGTCTCCGGGAACATGCAGGCTATGCATTTTCGCGCGCAGGCCGACGAATTCCTTCGGTGCCACCGAACCGGTCTCACTTTTGAATGTCCCCAGTACTCTGTGGTTAGCGTTGGAGTATTGGGGGTGGTTGGGGTCGAAATTACTAGTGTCATACAGCTCGAGATGATTGCCCATGTCCACGTAGAGATCGTCTGTTCGGATCTCGCAACAAAGCGAGTCTGTATCGGTGAATAGCAGTGAACAGCGATCTCCATATTTCGCCTTGAGGTGACCGTAGTACTGCTCATACATTAGATGCTTCGATAGCTCGAGTATTGCAAAGCCAACTGCAATCGGTTTAGTCATTTTGATCTTGGCCTTTGCGACCTTACCATGACCAAGTCAGAATTCACGATCTCGCTCTCACGAAACGAGGGCTTGCCGACTGCCTTGACGAGTTTGTCGGGATCGGCAATTAGGCGTATGTTGGCGCGATTTCTCACCTGTTCCATGGTTTTGCCGAACGTGGCATTTGCCTGGAGCTTGGACAGGTCCGATTCAAAATCCGTGCGCGCTTCCCTACGCCGCCGATTACACAGATCTATCCACGGCTTTTACCAGGCGCTCTGTGAGAATGATAGGATCCTATGAATTTTCACAATAATGAGACCATGTCTTTTGTACAGCTGTAGGTTCCTATAGTGACAAACATATTTCTGTTTATCCTGCAAGTTGGGTACCAGCTTCTTCATGGGCTACCACGGTCGTTTCGGATCGAGCAAACGCAGTGCAAATGGGCTCAGCATGTCCTTTGTCACCGTCAGATGCTCTGGAGCCATCGGATAATCGTTATGCAGATCGTGGAGATGCGGCGGATACTGCAGATCACACTCCACGATGTATCCGATCTCTGCATCCGGCTCGATGCTATCGAGATTGAAATCGTGCATCTCCGTCTCGGCGAGGAAACGAAAATTGCCAACGGGCAGCGGCTGGCTTTGAGCGGTTGCATATAAACTGTCAGCATCTAGATAAGTGATAAAGCGTTTATCTTGGCGTTCGTCATATTGATCGACATAGGGATTATTGGCTGAGGCATACCTTTGTGAAATCGTAGCAATACCACCTCTCACGCTGTTTTCAATCATTAAATATGTATCTGCATCGGTAATCAGGTCCAGTTTAGCTTGCGTGTGCTTTAGCGCCATCGCCCAAGCGAGTGAAGGTAAGGTTATGAAATGCAAGAAGTCTAAACCGTGCTCGCTTCTCACAGTCTGACGAAAGCTCTCCAATATGTCAGCGAGAAGCAGCACATCAGAGACCAGATAATGATCATGATAATGTTGCATGTTGCACATACCATACCGAGACCACACCTGCTGTGCTCGTGTGTAATCTTCTTGGCTGAGCGGTTCATCTTTTAAATTATCATGAAAAGCCTCGATAGGCGGTAGCTGTGTTTCTGCAAATTTCTCGCGCGATGACATGTATGCATAAGGATAGATTCATTTGGAATACACATCATCCGAGGTTCCTAGATGTCGTGATGTGTGTACAAAGTTATGTTTCCCGCTTTTTAAGAGCAGTTTCACGAGCTCGTCCAAGGAGGTAGAAAGAAACTGGAAAGAATCGAGGAAGCGTAGGTTACCAATTTGGAAGTTCAGATATTTCTCTGAATTGTGAGGGGTTATGTATACATCGTCGAATGATACAGTGTTGTCGTCTTTACGATGTTCGACATATTGGCGCTGGAACCCCTTAATGACAAAATGTGCGTCGTATCCTTTTAGATTGTGGAAAACTATCGGCAGAAAATAGTTCTGTTCGTAGTCCTCTTTTGCTAGTTGTGGCGTCGAGGCTCCAGAACGTTTCTTACTCCAGGGTTTTGAATTGCACTTTACAGGCTTCAGCTGTACATTACATTTGTTGCATGCTGCGAACTGATAGATGCCACTTACATGGCAATGGTGATGTACTTTGTGATTGGTCTTCGTGAAGCCACCACCACAGTTACCACATGTGGTGGCGTTGTCATAATCTCCTACCTGTTCTTTACTCAGTGGCAGCATCGGCACATTGCGCGTGACTATTGAGCATATTGAGCGGCTTTCGGAAATGACATGGTCGTAGAATTTGGTCACTGGGTCGGGGCCGCTGTACACAAAAGGAGGCGTCTGATGTTCCACGTGTTCTGTAACACGATAGACGCAGAATCCACTCACACGATGCTCGTCTATGAGTCTCATGCTTCTGCCCTCTGATTCGCCATCATCATCATCATCATCATCATCAACAACAACATCGTCACCTACTGGACAAAGGAGACTCTCGAAGTCTGCGACTAAGTAGATGGGAATTGGGTGTTCTTTGTAATGTGCGCGAAATTTCACAGTACGCTCGTCTTCACAATCTTCGGGATCTGGAAAGACCACCTGTTGAGGGCTGTGTTGCAAACAATAGGGAACGTGTCGGTCCAACAGATCTTGGGACTGAAGCGGTGTAAGACAAGAATTGCATACATAGGTTCTTCCATTATGCCTCGTTCGATGTGACACCAGGCGTGACATGTTTTTGATATATACGTAATGTCGCTTCGACTGACCGTCGTCGAGCAGAAGCAAGTTAATGTGGTGTTGGCGATTGCGCTCAGCACTCAAGTACTCTATGGAGAATCCGGGGCCGTCTCGACCGGAGTTCTCATCCAATGAGAGAATGTTTATGCTAATGGTTTGGTTTTGTCGCTCAAATTTGCCAACATCTTTGGGTTGTATTGGAAAGGTCAAACCATCGAAATTGAGGGTGTTTACAAACGGACGGTATGGTGCAACGCTATTCTTGTGATGCTCTGGTTCGTAAATAGCTGCTAGAACCGTCCACATAAAGCATTTTTGATCCTGGTTTTGTACGTTAATTAGACATTTTTTCCTTTGTAGAAAGTCGGGTGTAGGTATGTAACTACTAGGACCGCTTAGTGGGCGATACTTGCATATGTGCAAAGTGAATTTGCTAACATTTTCCAAAACCCACCCAGACCCCCGGGCACAGAAT
>Ga0049107_10000739_pt1 | contig 10593 bp, 6 predicted proteins | sample WorMetilPIANOSA1_FD_61187 | JGI IMG/M metagenome (GOLD analysis project Ga0049107, IMG submission 61187) | Marine gutless worms symbiont microbial communities from Max Planck institute for Marine Microbiology, Germany - Olavius ilvae PIANOSA.1 | ecosystem: Host-associated > Annelida > Digestive... | reverse complement strand
GGTACGTAGGTAGAGGTCGATGAGTGATGCACGACGGTATGCCGTATGGCCGGATCCAAGGTCAAGGTCAAGGTCACTCAAGGGAAGTCGACCGTCAGTCCCCCACGGGACTAATTTTTTAAATAGTTTTTTTTAGAAAAACCTAAAAACCTCGAGTAAAAAGTCTGAATTTTATTTTTTTTCACTTGTGTAACTAATTTAATACAAATGATATTCAAACACGAACTGCGATTTGTGGCGTTCCCATGGCCGAATCTTTGCCTGTGGGTCGTAATTTTGTGTCTGGAATTTGTAAGTTTAAAAACCTTAAAAACCCTGAAAACCTAGAAACCTATTTAAAAAACAACCTTGGTTTTTACCAGCCCTGGTCCGTACAGCTATACTGAATTTTATTTTAGCCGCCGCAAAGGAGGTTATGCGATTTGGTCAGTTGATGTATGTATGTACGTGTCTGGGCATAAGCCTAAGAAAAAATAACTCAAAAACTTTGCATGGACTTCGCTGAATATTTCCGCGTCGACAAGCCTTTACGACAGGCAAGAGCTGATTAGCGAGTGTTCTGGAATCTGGATCATACTCAGGGTGCGGAAAACCATGGATTTTCACGTAATAATTTTGACTGTTAGCAAAATAGTTGAAAATTGTGTGGACAGGTTTTTGATTTCGCTCTGTTTTACAAGAATGTTAACTACTGCAAACAGATCGCGCGTCAGCATTCGTGTCACAGAAAATTTTGGCCAGGGCAGGAAACGTTGTTGACCCTGTAAAATTTTCCCTCTCCTATAGTTTGGAAATCTGGCTGCTGTTTCTCATACCGTGTGCGCATATGTATGAGGTTCCGAAATTTCGGAGACGCTGGGCCCCGCTCGATCCTTATGATGCGGGGCGTTGCTGACCCTAGAAACACACCCTCCCCACGTGCATTATTCCCCTTCATGCCGAATTTTGTCGTTTTATGTCAAACGGTACGCAGATCCGCCGTAAATGGGCCCTCGCGTCCTGTCTTTCATGGTCACTCAATGTTATCGCAAGCGACACCGATGGATCAGCTACCTGTGACTTCATACTAGTGATCCATAGTAACAATCTCGCACCTTTTCGAGATAAACGGCGATTTCGGTCGAAAATGCAAATTTTCCCCGTGTATTTAAGGATTCCGCTAACGGGTTCTCGTTGGCATTTAATAACGTCGGTGGATCTCTTAACAACTAGAATGATCCCCCTACCAGACTGTCAACAAGTGCGAAATATGTGCATTCTTTTAGTCACAGTACCGGCATTGGACGGAAAGATAGATAGACAGACGGACGGACAGAAATTGTCAAACAATATCGCGCTCTGCATACTACCCCTGCTGACGTGCGATAAAAATAAATCGCGGTTGCAGTAGTGGCTATTGTCGTTTTGCGTTTGTTCAGAAAGCACCACCGCTACCGTGTCAAAAACCACTGAACAGAAACAACCGAGTGTATCGCACAGCAGTGTGCTCACTTCTACTACTGACAAAGTTCCTCCGACTTCAACAAAGAAGCCAGGTGCCAGATTCGGTTGTTCGAAAACATTGTGCACATATTGGGGCACTTTATCTTTCGGATTAAATTGCGTTTTAGACTTTGGTTTAAAATCAAAGTTTTAACTAAACCCAGAACCGGTTGTATACCAATGCTCTGGATGACTTCGGTTTAAAACCGGCTTTTAAACCCAGTTTTTATATCTGCAGTGCTGAACAAATCAGTAATAACTTATCTTAAGTTTTTTTTCATTTTGTTCTCCTGCTAACATTCAAAATAAACTAAACAGTCGTATTTTTCACGAAGGCACGAAACAGAATAAAATTCAGCAGACGAATTCGGTGATTATCAAATTAGGATGTGGCAAAATTTCCAGAATGTTTGCTCACCGACATCCGTAAAAGTGGGTCCATAAAAAGAAATATAAAAAGTCGCTAAAGCATACACATGGCCGATCTTTATCCGGCTCTGTCTCTGACGCTCTCGCTCATACTCTTTTTTTTCTCTGTTTCGTTTTCTCGCTCACTTTAGCTCTCTCTAAAGAGCCCGCGGGCGTCTTAAAATATGGTTTTACGAGGTCTATACGAGGGTATCAGGACTTTTCGCTCCTCGGTATTTTCGCTCCCGGGAGCGAAAATTCCCGGGAACTATCGCTCCCGGGAACGAAAGTTCTCAGTGGGAACTTTCGCTCCGAGGAGCGAAAATACCGAGGAGCGAAAAGTCCCTGAACCTATACCAGATGCTCTACAAGATGATCTTCATTTGTGTGCATAAAGTGGCAGACGGCTTTGTGGGTGTTGATTGCTGTTAGCCTGTTCCCAACACATGACCAAACATGACCAACTCGAGTTACACGATGTCGGAAAGCTATAAGCATGGCGCCTATATAGTTTGCAACCGTGTTCCGGTAGTAATTAACGCAAATTGCGTATACGTTTGTGCTCTGCGTATCCTGCCGCCAAATAATTTTCGCAAATGGGCCGGCGAAGTGTTCCCATTTGTAGCCGAATGGTTACAGTAATTTATTGCTTGGACAGCGGCTGGACCAGTGCTGGAATCCGGTTCAGTGATCTGTCTACAGGAGGTACATTATGGGTGGGCACAGGAGGTTCGCCTCTGTCCCCTTTAAACTGTGACAGGCAACAAGTCGCGTAGTTTAGGGTCGCTTTGCGATTTGTTACTGGCACCTGTGCAAGAGGTCGGATGGGCTAGAGGCATGCTGTAGACGTTGGTCTTCCGTATGCGGCCTACGCTTACAAGGCTGTCCGATAATTTGTACTGCAGCGGGCGCACAGTTGGGGATCGGTGCATCAGTACTGCACAATTGCCCCTCAATTCCTCCCCTCCCTCTGCATTATACTACACTATACATGCCTGGTGAATCTAGATATCAGGTAGCGCATACACTAATCGCACACCGGATACACTCCCCTCAGATCCACGGAAGGTTAATGTATTGGGCCAGCAGCTGCGGCTTGGCCTCAGTCAAGTAGTCATTATATATTATGCTAGTATATATAGGACTACTTGGCCTCAGCGTTGGCGTGCGTAGTGAAATAGGCCGCCACCTTCACCGCGGAACGAACTACTGAACCGAACTGGCCTATGAAGTGGTTGTACAATGACACATGACACAATGACACGTCTGCTCTTGCGTGCGACAGCGATGTACCGGTACGTCACCGAGTCGCATGCCGACACAGGCTGTACAACCGAGTAACGACACTCCGACTGAGTGACGTACGCCTGCATATTTCGCTGTCGCACAAGGCAGCAGGCCATATGATTGAGTGAGTATAGTTTAAGGTCCCCATAAACACATTACAAAGCAAAGCAAAAGCAAAAAGCAAGCAAAGCAAAGAGGTGTAATGGGCGTAGGCATGTGCCTCTATGCCCAGCTAGTGCAAACGAAAAATACATTGTGCAAAAGTGCAATTATAATACAAGGTTATCATCCGTATTTATCTGGTTTCTGTTCCCGATCCCGGTTAACTCAACCTTATAATCATATAATATATCACGCTGCGGGTGCTGGTCATGTGCTGAGGAATTCCGTACAGGTCGTTTCGGAGACGGGTCTTTCCAGTGAATCACTTGCAGGTGGTACTGACAACCTAAAAAGAATAACCAAGAGACAGAACACACGAATAACACAAAATAACACATCGCAAAAAGTGGCCCTAGTCAACAGCACTATCAGACACACTCAAAAATCTAGGCTGAGACAGGATAGACAGGTTTAATCGCCTTTTAAGACATCCGGCCAAGAAACAGAGCAGGTCTATTCTTTCAACACTTGAGCCCGCGCGGAGCATTTTGTCGTATTACCAACGAGAATAAAGTACATGATATGAAAACTTACCATTCGCGGTCCTTATGTCAATGTGAATGTCAATGTTAATGTGAATTTATATAACGCATCATCGCAAAAAAACGCCTCTCATATTCAGACTGCACGGAATTCCTCAGCACATGACCAGCACCCGCAGCGCCGTATTACTCTACAACAGAGTTGGCGCTTGTATCGGAAGATGAAGATGAAGAAGATGTGCCGATACTGTTCAAAGAGGAACGTCTTCAGCGTGCGACGAAAGCAGTCGATTTGTATGTCTGGCTCACGCAAATTGTCATGGAACAAATTCCATGTCGTTGGTCCAGCGACGGCGAAGGTGCGACTGTCGTACGTATCGAGCTGAAAATTTGGAACGACAAGTCGATGGCGGCTGGCGGAACAAAGATGCTGTCTTTCAGCAACTTGAGCGACCGGTGTACACAGCTCTGACAGATAATCCGGTGCCTGGCCATGCAAGCACTTGTACACCGTCACCCCAAGCTTATATGTGACTCGATCTGCCACATCGAGCCAATGTAGCTCAGAGTGAAGAAGGTGTGTCAAGCCGCGGTCGTACTTCTTCGCGCTGCTCACAACTCGCGCTGCAGCGTTCATGACCCGCTGCAACTTGTCGGTAACAGACTTTGGTGCTCCGGCCAACAGCAGATTGCAATAGTCGACCCTGGACGTAACGAAGGCATAAACCAGTATGGCTGCCGATTCATCGTCGAGTGATGGGTGAACTCGTCGAAGCTGTCGTAGCCAGTATAGAAGGACGCTGAACTGACGACGGACAAATGGCGGTCGAGGCTGAAATCAGCCGAGATAATTACTCCAAGCAACCGCACATGGTCACAAGCTGGGATAGTACTGGCGCCCAGTTGTATGGATGGACCATGACCATCGAGTTGAGAAATGCTGTGTCTCGACCCAGTCCAGAGCAGCTCAGTCTTGTCCATGTTTAGTTTGAGTCTGTTAGCAGACATCCAGCGACCAACATCCATGATGCACTCCTTGAGACGAGTGGCTGCCTTCACGGCAGCAATGCAGGTACAACTGCGTGTCATCGGCAAACGAGTGAAGAGTGACATCGTGTTGGTTGATAATGTCCGTAAGGTCAGCCACATACAACACGAATAGTCCGAATGGTGCCAGAGATCTTAGCCTGTGTTTCAGAAAAAAGTTGGCCACTTTTATTTTTTTAGATAACTTCGGCGAAAGTGGACCGATTTTCATATTTTTTTTTCAGTGCTAAGTTCACAAAGGATCTATGGAGTAAGCTTGAATTAGAACTAGCACTTCCCCTCAAATTTGTTGCCACCTTGCGAAAAAGTAAACCTTCAACTAAACAACTTTGCATTTATATTAGCAAGATTATTAGCTTCATGTAAGGCGACATCTGTATTGGTTCTTCCCAACTCTCTTTGTAACACTATTGCGATGTTTAGTGTGTTGCGTTAGTCATGCCTTTCAATTACGACAATAAACGTTTATCACAGCAATGAACAAGCTGTGGGCGTAGCGACACAATATGCCTCCACCCCCTGCAAGGTGACAATATCTTCGTATTTATTCGCCAGGTGGCACCTGTTCCGGCATGTTGGCTATTTAAGACATCAGCAAGGACCAGTGATGTAAACAAGACCAAATTCTTAAGACCAAGAGCAAGACCAAGACCAAAGTAACAAGACAATACCAAGACCACTGGAAGTAAACAAAGGCACATCGCAGATTTAACTTTTAAGTAAGTGAACGCCACTGTTGATCTCCACAGTAGTGATGTTCCAAGCACAGAACAGAGAAACTATAAATAGGACTTTAAAAGTTGCTGTGTCCTTCAAGATAGTTATGACGATGAGTGTCACAAGATCATGTTTCACAAAACAACACCAGAACTGCAAGACCAAGACCAAGACCGATTTTTTAGTCTCAGACCGGTCTTGTCCTAAGACCGACCGTCTCAGACCACATCACTGGCCTAGGACTGAGCCTTGTGGCACCGAGCAGACGATGAGGTACCACCGGCGTGCATGACTCGGTATGTTCTACCGGACAGGTATGAACGAAACCACATCAAGGCTGTTCCACGCAGGCCAAATTGACGTTATATCAACAACAACATACTCTGTACAACGATAAAAGACTATTTTGTATCAAATGTGAAAATTAATTGAGTACGTAATTAACTAAATATTTTTACAACAATCAATAAACTATTGTCTTAACAAAATTTAAGTTACTTAACAGATTTGTTGGTATATTTGAGAAAAACGTCGCAAAATGACAACAAAACAAACAGGCGACACGATATGCCCCCGCCCCTCTTCTCCCCCGTGGGCGCCCCAATGCCTCGCGCGCTGCGAAGCAGACGCAACGTAGCAGTAGTTTCCCACGCCCAATACATTCTCACGGTCACCGCTGCACCTGCTTCACGCTTTAAGGCCGCGGTGAGCAAAGCGGCCTAGTGACCTTGGACTTTGACCTTTTGACCTTGAATGTGGGTTAACTCTGCCAATTTTGGTCTTCCTAGGCCTCTCTGTTCTCGACTTAGGCCCGATGTACGCGACAGACGTACAGACAGACGTCGACAGACACCATCATCGCTTAATGCCCCCGCCTACTAGGGGCGGGGGCATAATAATTTGTAATAGTACGGTTGCTAAGCACCACGCAGTTAGACACGTCATCGGCATCAAAAGTGCGTCATGCGGTTGTGCAGCACATCACGTGACTCGATTTCCACCAATCAGGAAGCACGATTCTCGTTTGTCATCTGACAAATAAACAGCCTCATTTCCTCAAACGCCAGGACGTCCCCCCCCCATAGGACGAAGGCATTAAGCGATGCTTTTGTCTGACGTCTGTGTGTCTGTCGCGTACATCGGGCCTAACTCGAGAACAGAGAGGCATAGGAAGACTAAAATTAGTACAGAGGTAGCCCACGTCACACATGACTCGGACACCGCTTTAAAGATCAAAAAAGTCAAAGGTCAACTTGTTGCTGTTGTCTTAAAAGCCAACATGCTGGAACAGATGCCACCTGGCGAATAAATACGAAGATATTGTCAACTTGCAGTTGGTCGGAGGCATATCGTGGCGGCCGCCTGTCTACAGCTTGTTCAAAACGGTGTGCCTCACAATCCAGCCAACTGAAAGGCCTAAACATGTAATGAGTAAATACATTCATTTGAAAGTAATAGGTATTTTAACTGTTAACACCGGGGCGTGCCCAGGATTTTTCATCGGGGGCCAAGACCGAAGGGTCAAAAATCGAGACTGAAGGCCGAGAGCGGTGGTGGGGTTCTTGGGGAGCCTCCCCACGAGCTAGGAAGTTTGGGGAAGGCTGTGAGCTTCCCCAGCGGGGTTCTGGTCGGAGCCCTGACCGCCCAAAGGTTTTCCACTATTTTCAGCACTCAGGATGGCCTCTCCTGACACTATAATATTGTTAATTGTGGACTATCATGCAGCCATTGGAGGGGTGGGGCAAGACCCCGTGCCCCCTTTGCGTACGCCCCTAATAGCCCCTGTGCTATTGGATTATAAAAATGCATGCTTTTAAATTTCCTAGCAACCCAAAGACTGTTTTTTTTCTGCACATTTTGCGAGACTTCCTGTTGTAACTTAACAACGTTCTCGAAACTCACCAGGTTTAATTCAGGCACTGCCTCCACGTTTTCTTGCATTTTTTGTCAATATAAACAAGAACATCAGCTACTGCAAACAGATCGCGTGTCAGCTTTTGTGTCACAAAAATTCTGTCCATGGCGGCGGCGTGGTGGAGCCTGTAACATTTTCATCTCATCTATAGTTTGATCGCTGTTAAAAATTTGGCTGGCTGCTGTGTGTCATACTCATACCGTGTGGGCGAATGTAGGAGGTCCCGAAAAATTTGGAGGTGCTGGATAGGGATCGTGCCTGACCTTGTTGAAACACGCCCCTGTCCCACGCATGTTATCGTACTGAATTTGGTCGGTCTAGGTCAAATGGTACGGGCGTAGGTATAGTGTCCAAAATCTGTGGACTTTGGGGCCCCAACCCCTGGGATATGGGCTTGGTTGACCCTCTTGAAACACACTCCTTCCCCACTTGTGTTAATGTTAATATACGATTTTTTTCGCTCTAGGTCAAACCGTATGTGGACGCTGGGGCGCGTCCCCTTGAGATGGCTACATGGCTCATCTTTGATAAACACGGCCCTCCATCACATGCATTATCCTGCTGAAGCCAAATTTGATCGTTCTATAGTTCAAACGGTGCGAGCTTAATTACGGAAATCATCGGAAAAAATGATCCTTCGCTTCCCGCTTTTCAAGGTCACTCAAAGTCATCGGAGGCATCGCGGATCGATCGACTACCTGCGCCTTCCTGTTAGCGATTAACAGTAACCATGGGCTTATCTCGTAATACTGTTACTGAAAAACAAACGACGATTTCGGTCGAAAATCGCAGATTTTCCCACCCCGTGTATTTAACGCCCCCGCTGAGTGGGTTCCTCTGGGAATTTTGTAACTGCAATGGGTCTCAAGAACTAGATTGATTCATCTATTAGAAAGCATGATGATGTATTGATTTAGACGCAATATCGGCATTGGACTGACACACAGAATTGGTAAAACAATATCGTGCTCTGCATGCAAGCATGCTGATGCGAGATAAAACGTGACGTTGATCGGTGGCTGTTCTACGCATAGCACCCCATATTTTGGCTCAGCATCGCCAGTACGGTAGCTTGGGACAATTATTTTGACAACGATGAATTATCATCATTATTGTTATCGTCATTGTATACGCGTGACACGTCCTGCTAATGTAACTGTAGTTACGCGTATTTAACATAACATAACATAACAGTGTCGTTTATTGAGACGGATAAACGCCACCCAATTATGTGGAGAAAAAAATGATATGTCAAATCAGATCAAATAGCATATATGTCCCACACCCACAGAACAAAACATCAATAGCAGTCGCAAAAGAGACATCTGTTGACAAATGACTGTTTGTACAGTTTATAACTGCAGTGAGGCAAATTAAAGTTAATTGATTAGCTTTAATTTTGATTAGCCGATCTTTCGATGTTCGGAATAGAAATAGTTTAGGCTACCGTACTGCGTGTACTTTTGAGTTTTGAGACTTAATATTAATAGTCTACCTTTTAATAGCGAGAACTTCTTACTTAATTTTGTCCGCTAACTTTCTCGGGTTGGTGGAGTGGATGTCCGTGGGAAACTGAGAGGTTTCGTAAGTGGTGACTGGACACTTGTGATTTTGTGAATAGACTAGAGTTGTAAGGGCTTAGGGGCATGGCACCCCAGTTGTCTATGGCTAGAAACGCCACTTCATTCATGTGAGGTATACCGTACCGTGCATGATCGGCAGTTGTTTGCTGGTATACAGAATCAAGCGAAGATAGCTCGCAAATCCAGTCGTACATGATGATCGTCGGTCTCATGATACTGCTAGCTGTCGCAATGACGTTAATCGCCGTGTCGGCATTCGTTCGTCGACGTAACTCAGGTCTGCTCTTGTCTTATGAATCAATCAATCATTTATTGCTCAAATGTAGTAAAGTGAACGAATGTTGAACAATACAGTGCGAGCCGGACAGCAAGGCTCCAAAGCACTAGCAGCTGCCCCGAAAAGAAATGAAAATAAATTAAAAATATATAAAAATATTTAAAAAAATAGATACACATACACAACACATGTGTTGTGCATGGCCAATTGACAAACACAAACTATACAAGGTAACTAGAACGGCACACAGTAGAGCGCATTATCTCCTCCAACTCCAAGGCCGCCGCTGATCCCGCAAAAATTGTTACTGTTGAAGAAAGAGCCGCGTAAAACCTACCCAGTGTCGTGGGGTATAAATTGACCCCCATCTACAAACCCGGTGTCGCGAAGCATCGTGCGTCATCCACCTAAGCGTAAGTTCGTAAGTCGTAACCCTAATCCTAACGTAACGTGATCCGGGTTACAATAAAAGTCTAATGCTTTCTTCCGTGGCCCATGTGCCACCAATCCATTGAATTTTGTGAAAATCAGTCTCTAGTTTTTCCATAATTCTGCCAAGAAACAAAGACAAGTGAAAAAAATATAACCCTTGGGATTGGGTACTGGCGCTCGCGTAAAAAAAAACTAGAATGATGGGGCTACCGGTCCGAGAAAGATGTTTGACCATATCTTTAGCCGCCTGGATACATGAACGTGTCAGCAGATGGACAGACGGGCGGGCGAGCTGGCGGGCGGACGGATGGACGGACGGACACCTGACGTCAGTAAACACCGCGCTTACGGATAGCGTCGCGCGGTAAAAAAAATCAAGCACCGTATACTTTAGCTTGATGGAGACCCCGGAATGTTGTATACAGAATAGCTACAAGCTGCCATAGGATAAACGTAGCTCCTTAAATCTGTAAGTTGCAGGTTGACAGCTTGTCACAATGGCAAGCTGCACTTCGAGCAAGGCAATCTTGTAGGCTGAACTGTAAGCCTTGCCTTGTAGTTTAGAGCAAGTCTGAACCTGCTCGCATAACTGTACGACTGTTTGATTTCTTAATAAAACGCGGCGTCATTAATTTGAACGTCATTATTATTTTACTTTCAAATTAATGCAAACGCTAGAAGGAAAGACGCAAATCAAATTAAAGACATTTTTGTTTAGTGCGTGAGGCCACGGCGCCTTGTGATATTTTACTTAAAGTGCGCCGCATATAAATCCACTTACTTACTTACTTACTTACTTAA
>Ga0049107_10000738_pt1 | contig 10596 bp, 7 predicted proteins | sample WorMetilPIANOSA1_FD_61187 | JGI IMG/M metagenome (GOLD analysis project Ga0049107, IMG submission 61187) | Marine gutless worms symbiont microbial communities from Max Planck institute for Marine Microbiology, Germany - Olavius ilvae PIANOSA.1 | ecosystem: Host-associated > Annelida > Digestive... | reverse complement strand
GGAAACGGAAACTCATAGAAACTTCAGATTTGGAGAAAATATTTAAACATTTTCTCCAAATTTGTAGCGTGTGCGTTTGTGAAGAAAAAGCTCACAGCGGTTGTGGGTGGATCTGCAAACATGCGTGGTAACGGCAGGAGTCGTTGAAATCGGCACTACGGGAGAGAGCGACCAGATCCATACTTTTTCTCGCGCGCGTAACGAACATCCCAAATTTCGGGCAGAAATGTAAAAGGTCGACGTTACACGGGCCCACTGCATTTTCGATTCGGTGACGCATTATTATTACTGACAAGAAGTTTGCCGCAGAGATTTGACGGTGGGCATTAATAGTGTGACTGTGCAAAAACGTGATATTTGGTTTTTTTCCGGAGTGTGTCTTGGCGCGTGGTTAAGCTCAGGATTTAACGATGCGCTGCTTGTTCACAGAGAGTAAGTAAGTAAGTAAGTAAGTAAGTAAGTAAGTAAGTAAGTACGTGATCTTTATTATATGTGTCAAACGAACATACATCACATACATCAGTAAAACACATATAAAACACTTAAAAACACTGAATACATAAAAATGAACTAAATGAGCCTGATACAGCGTCTGGCAGATTAAACGAGTGACGACGGTCTCTGAGATTATCTAGTGATCAGACTGATGGTAACAAATGATGTAGACAGTGCTAAGGCCTACACATGTTATCAAATAAGTCGTTATCTGCTTTATGTAATAAATCCAGAAATCTGATTAAATGTTGTATATCACCAAATCTCTTTAGACGCCTTAGTGTTGTATATCGTGGTGTCCATTCCGCCGCAGATCTTCTGTTTCTCGTCGGTCGCAGTCGAGCCGATGAAGACACAGGCAGGCTGTCTCTGTTCCGTGTAGGTGGAATCTACTCGACGTCGTCATCGTGCTCCTGTCCTTAGCCGGCATCGTGCTGGAAGAGATGAAATCCGGAGTCATCCCGATCAATCCGACGATTATCCGAGTCATGCGGGTTCTCCGCATTGCTAGAGGTGACGTGCGCGCCGCTGTGACATTGTAGCTTCCCACAGGGGCGCAGATCCTGGGAGTTAAGGGGGTCTTGACCCCTGCAAATATGTAGGAGGGGTCAGAGTATGTCTGACCCATAAAAATGTCACATTCTTTCACTCAAAAATGTTGTTGGATAACTCTGCAAGTTTCATGTATAATCAAGGATACAAGGACTTGTGTCAAAAATGGAAAATATATTTTTTCGAGGCGCCTACAGGCTGTCAGGAACCGGAATTGTTGAGTGTTTGGAAATCATTGACGTAGGATGTAGTCTGAAACAGTTTGATGGCATCGACCTGACTGACCCTGACCCCATATTTTACGACAGATCTACCCCACTCGCTTCCCAAACTGATTAACATTGTGTCGCTTCCCCAATGGAAGCACTATACAGTTGTAATCGTCGACATGCAAAAGTTAATTTTTTTAAACTAAAGATACCCAGTTTTTTTTACTTCATTTTTAGTAACTTAATAGCTTTGCTCCTGCCGCTTTTAAACTAATTACTATACCTTCTTCGTAATATATAGACTATTTTCATAATCGACTAGTACTTTCACTCATTTTTGCTTGTCATTTTTCTGTATCATTATTGTACAGCGCCACTGACCTTCGTGTCATTCCATTTATCATCAAAATTAATATTAATACAATTATCAACATCAAGACGGACATAAAACTTGATGGATAAGAATGGCTCTGCAGTGCCGCTATTCACTCACTTAAATCGAAGTCGTATTTGTTAATAAAAATTCATAGTGCAAACGGGAAGTAGTAAGTAAGTAAGTAAGTAAATGTAGATTTATATAGCGCATCAACAAAAAAACTCTAATGCGCTGTGTACACTAATCCTAGTCTGCAAACAAGAATGTTCATGAACCCCACCATGAAGTAGGTGCACAAAGTCGTACTAGATCTGCACTGGTGATTCGTATATTCTGAAAACATCTGAAAGATTGAAAGTCTCGATAGTGATTATTATGCCCCCGCCCCTAAGGTAGGGGGCATTAAGCGATGATGCGCGTCTGACGTCTGTCTGTCTGTCTGACGTCTGTCTGTCTGTCGCGTACATCTGGCCTAAGTCGAGAACAGATAGGCCTAGTAAGACTAAAATTGGCACAGAGATAGGCCACGTCACACGTGACTCGGACACCACTTTCAAGGTCAGAATATCAAAGGTCAACTTGCAGAGGGCGGAGGCATATTTTGGCGGCCTCCCGCATAGCTTGTTGCTTTCGATCTGATGTCTGTTTTTAAACCGTGTGCAGTGCTGAAGTTGCTCAAGATGGCCAAGTCGGTTCGCGAGTTGCTCGACACAGTGGTTCAGGCACTACCCGAAGTCGGCAACCTTGGACTTCTCTTCTTTCTGCTGTTCTACATATTCGCGGCGCTCGGCGTCGAACTTTTTGGACGAGTCGGTAAGAAATCTGAACCTCTTTGTAAAGCTGTACTTACAACTACGATTCGACCGCGCTACGATCAGGCGGCGACCTGCGACGGAAAAAAACTTTTCCAGCAGTTATCGAACGGTCAGCAGATAGTCGAACGTACGGTTACGTCAATTCGCACGAAAACTCGAAAGGTTTCAATTAACTGCGCCTCGCCGTTCACGCACCAACATCCCGTATAGCATCCCTTCGACGGACTTCTTAGGTACAGACATTTTGACCCAAGGCGGTCATGTTTCATTTGTGTGTCTGGTTGGTTGTCTCTCTCTTTGTCTGTTCGTTTGTTTATTAACAGGACTACTCAGAAACTACTGAGCAAAACCTTTATTAAATTTTTAGAATGGTTCTATTTAATCCAGGTACCACTCGATTAGGCTTCGGTGGAGATCCGGATCTGGATCCGGATTCGGGAATTTTTCGACGGAATTTTACCATTGCGGTATTGGCAACTGTAAAGGCTCTTCGTCATGGGTTCGGAAACAGTCCGAGAATATGCAGGCTAGCGGTCCTCAAATTGAACGAATTTAAAGGCTGTCTTGGTGGAGTTTTGCGCTCTCCGAGTGCTTCTATGCTGATTTGCTTTTTCTTCGACAACTCGACAAACTGTTGAACAGACCTACCGCATAGCCTACTGCAATGAGGGCTGTCGCAGCAGCGGCTGACGACCATTATTATGCCCTCGCCCCCACAGCGGGGGCATTAAGCGATGATGCGCGTCTGACGTCTGTCTGACGTCTGATGTCTGTCTGACGTCTGACGTCTCTCTGTCGCGTACATCGGGCCTAAGTCGAAAACAGAGAGGCCTAGGAAGACTAAAATTGGCACAGAGGTAGCGCACGTCACACGTGACTCGGACACCACTTTCAAGGTCAAAGGTCACAATTAAGAGGCGGGAGCATATTGTGGCGTCCTCCCGCACAGCTGGTTATTATTATTAAAACATCAAAACATGCAACGACGCTATCGTGAAGTTAAAAGATGATGTCAGTAGCGAAAGCCGCGCCTTCACGCTGCCTTAAAGTTGGATCGCCGTTGTAACCACCGCTTTACTCCTTGTGATCGATAGGCCTTGACTTGTTCTGTATGCACCCTTGTATACCTCACAGTCCTCACTTATACAAAATTTTAAATTTGAAACATTTCTTGTCGTAACAAACGTTAAAATGTTATTCCCGGGGATTTAACCGTACCAACTGCAAATGCGGCTCACTGTTTTTTTTGTATACAGAATGCTCAGAAACTCATCCGTGCGAAGGACTGAGCGACCATGCTCACTTCCGCGACTTCGGAATGGCGTTCCTGACACTGTTTCGCGTTGCTACTGGCGACAACTGGAACGGCATCATGAAGGTCTGTTCCATGGCTGAAGTTGACTATCATATAGATACTTTGGGTGGCTGTACTTTTTTTCCATTTATTCAATTTATTACATGACCAAATCTGCAATTCCTCTCGCGCTGGTCGAAATCATTCGTGATTCGTTAATGATGAATCGTCAGCCCTGGGACTTGAATTCAGTTGGAACACGACCAAGATCTAAACCTCAGATGTTACTGACCATATCCCACGTGATGTCAATCGTTTCCGGCCGGCTCGTGTGTGAAAGCTTTGGACTGTGCAATCTGGCGTTCTTCACTGTCGCTCCCCATTAAGCTCAGACTTATAACGATTATATTCTTCCTGTGTTGTTGCTATATGACTCAGACATTATGGAATGAGTCAGGAGCGATCAGACAACGTCTCGACGCCTCTGACCGACCAATGGTGTTTACGCCGCATCTTCAGCGTCCCGCATTCAGCACAGCTGTCAGTGTATCCGTACGTTTACGAACAAACAAACCAACCTCCGCGTTCTTTAGTACTATGGAACCGAGTACCTTCAGATACCTGCTACCTCGCACCTGACAGCTTCAAGTCGGAGCTGTCGAAGATTAATCTCATCTGTTCACGCAGCAAGTTTTTATCTCACCGCACTGCACGATCTTATTTCCTGAAGTTAACATATATTCACACGGCACAGGGTTCCTCAGCACATGACCAGCACCCGCAGCGCGATATTACTCTACAACAGAGTTGGCGCTTGTATCGGAAGAAGAAGTACTACAGCAACGCCGTCTTGGCATGTTGCCAGTGCTGAGCTGAATTACGAGCCTCTACCGGCCGCCTCCCTGCAGACTGGTGCCGTCCAAGAAGTAGGCCTACCCCGCGACAGTTCTGGCTTCGTACAATCGAGCGCGATCTCACGCCAATCAACCCTGGTCTCAGCTCAGCATTGCGACAGGCAGCGGACCGTTCCTTCTCGAGACGCATCAGCGGCATCACGGAATGCGGCTATACTGTCCGAGTGCGCCACCTGATGAGATGATGGTGATGGGTCGATTGATCGTGACGTTTAAAGACGTGTTTTTTATATTCATATTTCTCGCGTATATCAGCTTTTACACCGTGTCCACAAAAAGTACGCCAAATGCTTTTTTGCTATAACTGAAAGTTGTTAACTAATTTCCACCAATTGTGGCACATAGCTTTAGCAAGGAATGTTTAATGTGGTATAAGAATAAACATCCACCTCACCTGACGTTGGTACGCACAATACCTTGTAAAGTCATGAGATACATAATTACAACAAAAATAGTGTAATCTCATATAACTGTCGGCAAAAATTCAATGAGAAAAGAATTTCTCTCTGCTCTAAAGACATGATTTTGTATATAATGTTACTTTCTCTGGACACGGTGTAGTATTTTAAGGTACGATGGTCCTAAGCTGACCATAAATTTCAGAGGTGAGTCCAGGTCACCGGCCAAGAAGGTGTTATTTATAACTGTCCCCGCAGCCAGCAATCATTTGACGAACTAAATTTTGTGAGCCTATAAATCCAGAATATATCTAATGCTTAGCGTGTAAAACACACGTGAAGAATAAAGATTACCCTGTATCACTAAAACAGCATCAGGGGCGTAGCCACGGGGTACATCGGTATATATGCCCCCATTTCAGTCTACCTTAAAAAAATTTATGTGGTTGTTCTTCTCCTGTGACCCAGGACAGATTCGATATGATATATGTTCACGTGTGAGACATTAACATATGTTTTGAAATTGTAAATTTCTGGCTACACCCCTGAACAGCATGCATATTTTCCAGTGAAGGTCAGAAAACATCAAATCCAGGACAAATCCAGGACAGAGTTAAATCCAGGATTCGTCCCTGAAATAAAGGACTGTCCCGGAATATCCAGAACGAATGGTCACCTTAGACAGACCCGCGCTACTGAAGGCTGCCCCCCGGGGGGGGGGGTCCTCCACTGCACCGCATGCCAGTGTAAATGCGGCTGTGCGTGCAGGACACGCTACGAGAAGACTGCGACTCGTCGGACGACTGCGTTCACAACTGCTGCGTCAGTCGCGTCGTGGCGCCGGTCTTCTTCGTCGTCTTCGTCCTCGTCGCGCAGTTCGTCCTTGTCAACGTCGTCGTCGCCGTGCTCATGAAGCACCTCGAGGTCCTGCGTCTTTTCTCTATCGCTCGAGCACTGTTTCTGTACACCCAGGGGTGTCACCACCGGGGTGGACTGGGGGACATGTCCACCCCACTTTTGCCAGAGGTTGTTATTGGGATTGACGTAGATCCGGTGTTCTTTGGGGGAGGGATAGGGTGTCCGTCAGAGCCGCTGGACCCCAGTGATGTAAACAAGACCAAATTCTTAAGACCTAGACCAAGACCAAATTAGCAAGACCAAGACCAAGACCGCTGCTTGCAAGACCAAGACCAAGACCAAAATAACAAGACTAAAACCAAGACCAAGACCACCGGAAGTAAACAAAGGCACTTCGCGGATTTAACTTTTAAGTAAGCGAACGCCACTGTTGATCTCCACAGTAGTGATGTTCCAAGCACAGTATAATAATTATAAATAGTACTTGAAAAGTTGCTGTGTCTTTCAAGATCATTATGACGACGAGCGTGACAAGATCCTGCTTTACAATTAACACAACATCACACCTGTAAGACCAAGACCAAGACCGAATTTTTGGGTCTCAGACCGGTCTTGTCCTAAGACCGACGGTCTCAGACCACATCACTGCTGGACCCCGCTGGGGGCTCTACCTCCAGACCCCCTTTAGAGATTCGGCCTCTACCATTACACCTTAAACCACATCAGCACAACCCATTTCAAGAACACCTTTGTTAACTGGTGCATATTTGGAACAGTCTAATATGTTAATATGTTAAATGTAGTGTTATATATGTTGCGAATTGTTGTATATGTTCTCTGTACCTCCCGGTTTTGATCTTTACCGACGTCAGTGGTCACTGCTGAATCGTTTTCGGACAGGCCAGGACCACTGTAATGCGTGCCACAAGAAATGAGGGTTCGCCGACAACGAACTATGTGACTGTGAAGAAATCCAGACAATGTCACACATCGTCAACTCGATGACCTTAAGTGACCTGTGACCCGGATTTTGAGGTCACGACATTTTTTGAAGTCGAATATCTGAAAAACGGCGCGTTTTAGGGACAAAGTTACTATAGCACACTAATGGGAAACGATACCTAACATATGGAATGGTACCATGTTTGGTGACCTTGACTGACCTCTAAACGCGTCGCGCGGTTTGCCAGCGATAGCCGAGTTCCTTGTTAGAAATTTATTTCGAAAACATATACGAAATAAATAAATAAATTAATTAATTAATTAATAAATGCACAGTCAGAAATATCAGAGTTTCTGAAGCATCTACTAGGCCGAGTTGTACTTCACGCCAACTATACCAGGTGTCACTCGTGTATCCAAGATATTTGATTTTATTGATTTTATTTTCACTCTCATGTTTGTGCTGTCGTTTTCTCCATTTTACAGTTGCATTGATATCCGTTCGACACCTTGCATAATGCAGTTTCACTTTTGTTGGTAAGTTATTTATTTGTGGCTTAATAGCTGCTCCCACTCACTGCCAGTGATGTATGTACAAACTGTGAGCATAAGTTCAAACGCCAAGACCACCCACACACTGATTAGTAAACTGATCACATGAGATAGGTCTAGTCAGAAATGAACCAGTGAAGGATTCATCACGCCCCCTGCATTTCCGCACGAAGGATAAAAGCCGTAAATAAGTCTCCAGATTTGGATGACCTCGAGGGAGTCAACCTGGTATGGGTATGGTTTTGGTTCAAAAAGTCAGAGGTCAAGGTCGCATGGCTAGAAAGTGTTGGTGGGCGTGGGTTGAGGTCTCTGAGTGTGTTTCGCGCACTGATTGCAGGAGTCGCACAAGCACCTGGACGACGACGGCGACCTGGAAGCGGAAATAGAAAGAGAACTGGAACAAGCTGAGCAGGAACGACAGGCGACGGCCGCTGCCAAACGACGACCGAAACTTCTCGAAGTATGCACTGCACACTACACGCTTACGCCGATAATGAATAAACTTAACCTCATATTTTGCTCGTGTAACTGTTTTCATACCTGTTTCATACCTGTTGGGCTAACCAGAAAGACCTGGATTAGCCTGGGACCATCGGATTAATCCATAAAGAGGTCCATCCGTGTAGATCTTTCTTTGTTCAAGTGCCTTTTGAAAGAGTTGATGGTTCTTGCTTGGATAGTTTCTTCCTTCAGGCTATTCCATCTGTTGACCACACGTTCAGAGAAGTGCTTTCTTAGGTCGGATCTACATTGGGTTTTCTTAATTTTAGCCGTGTGACCTCTGGTTCGATTGTTCAAGTCAAGCTGGAAGAAGGTTTCAAACGGTACTGCAGAGAATCCGTTGAGCATTTTAAACACTTCAATAATATCAGCACGATTTCTGCGCTCCTCCAGGGACCATAGATTAAGTTTGCGTAATCGGGTTTCATAATCAAATTCTCGTATAGTTCGGGTGGCGGAACTTTTTTGTCCCCTCCCCTTCAGAAAACAGCATGTTGGACCCTTACCTGGGTGTAATCTTCTGCCAAGTTCTTGTTAAATATGCAAGGGAGCCAAAGGATCTGTGTGGTGTTGTTCAAAAAGTAAAAATTTACAGAACAGGCCACTCACTGTTTCGCGCGCCGAAAACAATTCTATAAGGCAGGTCGTTAGGGCGGCGGGATGCGCGGCCCCTGCATTGTAGGGTTTGCTGAGACGGTAGGTCTGCCACTGGTCACGTACGTCTTTCATTCAGTGACTGCAGATGCGTCACCCTGCAGCTACGGGACACTAGGGAATGTGTCCCCTCGACTCTCATTGTTATTCAGCTTATTATGGAGAACAAGCTGTGCGGGCCGGAGGCTGCCACAATATGCCCCCGCCACCTGCAAGTTGACCTTTTCACCTTGAAAGTGGTGTCCGAGTCACATGTGACGTGGGCTACCTCTGAACCAATTTTAGTCTTCCTATAGGCCTCTCTGTTCTCGACTTTGGCCCGATGTACGCGACAAACAGACATCAGACGTCTGATATTCGTCAGACGCGCATCATCGCTTATAATGCCCCCGCTACTAGTATGCGGGCGGGGCATAATAAAGTCCCGGCGAAGACGTGTGCAATCGTCTTGCGTGTACGCGTACAGACGATGTTCGAGGAAGAGACTGAGCGTTACGAGACTGGCTCGTCCTTCAACGTCCACGCACAGCCGCCAACCATCGCGGACCTCCAGCTGCGAGATGCCGGATCGCTGCCGCTCGTCTTTGCCGAAGAACCACCGCCGTCGTCGTCGTCGCTGTCACCCGGGCTCCATCGACGCGCGGTGACCGCTTCTCGCATCCATCCCCGCTCAGTGGCCCGTCGCAGCCGGTCTGGCAGCGTACCGTGCCATCGCGAGCGCCTCCGCGATCAGCCCCGACAGGTGCGCCGCGTCCTCGGACCACCCACGCAGGCTCCCACAGCGCTAAGCGTTCCGCGAATAGTCGTCGTCGACCAGAGCCAACAGCCGGCGACCGAGCACCGCGAAGTAACGGGCCCGGACGCGCTCCGGTCGACGTACGTCGACGATTCGCCGGCGGACTTTCGACCGCGATGTCGTACCGTTTCACTGGACCCAACTGACCAATCACTGTTCCTAGTGCTGTTGCGCAGTCGGACACTGTCGCTGTCCACCGATCTGTGAACGTCCAGTTTTGTCTTCATTAGGGAATTACGCTATAGTCACCGAACTATGACGACGACGACGACGCCGGCATGTCTGGATCTCAGCCGCCGTAGAAGTCGCTTATACATTGTATTATAGGAAATAAATAGTAGTTTCCACTGACGGATCTAAGCGAGTATGGGGTGGGCCACGCCATCTCCAAAAAAAGAATTCCTTCTGGGTAGTCGGAATTAACAGGCAAGCCTGATAAATCAATTTACAACAATTACAACAACCTGTGTGGGACAGACCACCTGGAGTAAGTACCAGAACATCTTCAGGAGGCCGGAGCTTTATCCCGGAAGACCTATGAACTCCACTCCCCTACCTCTTGGCCTTCTCACAGAATCCTAGATCCGTCACGGGCAATTTCTTATACACAACGTTGCTTCATTTCATCGGCATCGACATATTTGAGTTGAAATAAGTCGTGCAGTCATCTCCATATTGCATCGAGTTTCATGGAGCCTGTCACTTGGAAAATTTATCACACCACATACATAATGTGTACGGTGTCAAACTGCCACTTTTATTTTTTGCAATATTCTAGTTTCTTGTGTAAATGGCAGTCTGCAATTTTCATAAGGCACACCATTCGTCTGTGCATATATAATTAGTAGTTGTATGAACCCAGTTGGTAATATGGACAGAGACGAAAGACAGACAGACAGACAGACATAGTTATTACCAGCTCATAGAAGATGACTTGGAAAAGGGGCCATAAAATGGTTGTTGTATTGTTACACAAGCATGCTATATTACTACTCAGTCACATAAACAAGCTCAGCTGTGGCAGATAAACCATGCAGCGTTAATATGTGTTAAACGTACTCAGAAATTGTACATTGCCAGGTCAGTTAGCCAGTTGTGTCACAAAGGTATATAAACTATATTTTGGCTTTATTATACTTTAAATATTTCGTGTGTTGACTGTGTGAAAATATTCGAGGTCACACACAGAATGCAATGTATATTAATCCACATCTCCATACCGAACTGCTCATTAAACACA
>Ga0049107_10000737_pt1 | contig 10600 bp, 8 predicted proteins | sample WorMetilPIANOSA1_FD_61187 | JGI IMG/M metagenome (GOLD analysis project Ga0049107, IMG submission 61187) | Marine gutless worms symbiont microbial communities from Max Planck institute for Marine Microbiology, Germany - Olavius ilvae PIANOSA.1 | ecosystem: Host-associated > Annelida > Digestive... | reverse complement strand
GAAGCCACTGGAAAGGCACGGTCGCCGAGCGTTGTACGTCTGGTATAGAAGGTACGACCAGCGTGGCTGAGTCTGCAGAACGCAGACGGCGGCGAGTGTCGACGTCAGATGTCCGGAGAAAGCTCGCAGCAAGGTAGGATGGCGCTGTTCCATGAAGGCAACGGTATGCCAGAACGCATAGCCGGAAGGTGACCCGCTCGACTAACCCAGGTTCACCGGGAAAATGGCCGTTAAGAGAGAGTTTCAGCCCTGACTTCAAAACTCAGTTTGTGTAGTTTCAATGGTAAATGAGTACGTGATACAAACTCGGCAAATGAATGTTGTGTCAACGTATCGCTCTGCCGTATTGTGCAGAGGTTTAAGACGTTCACATACTGAATGTGACAGCATGTGACTGTTGCAGTGCAGACATGGAGAAATGCCCAGTGAGTTTGACTGCTGCAATGCAGGTGGTCGGTGGTGCAGTGACAAGGTATGTCTACAGTTCTCATCTTTGTCATCATCGTCATCGTTTATTCTGTTGAGATTAGTGTTGTATGTTGTTGCTGTTTTGTTTGGTTTGTTGGTGGTGACGTTTTGACTAGAGTTTGTACATATTATAGCTCCGGTTGTCACCACCACTTCCATCGTCCTTAGCTCCAAGAAATCAAGAATGGAGAGATTCTGGTACCTGCTATCCCAGATCCACCTGGAAAAACGGCCGTTAAACTGGAGAGAGAGAGAGACAGAGACAGAGACAGAGACAGATTATTTCTGTTTTCTACATTGTGGTTGCAATAAATTGTCAGCTTTCTGCTTATCTCCATTTTTTCACGTGACAGTTGCTTTCCAGCTGTGCGTTAAAGCTATGCAGCAGAGACGTGGACGTTGACGCAGACAGACAGAAGAAGATAGAAGACTTTGAAATGTGGATATGGAGAAGAATGGAAAAGATCAGGAAGCTCCCAGGAGAGTTAACGAAGACAGGCAAATACTGAACTCTTACTTGGCAAAGGAAACATCAATGGATTGGCCATGTTTTGAGATACGACGGACTTTGCATGAAATTATTGAAGGCAGAATGAAAGGTAAACCAAAAAGAGGGAGAAGAAGAATTCAAATGCTACACTATTTGGCAAATGATGGTGCCTTTGTTGCACTCAAACGGGCAGCTGAGGACAGAGAGGTATGGAGACACAGAGAAATGATGTCAAAAACCTGCTGTACAGCAGAAGACTACTGATGAATGATGTGTGTTAAAGCTAGATACTGCGCTACACTGCAGTGCAGTGGTTTAACAGCCGGTACTGCAGGACAGTGTGGGTAAGTCAGTAGCCGAGAGGACGGAGGTGAAGCCGCCGTGGCTGAATCTGCAGGACAGCGTGGGTAAGTCAGTAGCCGAGAGGACGGAGGTGAAGCCGCCGTGGCTGAATGGCTAACAGCAGGTACTGCAGGACAGTGTGGGTAAGTCAGTAGCCGAGACGACGGAGGTGAAGCTGCCGTGACTGAATGGCTAAGTTGCTGGACTTTCACTTGGCGAACTTGGGTTTCATTCCTGCTGGCACATTTATGAGTCATTTGTGGTACTAACCTGCAGGTGATCCACATTACATTTTGAGCAAAATTGGACCAATGACATCGATGCAGTGGCGAGAATTTTTTTTATACATTTTTAGCTTCCAGTTATTTAGTCTGCTTTTAATGTGGCTCGGTGGCCGATAGGATAATTGACTTGCAATCATCAGGTCGCGGGATCGAATCGTGGCCTCCCCGCTATCGAGTGCAACTCTAGGAAAGTTGTTAACATGCATGTTCCTCTGTCGCTAAGCAGTATAATGTGGTACCAGCCAATGGGTGGCGATGCCTTGTGGCTGGGAAGGTAACCGTGAGTCTGGCATCGCACTGGCCATGCGTCACAGACATTAGTGCTTCTCCAGGCCTTGGAGAGGGAGATGAGCACCCGCTTACGCTCTCTTAGTGAAGTATGGTTGACTTTACCTTAACTTTACTGTGCTCACTCACGTGTATTGGTGCATGAGTTGTGGTAAATCTGGAGGCGGGCAGGTTAGTCGTGCTTTGTGCTATTTGTTCCACTGCTTTTTCACCAGTGGTGGATTAACCATGGCGCACCTGCGCCAGGGCCCCTAAGGTTAAGGGCTCCCTAAAAAAGGAAAATGAAAACGTTGTTTTGATGATTTGTAAGTAAAAACGAAATCTTGAAGCAAAAAGTAGTTTTTCTAATTCTATTGATTAATACCGCCTAACTACTGCCTAACTAATGACTAATGATCATACTGTTTTTATTATTTTATATTCAGCTATTCAGCTATTTTTGCTGCAAGCATGTCAATAAACGTTCAGTTTCAGTTTTAATGTTAAAGAATTAGCTTCTGTTTACAACGTAATTCACTTCGTCTGAAATATCAATGCAAAATTTCATGTTTACTTTTGTTTGCAGTTTGATGACAACAAAATAATTTAGCAGATTTCAGTTTGAAAAATACTCGTTTTCTAATATTTTTTTTGCGACTTTTGCATTTACAAGTGTCATGTATGAATACAAAGTTAAGGTTTGAAGTAGGACCGGGGGCTCCTAATTTCTCTGGTGCACCACGGCCCGTGTAGTCCTAATCCGGCATTGTTTTTCACTGTAGTGCATCAACAAGTGCTTTGTATCTGACGCACTGTTGTGGCATGCAGACATCCTGCGGATGTGAAAAAAGAAAAAGAAGATATTTTAAAGAGGCTTAATGCTAAGGTGACAGAGATTCTTATGTGATGTTACGTTGGTAACTGCAATATATTACATTGTATTATGTCATATTAAAGAATTGGCCAGTTAGAAGGAAAATGAGTTAGAATATCTAGGGCAGAGATAAGAATTATCCCAGTTTGAAGACTCTGATAAGCTCCGTGCCAACGTTTAACAAAAGTCTTTTGAGTTGTATTAATAGTAGTACTCATAGAACAGATTTCTATCGGATCATGTTGTCACTGATTAAATTCAGGCTATTTTGGTTAGCAAAAACGTTCGGGTATGTGTTGCAGGGCCTTATCATTGCTATTCTTATTAATTGATTATTGTTGTGTGACCAAAAAGAATAATGCCAAGTAATTGGTCAATTTGAGTCACATGCCATGTGTCAGAACTGTCCAACCCCAAAACATGCTTATATTGAAGAAAAGGCATGTAATATGTGCACAATTTTTGGAATAATGTACAGAGCTATGACATAATGAGTTGTTTTTCAGCCAGACTGGCCCATCGTTTTCGTGAATTCTTAAGAATTAACTGGCATACTCATTACTCAATAACATGTTGTTAAATTTTTCAAATAATAGGTCCACCTGGAAAAATGGCTGTTTAACCAGAGATGTCTTGTTCACCAAAGTTTACATCGAATATGTGCAAACTGATTATATAATCAGTGTACGTCGTTGTTTATCACATGAAAGCTCCAGAAAGTCTGATAAATCTTTATACTACTGAAATCTCGTTGGTTGAAATATCTAGAAATATACGCTCCTCAGTCGAAATGTTAACACGAGGTGCAGCGTCATTTGTATGCTGGTACTGATTACCGTGTAGCTACTAGTGATGGCAAGTTCTTCAAGTGTGAAAACGAAACTTGGTTCACAGCTGCACACAATGGCGTCACAGAAATAAGTTACATTGCCGTTTAAATTTATAGCACTTTTCTCTGTACGTCTCGTCTTATAGCAGGTGCTGTTAGTCTTACAACAAGTTTTGGCCTTTGGTTAGAGCAGATGAGCGCAGACTTACAGAAGTGCTTTCTATCTGTGTTCTCGAAAGGTTTCTGATCGACCTAAGTGGTCAGGTGCCAACATGGCTGAAGCTCTTGGTCATTTGCAGCTGGAAGAAACCAGTTCAGCCATGGAAGGTTTGTTGTCATTTTATTTGTGTTTCTTAACCTAATGGCAGGTTGCTTTGTTCTGAGTATTTACAGTAGCAAAATGCATTTGGATAGGATGATGGTACTTTTATGATTATTGCTTTGTTTTATTGTCTCATTATAATAGAGATTTGACATTGGTGGTTAGGCAACAGGAAGGGCACCAGGCATGTAAAAAATCTAGCCTCAGAATTCCCAAAGCTTATCCTTTGGTGGCTTTTGGGGGACCAGGCCTAACCTGGAGTCATCTCCCGAAAATACGTCCGAGTTTAACGTCGCTGTCTCCTGGTTCAAGGGCTTGCACACACACATGCCTACCAAAATAATTTAAAAATTTGCTGGTGCGTGGGAGCAATTTTGGCCGAATGCCCTTCCTGTCAGTTACACGCCGCCCGTCGACTTGCTTTCCTTAGTCGCTATCGCGCGTGCTGTCGATATGATGTTTTACATGCAGTGTTTACTTTACGGTAGCGAAAGCCGAAGTATAATGTACATGTTTATTTACAGCAATCTACACTCGCACGGGTATGAAGATGTCACGATTCATCATCAGAGAACACCCAAGAACAACATTACACTACTCAATTTCCCCTATATTCATTCTCGCAACCAATCACATTCTCCCCGGGCGCCGCCGTGGCCGTCGCCGCCCGCTTTCTGTGGGTTGGTCTTCGCTGTCAATCAATACGTCAATACGTAGTCGCTTCTCGCGCCCAGCTATTCTCCTGCTGGAGCTATCCACCAACACTGTCACCACCAATGACTCATATGGGTACTGGCGGGAGTTGAACCCGGGTTGACTGGGTGCAAGTCCATCGCCTTAACGACTGGGCCACTACTTACATCCGTTGATCTGATCCATTTTTCTGCGTAGCTGTCTGTGACGAAGCTGTTTGCCAGTGAGTAACGGTGATGGCTTGCAGTGACGAATGAAGCCGATGAGGCCGTGCTGAAGGCCGGCGTGGGTCGGAGGCAGTGGGCGGCTCCTCGTGAAACGCTGGTCAAAGTGTTTGGCAACGCGGATGTGACATCAGGCAGTGCCGGCTCAGGCTCCATCACGGCTAGCGATGTCACTCTGACTGATGTTGATGACGACCAGTCTACACCAGGTTGGTTTCTGTTGACAACATGTACACGAACACGTTTTCCCAGTAAACTTTGTTCACCAAATTCCCCACTTGATTTTCCATCTCCATTTGTTCCTGTGCTGTGCGTCCTCTGGAGATGGGCCAAAACTTTCCATATCATTCTCGACACAGTCCCTTCTTGACTTCCTCGGACACCTTTTCCACCTAGTTCCATCAACCTCTTATTATTATTATTATTATTATTTTAGTGCCCAAGGCGTCTCTGATACCGAGGGCGAGGAAACAAGAAATTAGTTAAGAAAATATAAACGCTGGAATGACCGTTAGCCCACGTGGTCTATTGACTCAAAACTGTAGTGGAGCAAGATAGCGTTGAATGGTTGAATGAAAATAGCGCTCAGAGGAGACGCAAAGACTGCACGCTGGCTGTAGTAAGGCAGAGCCAAAAATTTCGCCCCGCTGCAGACCCCCTTCCCGGGGGCGCTGGATGGCCAAAATTTAATCAGCTCACCTTTACCTACAAACCCAGTTTGGTGAGGATCGATGCACGCAGTTTCGAGTTATCGTGGTAACAGACCCACCCACAAACACACAAATGCACAAACACACAGACAGGACCAGTTACAATACCGCAGCTTAGCGTGCAGTGTAATGAGAACAGATAACCTTTGGAACAGGAAGGCACTCTCTCTCTCGTCACCTGACTGGGCGGAGATACTTCTCCCGAGATCCTTCAAAAACTGACAAGCTGTCTCATTGAGTGGATCAAGCGACTCCACCACAATTGGCTGGAAGATACACTTATCCTCCAAGCTGGAATATTTGGCGATTTTGAGCTCAGCCGCACGTTCTGCTGCTGCGCTGGCCTCCCTTGCCGTTGCTGCCACATACGAACCAGCCACAGTACATACGGCCGTGACGTCCCAGGACAGAGGTTTGCCTCCCTTCCAAGGAACCAGTGTGATTCCGTCCGGCCGTTTGCCGTCTGACCACAGTAAACCATGTGGTTCCTTAGAACTCGGGAGAGCGGCAGAGGTGAAGGCACGAGCAACCAGATCATTCAGTGCATGGTGCCTTATTATTATTATTATTTTATTTTTTTGCCCACCAGCACAAAACCGCGGGCATGACAACTAAGCAAAATATTATTATTGCTTTATTACGTCAAAACTGCAGTGCAGCAATACACATATAGCCGGGAAAACATAATCACAATACATGAACTAAAACAATATAGTAAGTAGTATAGAGTAATACATAAAAATATAAAAACAATGGATAAAATTTAAAGATCAAAAAATTACCGGGCAAACAGTGAGCTGAAATGGCACAAAATGGCCATTTTAATGTCGTCTTTGCTTGCATTCAGAGAGGGTATCGAATAAGTGGATGCTAGTTTCTGAAAGTCATTATGAAGCTAGTGTGCACATGGCACCCAAAACACTGTCATGTCATGATGATGTTGTTGGTGGTGGTGGTGATGGTAGCGGTGGTTGTGGTTTGTGGTGGTGGTGACAAGAGTAATGGTGGTTTGTTGGTTGTAGGTGGCGGCGACGCTCCAGCGCCTTCGAACTCTGAGTTAGTGATCAACGTGGAGCTGTGTGATGCCGGTGATAATGCTGCTGCTGCTGCTGCTGCTGCTGCTGCTGGTGATAAAGCTTCAGCGGCAAACGGTGTCAGTAACGTGCTGAACAGTGCTATAAAGGCAACTGATGGCTCGTCAGCTGAATCACACAGCGACGCTGCACGTGGTTCTTCATTATCTGTGGGTCTGAGCACTGGACGCTTTGACGCAGTTGACGTGACGATGCTGCGATCTTGTTCCGAGCCTGATCTCAGTTGTCCATCTCGACTGGCGTCACCGCCGACTCACAAGTCGCTAGCAAACAGCCGTAAATGCAGCTTGACTGCCAGTATTTCACATAACAACATGCATAACAACGTCGCTGCAGCTCGCATTGTAAGTCGTTCATTTTCTCCTGCATCGTGATGTGATTGATAATCATAACAGAATAATAACAGCGCTCAAAAGCTGCTGCTACTCACCTTACCAATAGTCTGCTGTGTGAAAATTAATTTTAAACTGTGTAAAAATGAAAAAATGATGAGTGCGTGATATCCACAAAAAGTCGAGTTTGTTAAGGCAGTCAGGTAGGTACCCAAGATATGATACATTGGTGGAAGCAGATGATCCTGTAACCATTTCCCTCCCATGATGTTCTTAGTGGTTTTCTTCTTCTATGCCCTGATATTGTTTCTTGGATGATGTTTTTCTGCAGACATGGTGGTGGTTTCCATATGATGTGTCCAAAATACAACAAGTTCTGTCTTTTTGACTGATCAGAAAATCTTGCTTTACTCCAGCTTTTTCTAGTACGGTACCACTCATTTGTCCTCTTTTCAGCCCTTGAGCCATACAAAATTTGCCTAAGTCCTTTCATTTCAAAATCACTGATTCGCTCCTCATCTACTTTCTTCTGAATCCAACTCTCACAGCTATGCATCGCGACAGGCCAGACTAGTGCCTTCCATAGTTTAACCTTTGTTTCAATATTATCGTTATGACGTTATTTGCTTATCATGCCAAATTTGGTAGCTAATGTTTAGGTCATTTATGATGCATAAGGAAACAGAAGCACAGTTCTTGCATTTGTTAAATACACAATATTTTATTTGTGTTTTTGTTGATTACTACAGTCACAATGTGCTCAATGTGATAATATCAAATGATGTACAAATTAAGGTTTTATGGCAATAACAGTCTTTATTCTGCATTTGTGGAAGAAAAGTTGAAAATGTCGAATGAAAACAGTCAAAAAATGTTAAAAGTATGGCAGTATAATTTGGTATTTCTTCTTCAGCTAACGTTAGAAAACTGAGAGAGTTAGGAGAGTGTGTGTTGATGTGTTGATGTGTAGGACAGTGAAGAGGCAGATGAGAGCGGCGTTGCTGCTGAGATGGATACAGATGCTGACAATGAGGAGTGTGTTGTGGAGACGGAGGCTGCTGACAGCGATGTACGCGGCTCAGGCCAGTGCGCTGGTAGTGGCAGCGTGATGGAGATGAACGGTGAAGATGATGATGCAGACAGCAGTGGCAAGGATGAGGAAACCAAGTGTGATGATGACGATGACAATGATGATGATGATGATGATGATGATGATGATGTCGATGATGAAGCAGAAGCTGCAGTCCAACAGTGAGAGACTGACATCAGCTGCTGTCTGTTGTATCATTGTGGCGCATTTAGGTTTTGTTAAGTAGTGCCAAATAGAGTAGATAAGCTAGGCCCAAAGGACCAGTGCTCGAGGCCTGAAAGGCCAAAAGGGGAGTAAGGTGGTCAGGGAGGGGACAACAAGCCGACTCCGTACGAGCTACGAAATCACAGGCGGACTACTGTAAGCATAAGCTACTCCGGTCACGTGATGGTATTGTTAGTATTCCGTCATTCCTTTGGTGCTTTGACACTGTTGGTCAGGTGATATAAAGGCATATGTCCTCTAAGTGTTGCACAAGGTTCTTCATTGGACTACCTACAGAGCGAACTAGAGTGATCTCTGTAAAAAATAGGCGAGTTAAACAAAAGCTGAAAGCAGTAGAAGTAGTAGTTACTCCAGATGACCTGTTCTGCAATGCGTTGATGTACGTTAAGTAGTCGACTTTCGTTTACTTCAAACCACCTAGAAGTAGTTCTGTCTGGTAGGAACCATGCCACCCAGATGTGCTAATGTTCATCACTTGTTGAACGTGGAATCATATGCACTGTTTGCTGTTGTGCTGACAGTTTGAACTGATGATGATGATGATTATTATTATTATTATTATTGATGGATGGATGAACGGATTGGTGGAAGGATGCATTGATAAATTGATGATGATGCCACGTGTGCATGTGTGTGTATGAAGAAACGAAACTGATGATGAAGATTTCCAAACAGTTAGAGCGAGCATGGCCAGCCTGCTTGCCAGCCACAACGATGACGGTCAGTTGGTCAAGTTGGTCACTGTCTCACTGTGCAACGTGTCTGATGTTTAATGTCGTGCTGATAAACAGTTTCCTCCTGCCGCTCATCTCCATAGTTCACTAGCACCACTTGAATAGGAGGCTCAGTGGTGCTGTACAACAGTGTCACAATAAAACTAAGTAGAAATATATCAGCATCTAAAACATAATACTACTTAAAATCTATTCTAAGGATAGTTCAGTTAAAAAAATTAAATAAAAAGGCAAGTCTTTAGCTGACCAGTGAAGATATATTTTTGCTAATATCACCTGACAATTTGAGGGGGCAAATGTCCTGATTTGTGACACTTTCTGCTGTAAAAAGTCAAAATGAGAGACTCCATTTATGTTGTTATTTCACAGAGTGTAATGTTTGTTATGCAGTAACTTAAGCCTGAAGTACCAGGACAAGGAGTGAGAATCTGAGTATGAGGACAAGGACAATGACTTGCTATGACTTAGTATCCAAGGACAAGGAGAAGGTCTTGTAAATGGTCCTCAGGGATCCTCGAGGACCAAGACTTTCCTCTGGGACAACAACTCTGGTAACAACTGAAGGAAATTTGCTGGTGTGATGAGCATGAGGTCACTTGGCATCAGATAACATGTTTTTCTAGTTTCACTTCTCACTCGTGCGATAAATACAATGCCATGGAGATGTTGCCAAGTAACACGTGTCGTTACACATTATTGCTGCATTTTTGGAAGAATAACTTATTCATTCCTCGATTCTTTCATTTATTCACCGATTTGTTCATTTGTTTTTCTGTTTGTTTGTTCATTCATCACACCCAAAAGGTGGAACAAGCTTATTAATAAAACACACAAGATACAAATTCAGTAAGAAGCAAATAAAGTATGCAACTGCTAAAACACTGTATTACATCGGAAAAGTCAGAAGAGCTGGGTTATGTTTCCCAACTGGGAGAGTTTTTAAATAGTGCACAATATGGAAAAATTTGTACAGAAAATATTTAGAAGATCAAATGAAAATTGTTACTGGCTCCTTACTCACTGTAGGACGCATACGGTATAAAGTGTTGAATCAGGTGGAATTATGATGTTTATTGAAGTTCAGACTTGTGGCTTCCATCAGCAGAACCCGATGCTATTAGCAGTGTTAGATAGATGTTATGGTCTTTTGTTTTGTAATGTGTCAGTAAGTAAATAACTATCGTATGCAGAAAGTGATGCCATGTAGTTATGCTGTCATGTGACGTACAGAGTCGGATGGTGAACCTCCACTGAGTGCTGTTGGACCAGTGCTAAAGAAAAAGAAAAGCAAAACAGTTAAGAAAGTAAAGAAGAAGAAGAAGACGACGAAAGAGAAGCTGCCCAGCTCTAAAGAAACATCTGCATCTTCATCAAGGTTTTTACCGGCAGGATGCCGCGAAGCGACAAACTGCCGGTATTGTTTTTACTCACAGGCCAAAAATCAGGTTTTTCGCCCCACAGGGGCGACTCGTTGCACCGATTCTGGTCAAACTTTGCAATGTCGACGGGCACCTGGGTCCGCTTGGCTGTGCAAAATTTCACGTCAATCGGTGCAGACGGGTGGGAATGCGGCCCCCAAAATATCAAACATTTCCACTTTTTGGTAAAGAGTCGCCCCGCAG
>Ga0049107_10000736_pt1 | contig 10613 bp, 8 predicted proteins | sample WorMetilPIANOSA1_FD_61187 | JGI IMG/M metagenome (GOLD analysis project Ga0049107, IMG submission 61187) | Marine gutless worms symbiont microbial communities from Max Planck institute for Marine Microbiology, Germany - Olavius ilvae PIANOSA.1 | ecosystem: Host-associated > Annelida > Digestive... | reverse complement strand
TCCCCTTGGAATTTTGTATCGGCGCAGGGGTCACAGAAAACTAGAATGATGGGGCTTTCAGATGGTCGAAAAAGTTTTCCGATAGGTTTAGCCGTTTTGATACAATACCGGAGTGTGACACCCAGCCAGCCAGCCAGCCACCCAGCCACGTTGCCGTAGCTATTACGCTCAACGCCTTAGCTAAGGCGTCGAGCCTAATAAAACTGGGTGTTGATTCGTTGGTAGTGATGATTTGACTGCAGCTTTGCACAATTTATAGCTCCAGTTGTCACCACCACCTCCATCATCCTTTGCTTCAATGAACACCGGCTAACCCAGGTCCACCTGGAAAATGGCCGTTACAACGGACAGCGAGAGACTATTGGCTGGGCATCTGGCCTGTAGAGAAATCCTGCTTCAATGATATTCAAAGGTTCTGCTTTGGAGGCCTTTGAGGGACTCGACCTAATCTGGAGCAATCTCTAAAAATAGGCCCGTTAAACAAGCACCGAATGTCTTTTGCATACTAAAGTGGCCGCCTTTCAGCTTCGGATCACATGTTATGCGTCGGTTACAACTACGATTTTACTGCAATTTTCGACCGTGGACGACAGTCGAATGGTAGTCGAATCGATGTTGTAACCACCGCCTTATTCGAGCGCATTGTAGTTAATTTCACCAGTCTTGTTCGATAAACAAGAATGATACAATGACAAAAGGATATATTCGTTACTATACACGGATACGTACATATTATGAGCCACTTTCAATTATTTCTAATAACAGCAATTAGTTTTCAACAGCAGGTGAGATTAGGCTACGTATCTCAGCTTAGTCAACAAGACATCAGTGAAAATGATGCTAATATTTTGCCAATGAATTGCTAAATCTATACAATTCAGAAATGAAAACATTAATATTGAGAAGTTACAATGTTGATGCTATGAATCAGTGTAATTATTTAATGTATAAAATAATACGCACCATAAGAAACTTTACCGTTGCTATCGACATACTAAGTAACATGCCTTGGTTTTCTATAGTACTAAAAATGTAATTCAACTTAATGCAAATGCCATATTATATTGGACATCATCAAAGTTTCTATTGCACAGAGAAAAATTAAGCGAGGCCTTTTAATGTCGTGCACTGCTCGTTAATAATGAGGACTCGGACGTGTCTATGAGTAACCAGCTGTTCACACTACACTTGCCGACAAATGTCGATGACATTTGTTGCTGCCACCATAAAAACGCCGGCGACTTTGTTGTCGACGTGTAGACCGACATTCTTTGGGTCGCCCAATCACTGCAAGCATTATAGAGGTCAGCCACGCCCCTCCGCCTAGCACGCGCATGCTTGGCGTGTTTTGATTGACATGTTGCCGACAAAAAGTTTTGTCGCCGACAAATGAACAGCGGGTAAAGTGGGACTTTTCCGGTGCACAGGAGAAATTGAGGCCAGACGGCATTCCTGACAACACCAATGACTCACGTGGGTGCCGGTGGGACTAGAACCCACGTTCAATGGGCTTTCAAAGTCAGGGACTTAACCACCGAGCCATGGCTGCTCCTTCTCTAATGTGCTAAGAGAAAATTAAAAAAGAATATAAAAGAAAAAGAGAATATAGAAGAATTGTGTTAGTGCCCACCTTTAGCGGCCGGGTCTGGCACGGAACTGTCAAGATGTTCAGAACACTGCTCCGTGCACTCCTCCAGACTGACAAAGGCGTTTTCCGACGAGCTGCAGGCGTGCGTCAGCTCGGCACACTGACCGGTCTCGCCGTCAAAGTAGAACGACATTGAATGAACCGACGAACAACGCGTTCTCTCCACCGGCACCAGACAATTATCTACGCAACGTACATCGTTTATAAATATGATACAACATCATCCTTGAAAGTCCTTCCCTGGATGTCTTCAACTTTAAGAATCGTCTGCCGCACTCTGCGTACCCGTCCATCGACGTGATATCCCAGTGTTTCACAGCGAGTTTGTCGATTACTCGTTATTAAACTCATTTTGCCACAAACTTTGCATTACAGTAACTGCATAATGGGAAGTGTGTTTGCCCATTAGTACAGTAAAAGTAAATAAGAAGAAGTAAAAGATATACCGGTAACATTAAAAATCGATCACAGAACGAAAAACAAAGTTATTAACCAATTGGCGGAAAAGCGTCGCACGCTTCGCGGCATGCTGGTTCCGTGTCAAAGCGATTGTCATTTCCACCACATCCGGTGTAGTCGAACTTCTTACAGTAGCCATCGGACCGGTCATAGAACCATTTCTGATGATGCGACAGACAGGTTCCAGTGTCTTTTGGAAAGCTACAGATATCTGTAAACACGTTCAACCGTATCACAATTCATTCTGTTATTTCTGTTATGCGTCATGTGAATTCTGAAACACGAGGTGTATATTGAATTTTATATGTACCTAATGTTTTATTAGGCTAGTGCTCTTCGGGTTATTTTTACGTTTATTGTGTGTATGCTTGTGCTGCCTTTGGCGTAATAAACGATTATTATATTCAACCTACGTTACAGTGGAGTAAATAGTACGGAACGGACATAGGCTACGTCTCGCCCACCTTACCACCTTCACATTAGCTCATACCTCTCGATATAGACGTACTAAATTTGGCACAACAACTTACGGTGTGGCGCAGATTTTACAGGTTCGATCGCTTACCCTTATCCAAAGGTGTGGAAACGGGGGGGGGGCACTGACCCATACAGCGTAGCCTGAACTCCGTGTTACACTGTGTGGGTCAGTGATTCCTCTGGCCCCAAAACCTCCGGTGCACTTGCCTGATCATAGTGCTGAGGGAAAATTACCTCCCCACGCTGTCCTACACTGATTCGGTCGACCACGCAAACAGCGAAGTTGCTAATACAGCATATAGCCGACCAGTAAGGCGGTGGTTACAACTACGATTCAACTTCGATTCGAATTCGATTCGATCACCGTTCGACTCTCATTCGACAGCAATTCGACCGCTCTACGACCATTGGACGACCTCGGTGTGGGCTGCTGCACGGAGGCCTAAATAAATACATAAGTCAGCGTGTCATCGTGACTGCGGCTAGCGGGTTACGTGACTGTGACCTTAATGACCTTTGATAAGCAGTCAAACGGCGTCGAACGACCGTCGAACCGAAGTCGAATCGCAGTAGTAACCACTGCATAACCAATCATCGCCGATCTACAGTGTGCAATTTGATCGCACTATGCAATAAAAACACACACTCTAGTAACGTAATCCTGACAATGGGCGTCTTTACTTTTTACCTTTCAGTTTAACAACAAAACAACAACAACTAGCCACTGAGAGTAGGCCCAGGACAAAATGCGGAGCGGGGCGGATCTGAACGGTGACAATTGTCAGGGTTAGATTTAAGGTTAGGGTTAGGGTTAGGGTTAGGGTTAGGTTTAGGGTTGCAAATTGTTGTATACAAACTGCTGGAGAAGGCGACAAAATGCGGATCAATCACGTGATTAAAACTGACCAATGGCGAGGCGCCCCGCAGATCCGCCCCGCTCCGCATTTTGTCGTGTCCCCTGAGAGTATGCTACCAGCATACCCTCAGTACCGGTCCCAAGCCCAGGTAAATTGGAAGGCTTGTGGCAGGAAGGGCATCTTGCGTAAAAACCTTGGTCACGTGCTTCACTATATTCGTGCGGATGCCGCCTGTCTGCCTGCTGGCAAACAAGTTTGGCGGACATGCAGTTGGGGGCTGTACGTAGCGAAATGGAGATCGGCGACCAAACCGAAGGCTTCAACAAAATCCAGAATAGCTTATATAAAACGGTCATAATGACGATGGAAGCAGTGATAGTGATTGAAGTGTCTTTTTGTTGACCTGGTACCGGCTCACCCGGGTTGTCCAGGAAAGGGCCGTTAAACGAGTTTGTTTTGTCAGTTATCTCCACAAAATGCACAGAAAGTCGTAACAGTTGTACAACGTTTCCGACCGACGGGTTTCTTCACCAGAAGCCTGTCACACGTCTGTTCACATTCCAACTTCGTTCGAAATCTGTTTCCATTGCCAAGACATCCGCCGTAATCAAACTCTTCACACAACCCGCTCGCGGAGTTGAAATACCAGCGGTAGAACAATGCAGTGCACGGTCCTGGATCTTTCTCCAGCAAGCATACTAAAACAACACACATGCGTTTAATCTCTTGTTTCACTTGCTCGTCTGAAAGCTATAAATGTACAAATTATGTCAATATAATTCCATTTAAATAACGGTAATTGTAAACCCTTACTGCAGCATATACTCCGATACTGAAATAGATGATACTAAAAATGACGACAGTGTTCTCACTACTTTCTCAACGGTGTTTTGATCGACATTGTCTCAGGCCAACAGATTTTTTTCAGTCTGATTTATCAGCCAACAAATATTACTTTCAGCTTCTGTTTAACCAACTTATTTTTTCCACAAATTACTCTAGGTTAGGCTTGGCCCACAAAGGAGAACCTTTGGGATTGCGGAAGCTGGGTTTTGGCGGGGCCAAATGCCTTTCCTGGCTCACAACCGACTTGTCAACGCACTTACACACTGTAATGAGATAAAACAGGACAATACTATTTACATTTACATTTATCAGCAGAACAGTAATTTATTTCTTGATCAGAAGTGTCTTTCAACGAAACTTAGACTTGCCATTGTCAACTGCCAGTATGCAAGTATGTTTATACAAGCCATCGTTTATAGTTTGCAGCCTATTCAATTGTGTTTAATTGGCATACATGTGATTAATCAGTATTAATGGTGTATGTTATATGGTGTATGTTATATGCCTCCATGTTCGTTTGTCATATGGTAAATAAATAATACTTACTTACTCAACTTACTTACTTACGTACTTACTTACTTATCTTCAATCTTAATGCGCACGCCCAGCAATACATCAGATGTACAACAGTGCGTGAAAGAATTGCTAATTCTCCACCTTGCAGAACAGAAGGCGTGCAGCGATTCTGACACTGCTCGAAGCTGTTAAATCGGTTGTCGTTGCCCTTGCATCCGCCGTAAGTGAACGGCATACAGCTGTCGTTGGCCGAGTCGAAGTACCAGCGTTCAAAGTTTCCACGGCAAGGACCCGACTTTGCTGGCTGCGAACACACGTCTACTCACAGAACAACATTTCCGACGCGTGAAATTCTCAAACACAAGCTGTATAATATGCAGTCTACACAAATTAAATGTATATGCATATCAGTGATTAGTAAAATAACTACAGAGAAATGCAGCGTTATTTATTTATTACGTAAGTTTTATGTTGCCTCAACCAAATTTGAATGAGTGAATGAATGAGTAGGTGAATGAATGAATGAGCAAGCGAGCAAACGAACGAACGAACGAGAATAAATAAATAAATAAAACTGCTTGTAAATTGCGCATAGCTGCGTTAAAGCAGGACATACAGCTGTTTGTAACGTCCTAAGTAGTACTTGCATTTTTTTAGCTTTTTATAGCATACTTTCTGCATTCCTGTAGATTTTCAGTTCCTACTTTCTAATTTTAAAAAAATGAAGAGAGCAAATCCAACAAAACATGCCTGGATTGTGTGGCTTGACACAAGCCTTCTCGCACTCATCGAGAGAGTCGAATTTATTGTCATTGCCCAGACAGCCGCCATAGGTGAACTCCTCACACTGCTCCGTCTCGTAGTTGTAGAAGTATCGGTAGGAAGTTCCGTGACACCGGCCCACTGAACGTGGCAAGTAACATCGTTCTGAAAGCACAAATAAAGTACCGTACTGACAGTGGTCTAGCAAGGCTCTGAGGGCCCCTGGTTCAACAGTAACTTGGGGGCCCTCCCTTTCCCTCCCTCCACTTCCCCTCCCTCTCCTTCCCCTCCCTTTCCCTCCTATTCCCCAGCCCAGCCCTCCCCCTGCCGTGAAGCGACCCCCAAATCCAGCTAGGGGGTCTGAGGGAGCGCTCCTAAGCTCCCCCAGCGGGGTCTGGGGCAGAGCCTCAGCCGAAATCGAATTTGGTGCATTTTAGCCTTAAAATCTGTTATCTGGTGGCAACAATTTTAATGATTTTCCTAAGTCTTGCCTAAAATTTTTCTGTCGCCCCACTACTCGGGGCCCCAGGAGCTCGGGGGCCCCGGTTCATTGAACCACCTGAACCCACGGTTCCTACGCCATTGCGTACTGATAATAAAAAATTGGCTTACATTTCGCACTGACGGTAATTACAGACCCACGTTTTGCTACGATTACGACTACGAAGTTATACAGGCGTAAAAAGGCGTTATTTACTTACTGATCCATCTTTCGTCCATAAAATACTTCATGTCACCTCTCTGTCTCAGGTTTTGCTTATTAAATCTGTGTACAACATTCGTTTAACAGAAAAGTTGCATAATGGATATGATAGTGCAGACCCATCTGTCGGCTGACGTGTGGAAATTAACATCTTTGTCCTTCCTTTCGCAGACGCATATCTCCCAGGCATTAACTGAATGCCTTACGTAACTTCTTGGCTTCCTACTAGTTCTTGCTAACGCCTCACCAAATTCCATAATATTTTATGTTAATAATCACCTAACAGTAGTTAGTTATTTAGCTGATCATGCTCATGGACAAAAAGGTTGACAAAAGAAAGACTTACATAGGTCAGTAAAAAAGAGATCTGTAAAAAAGAGAATAACAGTATACCCAGTAACAGATAAAAAGTTAAGATTTTCACAGACAAGTGGGTGGTCATACATACCAATGCCTGATGGTGACACACATCGACTTTTGCATTCGTCTCGCGACTGAAAGCGGTTATCATTGCCATCACAGCCTCCGTACCAGAAACGACCGCAGTCGCCGTAGGAAGAATCGAAGTACCAGTAAACCGTATAATTAGCACAAGGTCCGGTCTCCCTCGGCTGCATGCATACGGCTAGACACACGTCAACAGTTTAATAAGTGTCAGCATATGTTAGCATTCATAGCGAACAACTAAAACTTCAACATAAACTAAAATCATGAACGCTGTAGAATTCTGAAGCAAGTATCAACATCATTTGTTTGATCAAAAGTGCACAATGAAGCAACAATAGAAAACAGATCAGTAAAATTAACTCCCAACAAACAACAATGATTACCCAATACGTAAATAAAGTATGAAACGCTGCCACCATACCTTACTAGTACTTGATAGGTCTAGTACACCAAGTTTCAAAAAACACCCCCTCTGATGCCCGGATGGTGCTGGCTACTGCTTGATCAAACATTATCCGATTTTAATAATTTCAATAATTTTTGACAGACATATTCCTAAAGGATGTTGGCTTAAATGATGCTTTCACTTCCCACTTCACACTAGTTTTGTTTCTACACTATAACTAAGGAAATAAAAAATCTTAAATTTAATGCATTTTGCATTATTCTACAACTCATTTTGTCAACGACAAAGCAATAAACACTCCAAGTCTACTGACAGGTGAAAATTTTCAGTTTTCTCAGACCATTTTCTATAGTTCTACAAATTTTCGCAAGCTCGCTGTCGCTTCCTACACTCGTCAATAGCTGTCCGACGTTTTCCTGCAGTCTGCTCCAGACTTCAAGCAGTCGTTGTTTAAGGTTCGTCCAGATTATTGTTGCGAGTCTCGTTTACACGCTATTGCACGATGCCCCAAATCTTGTAGTCGACAGGTTCAAGTCACGGCTGATTGGTGGCCACAGATCAGGAGCGATGAAGTCGGAAGTCTCGCACTGTAGCAGCTGAATAATGATCTCACAGGTGCGGTGGGCCAGCGCATTATTGGCGTCTGCTAGACCTTGTTATCGTTCTTTGATAAACCGGATATAGTAATGGACGTTACTAAGAATTAGGATACAAAAGCCTTAAAATATTTTCATGCTGAGAAATGAGTTTTCAGAAGAGAAACACGAAAATGCGTCAAATGTACAATTTTTATTTCCCTAGGTAAGGTGAGGTGGGAATTGAAAGCATCATTTTAAGCCAATATCCTTGAGGAATATGTTTGCTAAAATTATTTTGAAATCGGCCAGTGTTTGACCAAGTAATAGCAGGCACTGGCCTGGCAGCAGAGGGGGTTGTTTTTTTAAACACAATGTACATTCACCGTATTTTCATAATCTTATTTTGACAGTTGATGTGTAAGTAATTAGGTCTTTTAACGTCGTCAACTCCATCGTTACGAAGACTCGGATATATTCACATGTAAAGTGGGACTTTTCCCTTTGGCTGGATGCCCTTCATAACTCTACCAATGGGTACCAGTGGACTTAACCCAAGTTTGCTGGGTGAAAACCCAGCGCCTGAACTACTGAGCCACGGCTGCTGAGTAATTATTATGAAATTATTTTTTTTCATCAGTATCTAGCTATAACGAAGTACAGAGCAGCGTGACACTGACGTGCAATCTGGCGCAGGTAATCACAGCCTGCATTGAACGGTCCGCGCGCCGAACTGACGCCGTCAGGACAGCAGCCGAACGCCGAGTCGTCACATGTCTGCGTGTAGGTGCCGTACTCGGGACATCCGGCAAACTGCGGACCTGACGCCGGTGTCACGCCGTCCAGACAACATTCGTGTTCCGTGTCGGCGCATTCTGTCGCTACCGCCTGCGTCGTCCACGGTGCTTCACTGGTGCTGGTGCTGCCGCTGGTGCTGGCGCTGGTGGTGGTGGTGGTAGGGGTGGTGGTGGTGGTGGGGGTGGTGGTAGTAGTGGTGGTGGTGGTGGTAGTGGTGTCATCGCAGCCTTCGTCATTGCTACCAGCAGCCGGACGTACGCCATCGGCACAGCAGCCGTACATCGTGTCTGCACACGGATGAGGACGACAGCCCGCCGAATCTGGTCCCTCGGCTGGCGTGTTGCCGTCCGGGCAGCAGCCGAACTCGGAGTGTTCGCATGCAGCGACGAGCCCGGGACAGCCCGACCTGTCAGCGTCTGAAGCAGCGGTGACGCCATCCGGACAACATCCGAACCGCGATACTTCACACGCCTCGACCTCACCAGAACCTTCTACCTCCGGCCAGTAGTCGTAATCCTCCGGACATAAAGCTTCCTCGCTTTCATCCACGACTACAGCCAAAATCAGCACACATCATAACAGTAATTCATGTATGTAGCTGAACGAAAAAGCTAATGGACAGTGTGTTGAATAGCAGAGACTTTCCTAGTGCAGAATGCGGTTCAGATCATTAGCTGGTTATGGCTAACATCAAACTCAAGCTGAGTATAAACCAAGAAGAGTATAGAGCGAATAAATAAAATCAATGCTGAGAAATTATTGGAGGACGCCATATGACTACATTACAGATTGGCAATTGATCAGTCCGCCAGCGCCTCTGAAGCCGCGGCATTATGGCGCTATAGAAGTTTCTTTATTATTATTATTATTATTATTAGAAATGGGAACACCTCTCCTAAGAGCCCGTTTTTAACGTCAAACACGAATGGCACAGAATCAAAGATATCATACAGGAAACAATCAAATGATATACTTGGGTACAAAAACGGTACACCACAGAAAGAATGGCTATCGAATAAAACATTGAAACTTATGGATGAGAGACACATGTCATGTTAAAGCTTAAAAGACGTGATAGCCGCAACATGGCAAAACACCATAACTATTTATGTCATTTGGTTAAAAAGAGTGCAAAGAAAGACAGGGAGAGTTAAAACAGCAAGGATTCGCAACAAACAAGAGTGATTATATTGAAAATATCAAGAAAATTACAGGAAGTCACGCGGTGAACATAGGAAATCAAAAGCATGTGCTACTAACAACTGAAAGGACACTGATTAGAAGAACCGACCTGTGTCTGTGGCAGCAGCTACTGTCACTGAACCTGCCAAGTGCTTAGCACACTGCCGCTCACAAGCCTCCAGACTGTCGAACGCATTGTCTGATGTGCTGCAGCCAGACTGCAGCTCCGAACACTGCCCCGTTTCACTGTCAAAGTAGAACGGTTTCGAACCAAAAAAGCTGAAAAAGCCGCATCCACCAACATCAACTGGTACTAGACATATATCTGAAACAACAAACAATGCAAACAAATTATTTAAAATTAAACAAAACAAACAAACCCGACGGCCTGGAACTCTTTCCCGGGTAATCTCCGGGATCCGGACGTTACTATGGACAACTTCAAGCGCTTGTTGAAAACGTTTTTGTTCTCAGCATACCAGTGCAATTAGCGCATTAGATGTGTGACGACGATGTGCTCTACAAATTTACATTTTACTTACTTACTTACGTACTCAGTAGAGCATATACCTCCGCCATGGCCTAACGATACGCAAGGTAAAAACCCAGTGTTGTCGGCCACTCGGCCACAACCTAACCGTAACACAGTACTGTGGTAATGTGCGTCACCTGGAAAGACAAGCGTAAGGCGTAACTCTAACCCTACCTTAACCATAACCGTTACAATAATCCTAACGTGACGTGATCTGGCTTATCACAAACGATCGAAATCGTTTCTTCGTTGGCCCACGTGCCACCTTTCCATCGAACGTTGTGATAATTGGTTCAGTACTTTTTGTGTAACCCCGCTAACAAACTAGCGAACTAACAGACGCCGATGAAAACAACCTCTTTGGCAGAAGTAAAAAGTGAACTAATAAACCGGGACGTTGTTGAA
>Ga0049107_10000735_pt1 | contig 10628 bp, 4 predicted proteins | sample WorMetilPIANOSA1_FD_61187 | JGI IMG/M metagenome (GOLD analysis project Ga0049107, IMG submission 61187) | Marine gutless worms symbiont microbial communities from Max Planck institute for Marine Microbiology, Germany - Olavius ilvae PIANOSA.1 | ecosystem: Host-associated > Annelida > Digestive... | reverse complement strand
ATTTTGCGTCAGCCGTAATTTAGCCGCATTTTATAATTTACGCGCAAATTCGGCTAATCCGGATATCAGCCGAATTTTTTGTTTAGCCGGATTAATTTTCTAAAAAATTCGGCTTAGGGGTCTATAACCAACTCAAACCCCAACCATGGAGCCTACAGTGATGGTAAGTTCTGCAACAAAGCATCATTACAGTATTTAATTCAACTTGAATACAAATAAATCCTTATAGTCCCCATCGACCGTCCTCGTCGTCCGCTGGCTGTTCAATCTGCACTGCACGCAATCCGCGCTTAGCCAAATGGGCAAAGTGTTGTGTCAGGCCCTGTAGTGCAGTCTCCTTTGTTCACAGCTAGCGCATCTGGTCGCACATGCCACTTCTGAGTATATAAGGGTGCCGGCTACGGTTAAGGAAAGGAGGTGGGCACCCGTTCCCTCTGGCTGCCCATATCATTAGGTTTTGAACATCGGGTCAACTTTGAAGTCAGTTTGTAGGATTTTGGCCAGTCCGATTTTCTTGAAATTTGGGGGTTTGGTAGAGCCAAGCCAATGTTTTGAAGTCACACCGCTGGCATCACTGTGTTTTCATGGGGAACCTCAAAGATGTGTTAAGAGTGTTCGTCCTCGGAGCTCTGCCTACGAGGTAGCTACAGCACTGAAATTTTGTAGGAACATCACTAAACACTCAAGGTCATGTAGGCCACCAGCATTAGGCTCCATGATTAGCGCAGAAGCCGTCAGAGAGGGTGGTAAATCCAAACTTTGAACTCATTTTCTCAAAATCCATACTGTAAAAAGTTAACCAAATTTGTAACAGAGTTCAGGCATCATCGGCTGTGTCAAGTGCCCCATGAAGAATTGCTGAGAAAATTGTGGTTTGACGCCGAGGGCCTCGAGAGTGGTTTTTCAATAGGTGTCCTGTGCTCAAAAAATGGTCAGGTAGAATCCTTCCGCAGCGCACCAATAGGAAGTCACTGAGGGGCAGGGTGAGTCCTCTTCGTTTGGTCCAGTTCCATCTTGGAACCACACAGTAGTGCAGTTCAAAAATTGTCTAACATATCACGCTGATGAGGATCTCAAGCAGTTTTGGCAGGAAAATAAGGCACATGCAGACAGTAATCGATGTCTAGAAGACGGATAATTATCGATGTAGCCTACCTGTTACACCGTTATGCCCAGCACACCATTCAACGGATCACTATTTACCATGTGTAAAATGTGGGAAAGCCCCCCGCACTGTTGCCCGCATTTTACACGTATTCGATCCCGCACTCCCGCATTTTACACAGACCCTTGAATGATTAAGCGCCGGCAAGAGCATGGGTGAAATGCGAGGGCAACTGCGAAGTGCGCTCTGATTGGTCGGCCGCTTGCGGTCACTGCAAAACATACAGGTGATACAGGGTCAACTGGGTCACACCACGGTTAGGGTTAAGTTTAGGGTCAGGATAAGGGTTCAAGCATGGTCTGGTGTGACCCTTTTGACCCTGTGTCTCTGTAAGTTTAGCAGTGACATGCCACTCAAAACATTTCACCCACTTGTCAGACCAGACTCCGAATATGCCGTCAGTGGTAGTACAAACTGTAGCTCGTTGTCATAGAGTTAGCCTCTTGCTGACATCATTCATGTGGATAACATTTTTGTACAAGTGAAATTGAAAGGTGATATCTACGTACAATGTTTACATTGTACGTAGATATCACCTGCCTTGGTGGCTCAGGTGACTGAGACACAGTGCACACCAACTGGGACGGTCTGTCGGAGGAGCCGGGGTTCAATTCCTGCGTCGGCCGGTAGATTTCGTGTTCAGATTCCAGAGGCGCATGCTTTAAGATTAATTTCTCGGGCAGGCAAAAAGAGTTCGATGGTGTGCTCTATAATCTGTGACTGTCTGTGACCGTTGGCTAATATTAGTTAAGTGATGCTCAAGAATTAGCCACTGCTTAGTCAGCAATTTAACAGAAGGTGCCGGGCTGCATGTTGGTGGGCTGCTATAGGCCCTGTCCACACGCACCGCTAAGTTCCGCCTGGGCTGATGGTAGATTTCATGTTCAGATTCCAGGGGCGCATGCTTTAAGATAAATTTCTTAGGCAGGCAAAAAGAGTTCGATGGTGTGCTCTATAATCTGTGACCGTCAGCTAATATTAGTTAAGTGATGATGCTCAGTAATTAGCCACTGCTTAGTCATCGATTTAACAGAAGGTGCTGGGCTGCATGTTGGGCTGCTATAGGCCCTGTCCACACGCACCGCTAAGTTTGGCCTGGGCTGAAAGTGCGAGGTGTGCTGAGTGTCCGGGCAGCCTGTCAGCATGCATGCCTGGATTACACACCTAGAGAAACACTGACACGAAAATCCGGGCAGTATAAATAAACAGGTACAGCGTCAATATCCCCTCTTCCCTGATCCCCGATCCCTTCCCATTAGTTCTACACGCCCCGCCTCTCGGGTTACTCAATTGTGCCTGCACACAAGCGTTGGCTAATACTGGCTGACAAATTCACTCGAGAGGAGGGTAGCACAGCATACACTCATACATGCCTCATTAATGAGAGCAATGCAGTATTAACTAACTTGCCCCACCCTTGTGGACTCATACATTGGGCTAGCCTGCGAGGCAGGCGTCAGCATTGATGCATGAAAGGGGGCATGCTATGAACTGTGAGTGTGAACCATGTACATAGATATTAGCCATAGACCTTCATGTAAATTTAGGGTTAAAATTGTGTTAGGGTTATGGCTAGAGTTATTATTAGGATTTGGCTGAATTTCTAAACATGAATTTCGCTTGTGCCAAAAGAGTTGTTCCAGAGATGCATAGTGTATGACAGAAATGATGGCACTCGCACTGACTATGTGCTTTAATAATGCCAGGTGGAATTAGTCATGTATGAATTACTGTAAGTTAGCACTGTTTGTTGATAATCTCAGCAGACCATATCCATAGTGCTAGGACTGCTGAGTAGTACGTAGACTTTTGTGTGTGATGTGGCTTGTAGTTTATTTGAATAGAGTTCATCGTGAGGGAAACAAAGTTGTCCTGGTACACTGCGTGGAGTTGCCAGAGTTGAGCCTAAACAAAGCACGTACGTTTGTTGCTGTAAATTGTTTTGGATAATGAATTTGGATTTGTATAGTGCCTATTACAACAAGAAGCTCAGCTGATGCTGACAAACCCACGTGACGCATTTAGAGGTCAATCAAGGTCAACAAACATGGTATAATTCGATATGTTAGGTATGGTTTCCTATTAGTGTTCTATAGTAACTTTATCCCTAAAATGCACTGTTTTTGAGCTATTCGACTTCGAAAAATGTTATGACCTTGAAATCCGGATCAGGTCACTCAAGATCGTCGAAACTGACACAGATCGATCCACCATCTATGATTTCCTATTAACGGAGCCTATATCGTACAATTTCAGAGATAAACAGGGATTTCAGTTGAAAATCGCCAATTTTCCCCACCCCATTGTATTTAACGCCCCCGGTGAAAGGGTTCCCCTTGGAATTAGATACGGTTGCAAGGGTCTAAAAAACTAGAATGATGGGGCTACCAGGTGGTCAAAAAAGTTTTAAGATAGGTTAAGCCATTTAGACACAATACCAGTTTTTTACCCATGCAACGTGTAGCATAGCGCGGTACTTGCTATGGGAAGATGGCTGGCTGGCTGTCTGTCTGTCACACACCTGTATTGTGTCAAAATGCCAAAACCTATCTTAAAACTTTTTCAACTATCTGGTAACCCCAACACTCTAGTTTTTTGACCCCATGCGCCGGTACTCAGTTCCAAGGGGAACCCCATCATATCCCCCAAAATGGGCATGAATAGGCAATTTCAAGCCAAACGGGCCAAATATAAAAATTGTGATATCTCGCAAAACATTAACACGATGAACATGCAATTTTAGGAGGATGTTAAGACCATTAAACACAAGTCGTGGGCGGTCTGCTATGACTTCATACCAAATCCAAGATGGCGGACGTCCGCCATTTTGAAAATCGAATATATGCAATAACTCTGCCGCGGAGAGTCCTTTCTTCACCAAATTTTGCATGACGACGAAGATATAGGTGCACATTTGAATTTTTCATAATCTTTGGAGTATTTTATATTTTATTAATTCTTTTGGTTGATTTTCTGTCTATTGTCTCTTACCCCAGAAATTTTGTTTGCCTGTCTATTTTCAGATGTTCTCTGTTAGCACAAACATCATTTTTGTGTCATATTGCATCTGCTATTCCAGACCATGATTCAGCTGCCAATCAATTCCCATACAAGCTCCTTTATACAAAAATCTCTCAGTAAACTGTGCCTTTCCAGATCAGCAAGACTTTCAGGCCAACAAGACTCTTTCCAAGTTGATATGTGCTCATCTGGCCACAGCCTACGTGTATATGCATTTCCCTTTGAGTTCATGCTTGCTCAGCTGAAGACAGGTGCTAGACTGACTGATGCTTGGCAGAAGATAGACGCCAAGCCACCACCTGTTGTGCAGCTGTGAGGTATTAGGCTTTGTGATGCAGGACTAGGCTACAGTTTGGATACAAATGTCAAGTTATTGTAATTGTTTGTGTCATTCACACGTTTACCTATGATAGGGGATGCACACATGTCGCCGAGTGTATTGGCTGACTTATGGAAAGAAGAGCAAGAGCGAATCAAGACTTTAGAGGAAAAGATGAAAATGCTTGTGAGAGAAAAACAGGTAATACAGCTTTTGTGGACTAAGTGCTGTCATGTGTTACGAAATTTCTTGTAAGTTGTAAGGTTTCAGACTTAAACTCTCCTTTGAACAGTTCACGTGAGAAGAATCTTTTATTTAGGAAGTGGTTTAAAACCTAGACTTGTGAATCCTAGAAGTATAAGTATGCAAAGGAAGTGGTATCTCATATTCAGTCAGCAAACTTACTGAAATTCTTGCGACAATAATGATGTAATATTTGATGATGTGAAAACTAACGATAGTTTTTACTAATGAGGACAAAGTTCTAGTAAAAGTTTTGAGCCAAGACGAGGGTTATAGTTGCAAAAAAAATCAGAGGCATATTGAGAACTTCGGTTTTCCAGTACTAACTTCAAAGTATCTGAATCTCCAATACTACTGTTGACTTCAAAACTACTTGTTGAGAATTGCAAAATATATTACAAAGAAGTGCTAGTTAATGAGGTTAACAGGATAATTAATTCTGATAAGTTTAGGTGTATGGTAGTTGTAACATTTTGTATTTATGCGTCACTTCTTCTGGGATGCAGGGTAGTGTGATAAATGCTGACGACTGTCTACATTGTGAATGTGTATGTGTCCGACTAGGTACCTGGAGTGCTGCGTTCTGCATCAGGTCGACCAGGAGAAGTGATCTGTCAGATTGCTGAGGAGGTGTCGGCTGTGATGATTATTACTGGGACACGAGGAATGGGCAAAGTGAAGCGGACGATCCTTGGCAGTGTCTCGGACTACCTGGTGAAGCATGCCATCTGCCCAGTGATGGTTTGTCGCGATCCAGCTGTGTTTGAACGACGTCGCTTTTCGTCTGGAGGTGACATGGTGGGCAAGTCGAAGGTGCATCATTTGTCGGGAGATTCATTCAGTTCATTTGCAGCAAATCTTCGACAGCGGTTTGCATCTGGTGGAAAGAGTCACTCTCAGCCGAGATGTAGCAGTAGCAGCAAGACCGACGACACTTGTGGGGAGGAAAGGAAAGATGAAGATGGCAAAGTCAGAAATGCATCTGATTCGGATGTGAGTGAATGAACAGAGAAAACGGAGTCAGTTGCTAGTAATTTTGCAGTTTCAGACTCCTAGACTTCTTACCTGTCGTTAGCGATATATTACCCGCCTGAAATCACATTAACCATAGCTGTCATTATCTTCACTGAAGACATTACATTTATTTTTGGGTTAGCAGGATAACTCAGTGGGAAGTAGGGGGCAAATTTCAATGAAGTGTTATTCGTGAACATACCATAGACGAGATATGAATAGACACCTGACTGTCTGTGTCATACTGTATGATATTGCAGGTATAATACCTGCAGTCATTTATCAGTTATCTTGCTGTTGTAATGATAAAAAAGATAAACTGACTGAATAATATAAATAAAAAAAAATTCTGTTAAGACAGTTTTGGATGAATGTTGTTGCCAGTCAAAGGAAAATGATTGAACAGACTTGTTGAATCCTGGATGGATTGGAAGGAGATTGACTAGTGACCGAGTTGATGTTGACTGCGTGCATCATGTCAGTGCTAGTTCAGACACTCGAGTCTTGTTTTGTCATTGTTTACTTGTTGAACTTTGCATGTTGTGCTGCTGTGAGCATGTTTAATTGATGTGGCCAGTTTAAATGTTTCAGTGCTCATTACATCTTGCAGTCAGATTGTGCGATTGAGTCGGTCTGTCTATGTTTGATACGAGAATAACTCATAAATTATGCACTGATTTTGATGCAATTTCATATGCGTCGATGCCTTTGAGACTGGGAAAAACTGACGGAGATTATATTGCCAAAGTTATTGTTAATAAAATCAACAGGAAGATCTCCTGCAGAGCTGACCACCACGATATACGGCCATCCTATCATCAAGGCACTCGTGATTCAAAAGTTTTTCAGCCTCCGTGGGGAATATTTTCACCGACGTTGTAGCAGATGGACTCTGTAATACTGGATACTGCTGTGTAGAGGGAGTAGGGAGGATATAGTTAATGTTGATGTAGCTGTGATGTAATGCATCCCGAGTGCTAATGTCTAGTTCAAATGGTGAACTGGTTCACATTAATTTTATGGTTGCCATCAGTCATCAGCCAGTGTGCTGTTGAAATGCACGCCAGTACACAGTATATTAACGACATGATGATGTATGCATAGTTTATATTGGTGATGTGTCGCTTCGGTGTACTGTGAACCGTTTGTTATATGTTGAGTATCATGGTTTGAATTTTTATTGATATTTTATTGATATGTGCAGTTTTTGTTGTGCTTTGCGACATTTGAATATCGCATTGTTTGTCTAGTCACCGTCTACTTATTGTATACTGCATAATATTTAAATGCCAATGGCTCCGTCTGGGTTTCAGAGTTGTAAGAATAGACCCGCTCCATTTCCTGGTCAGATGTAAAAGGCAACTAAATCAGGTTCTGTGTCTTATGTCTTAGCATGTTTTTATCGTGTTGTTGTTTATTAGGGCCCCTTTTATGTATTGTTAGTTTTCGTTGGTATGTGTTCTGCCTTTTGGTTGTTCTGATTACGTTGTTCAGTACTTGCCAAGTGATTGACTAGAAATACTCCGAGGAAGCCTAACCGTGGCGAGGGGGTCCTCTCTATAAAGCCCATGCCGAAGAGTGTTAATATGACTTTTTCGGTTTAGTGTATTGTTTCATTGTGTGGTTGTCTTGTCCCCCGGCCCTACACCATACATTTCGTACTCCTGTGGCACGATATAGTCTGTTTGTGCTGAAAGTGCCGTTAAACACCAAGCAACCAACCAACCTTACAAGTGCTACAAATATATGTCTGATTTAGTATCTTTCTGTGATTATTGCCATATGATCATTTGAAAAGCCACGAACCAACCATGAGGCAGACTTCAGAAATAAGCAGAGAAACCCTTATCACCTAATGTAATATTAGGTTTTGTCGCCCGTGTCCTGACTGGTACTGACAAGTTCAACCAGGATCTGTCGCAGCTGCTGCACACTGAGCTGTACTGGCTTGACATACCTGAGGGAGTCACATATAAGATATGTTCTGCTGCCAGCATGGTCGTGCTCCACAGTATCTGATCGATTACTGTCTACCAGTCTCTGATGTGGCATCACAGCAGCAACTTCGTTCAACCAGTTGACGTCTTCTGGTCATACTGCGTCACTCAGCATGTATGGCCAACGGGCTTTTGCTGTGGCTGGCCTGACAGTTTGAAACTCTCTCCCGGACAATCTTCAGTATCCAGATGTTGTTACTATAGACAACTTCAAGTGCTTGCTGAAAACTGTTTTGTTTTCAGTGTACCAGTGCAACTAGCGCATTAGATGTGTTACAGTGATGCACTCTACAAATTTACATTTTACTTACTTACTTTGTCAGTCTTCTCAGGGATATAATATTATGTTTCTGTTCTGTAATCTTTAGCCAAGCAGTCTTGCTAGCTGAAGTTACTTAATGTGGCATAGCTTACAAACTCACTGAGACCAAAATTAGCCATTTTGAACGAAAGTGCATGAATCAACATCAAGGAACTTCATTATTTTTTTTCAATCAAAAATAATTACTTCTCAAAAAAATGGCAAAAGAAAAAAGTACCACAGAAGTTATGTTGACAGATGGGGAAAATTCTCACTATACTGCGTTGCTCTGTACAGCAGTCCGTGCACACTTGTATAATGCCAGTGTGTTATGTTGTTTTTCTTCACTGATGATGCGATTAGTTATACGTGGTGTCCAACAATGCTATGTTGTTGTTGTTATTATTTGCTTCTGTCGCTAGTAACAGTGATAACAGTATCAGAAAGGATGAATACGAGAACAGTGCAGATTGTGAATAGCTGTTACAAGCATTGCAGCATTTGTTAACTAACGTGTTTGCTGTTATAGACACTGTGGTAACACTAGTCGTTGTTGACTGAACTGAATAACTTGGTAACTATAATTTCTCACCAATACTGCTGGGTTTGTCGCTAGTGATTAGTGTATGTAGTTCATACAGTAACCGTTCGAATACAAGGTGGCTCAACTTATTTGTATTTGATTGCCCATGTCTGCAAAACGCCTGATACAACATACACAATTAGTGGCATATTTCAAAGCATTTGGTTCTGAGCACAACTGTTATCTCTGTTCTTGTATTTCGTAACAAATTAATTAAGTTGCACCGTTTGCAGTGACATTACTTACTTTGTGCTACACTGTGCGGATGAAACTGGCAAAATACAGTGTTAGATATGTGTGTGTGTGTGGTGTTAAGAGTTACTGCTCAACGGTTTTTCATTTTAGTTCATTTTTTTCTTTTTTCTTTTGGGTCGTGCAGTAGACTAAGCTGGCTGAACTGCCAGCTTTCGAGCACACGTTAATATAGTATCTTTACTTACTTACTTGATCAAGTCACCAGTTTTGAACGACTTAGTGGTTTGTACGATCTAGTCAATTGACTCTGATCATTAATTGACTCCCATCGATCGACTGGATTTCAGTTACCAAAACCGACTTCATTTTGCTTTTACGCGTCAGGCTAAAATGTTGTGACACTGTGATCAACGACTTTCCATGGAATAGTTTGTAGAGGATACTCAAGAGTAACAAGTATGTGTAGTACTGGTAAGTGGTTTGACAAGCATTCGTCTGCAAAAGCTCCAAGGTTCTTAGATCAGTCATAGCATAAGATCAACCCAAAGACAATTCAAATTTCAAATACTGGGATGAGGCACTACAAGGGAGGCTAGATAACTACTTTTACTTAAGGGATATGCATGAATTGGGGCAGAACCGAGACGAATAAGCTCAGATATATGGTTATACATCGTAAGACATAAAGAACGCTGTCAAGATTAGACAACTGCTGTTGCTGAGACTTGAGCCACTTAGTTTGGTGATTGTGAACGGCAGTCTAAGACAGTTTGGATGTGATGAGCATAAAATTAATGAAGACTGGGTCAAACGTAGTACGATACTGGAGACTGATGGCTTTAAGTAGATGGAACGTTTGAAGAAGACCCGGTGGAATTGTATGAAAAATGATATGGACAGTTTTAGTCGTCTCAAGAGGTTTCACACTATCGGAATAAATGGATAACGAAAATCAACTAGCTAAACCAGATTATAACAAAAACAGTCTAAACTGTTGCAATCGTGCCTGCCTACTAATGTCGCAAAAGACATCTAGGACGTATTGATACACATGGGTAAAGGGACTCCTAGAACACGGATGCAATTTTGGACGCTGAATCCTGAGGCCAGCCATGACGTAGGCCTATAAGTGACCTCGCAGTTTATCGCTTTAACCACAGTTGCTGCATGCAAACACCATTTTAACGGCCATTTGCCAGATGAACCTGGGTCAGCCAGTTGCCCCCTTGATTCTCCTTCTCCATTTATTCCTGAACTGTGCATCCTTTTTGGACAGGCCTAAACTTTCCATGTCAGCCTTGATACAATCCCACCAAGTCTTCTTTGGGCGTTCCCTCTGTCTAATTCCTTCAATTTCCAACGTCATACACTGTTTGATCCAGTGTTACCTTTACGTTCAACAATGTCCAAACCCACTCGATCTAGTCTTCTTGATCATCAAACTGACTGGTTCCAATCCTAACAGTTTGCACTTCTTCACTTCCCTTTCTTTTGTTCAGTTTAATTCCACATATCCAACTATTCAATACTCATTTCAGTACAGTTCATCTTCATTTCGTGCTCATCTTCACTATCATACATAACTCCTCACACAAGTGGTGTATGCCTTGCCTTTAAGTTTTAACGAGAACCCATTATGGACAAGTATTCACGGAAATTTTGCATGTTAATCCGAAGGGAGTGATGCCCCTTCCCCTGTTCAGGAGCCTTGGTGGATACAGAAAGGATGAAGGCCAGCGAGTGACTGCCGCACGCTGATTGACGCCAGGAAGGGCATCCGGCCACAAAAA
>Ga0049107_10000734_pt1 | contig 10629 bp, 7 predicted proteins | sample WorMetilPIANOSA1_FD_61187 | JGI IMG/M metagenome (GOLD analysis project Ga0049107, IMG submission 61187) | Marine gutless worms symbiont microbial communities from Max Planck institute for Marine Microbiology, Germany - Olavius ilvae PIANOSA.1 | ecosystem: Host-associated > Annelida > Digestive... | reverse complement strand
AAAAAAGTCGGATTCGGTGTGTTCTGCGTACGGATGACAATCGAACTATAAAGCAAATACAGCACTGGACAGACACCAAAGGGACGAATATTGTCGGTATATTCTTTAGTAAAGAAGGCCAGTAAAAAAAGTAAACGTCGATTGGATTGCGACGTTTAGGTCGATTTGCGCAGTAATTTCATAGTAAACTTATACGACAGTCAGCGAATTTCACGGGAAGATATGGCAGCACACAACAGTCGTTGGCAGCGGTGACACTCGCTGAAAAAGTTTCGAACTCACTAACTACGTGACCTCAAACAGCCATTTTAAAATGCCAAAACTCACAAACCGCTGCATTGGTATCGCAAATGTGAAGAAAGTTGCGCTGACGTTGCACATTATTTCAATGCCGTGCGACAAGTTTGGGGCCATCGTTGACCCCGGAGTTGTTAAAGTTTGCGGAAGGTAAATCAGCGTCACATCGTCTGCCGCCAGTAAATTTCTTATAGGCCCTACACCGTTTTCTGGCAACTGTGAAATCTTTGAAAATGTTACACATACGTGCGTTCGCCGCTGATGATAGTAATATTGTCAGTGCCTAGCATTCGTCAGGCCTTATCTACGTAGTTTGTTCAGTATGTTTTACTATTATTGTCTTTACTATTGTGTTTTATGCGTCTGTCTTTTCCGTCTTTCTCCGCATGTTGTTAATTTTTTTGTGTTGCGCTGTTCTTCCTGTCTGCTGTTTTCTGTATGTTCATCTGTCTCTCGTGTTCTTGTATGGGCCACGTTGCCTGAATTAAACTAATTGAATTGAATTGAGTTGAGTTTCAATAACGCCTGTCATCGGGTACATGTCAAAGTGAACAATCTGCTGCACTTAGGGTCCAACAGCGGTCGCATATAGATGAAATGCAAGTTTCGCTGTAGACCGAGGTCGCTCTGTTGAACAGAGTGCAGTGAATGGACGCCGGGCTCCGAGGAAAGAAAGATAGAGAGTGGATTAGACGCGGCGTAGCGCCACGGTACACAGGCGTGGGCGCCGCGCCCGCCCGGCCGGTTAGCGCTGCGCTGTCCGTCAACAATTTCCGTGAATTATTGGCCGGGTCATTGCACCTATCTATACTGCAGGCCCACGCGTTGCTTACTCAGTCCAGCGGTGAACGCATATACGTACGTGTCCATTAGAGATGCACAGCGCCTTACACACATGACACTGCATCCCCGAATGATAGAAATTCGCCGCAGAAATATCACGCAACGTCTGCGGCAGGCCACGTAGTATCGGCCAGCTTGATTAGATCTTCATTGTCTCAGTTTAGCTAAGACATTTCAACCATTAACGTACTGTGGCTAGCAGGTAGGATACAGTAAGCATCGGTGAAATAATGCGTGCAGCCGGCTTGATGCAGAGAATGTCATCGATCGCTATGCTGTCTTTCTGCCCGTTAGCAAAATATATTCGTCATTATTCATCAAATACGATAGTCAATTAAACAGAAAAAAAAACAGGAAAAATAACGCAATAAAGAGGAAAATAACTCAAAAAGTCGTCGTGGAGGTATTTTTTTCATCAAATTTTCTGAATCGACAGACTATCGGACAAGTGTAAAGAAAGTCCTACCTGCGGGGAAGAAGCCCCCCCCCCCCGAAGCGTGGCAAATGTAGGACCACTTCCTCTCCCATATGTATGCTCAACGTCAGTGACGTAAAAACAGAGTTGGCTGAGTTCTATGACACTATATGACAATGATTGTTGATGACGGGCGACGACTACGTCAGACGCACTCAGCTCATTCAGTCAGCCACTAGCCTGCCCCATCTTGCCCGCTTCGCTTGCTGTACTCGCCGGCGGCTGTCACAGAGAGACACTTCGCCTTAATAGCTACACGCGTCGACTGACGTGTCTGCGTAGTATCAGAGACGACATGCAGCAGCTGAAGCCAAGACATCGACTCCACGTCTGTGTTCATTACGTCAGCTAGTGTTGTGCGCTAGTTTCTTTCACCGAATTATTGCAGTTTCGTTATTGGTCGTAAACCAGCCTCGGGAAGTTCAAAGAACAGTCAGGCTCAGTCTATGCTTACAAGTTTAGTTACTGTCACGGTCAAAGTTTTATTTTTAGGTTTGGAAATGGAGAATTTGAATGTGGGGAAGGGAACTGAAAAGGTTAGATGATGGCTATTTTTATGCCTAAAAATGTATTCTGCTACAGTCTCACGCACTTTTAAAAATTTGTATTCTAATGCCTCTAACAATATGGTCTAAAACCTGTTTGTGACAGACAGAACAACATGTTAGAGTGTAAACGAAAAATGCACTGATAAGAACGATGTCTTGAGATGCTGAACAGGACAGAAATTATGAAATGTTTCAAACGTAGACTATAGTGCATGACCAACTAGAATTTTAGAAACTGGTGATTTAACGAAACATTCACAGAATTTTGTGAAATGTTCATTCAAGAATATTTCGTGAAATTTTCCCATCATTAAAGTCAACTATAGGCCCATAACGAACCGCAGCATAGTATGACGACGGTTGTGGATTGGCATTCGAAGTTGGCCTACGACCCGTGTCGTCCAGTTGTTAAACACCCAGCATCAGCGCCTATTGCCTCGAGCTGTGATCACCAAGTCTATAATGGTTAGCCTACGGTTACGCAGATCACAATGGTTCGCTCATGTCCGCATTAGAAAATGGAACGGCATCTACTCCCGTGTCTCAAAAACTGTCGACTGTGTTTAATATTCTATAACTTGAAGAAATTTGAACCGATTTTCATAACTTTTGGCACACTCTATACTGCAGATCCTAGCTTCTAAATGCATGCATAATTTCCCACCTCACCTTGGTTGTGATCTCACACTACCTGGAATACACTAATAACCGAATATACACGCTGTATTCCTTCCTGGGCGAGTAAAAACTGTACCAATTTCAGAACTTTTTAGCGACCTCTATAGACTTCGCTAATTAAAACGCTTATTATGCCCCGCCCCATAGGGCAGAGGCATTGAGCGATGATGCGCGTCCGACGTCCGTCTGTCTGTATGTCACATGTCACGTATATCGGGCCTAAGTTGAGAACAGAGGCCCAGAAAGACAAAAATTGGCACTAGTGTTCTTAAAATTACGGTAACAATCATCGCCGTAAGTTACCGGTAAATTACCTGTAACTTACTGGTAAGTTACCGGTAACATAACCGTGACTTACTCACATCATTTGGAAGTCTTTGTCATGTTTTATAGTGCGGAGTGCGCCATGTTAATAAGCAGGTAAAACGGCAGATTCTTTTATTTTGGTAGTAATTGTTGGTGCAATGTTTTTGAGTTTGTTTATGTTTAGGTTGACAGACATCATGAGGTAGAATACTGTTACCGTACGTTACCATGCAGTGCTTTAGTTGAATGAATATACCTTAAATTTAAAAAAATAATAATAATTCAATAGAGTGGTAATTTATGGTAAGTTACCGGTAATTTATCACGGGTAAGTTACCAGTAAGTTTCCGGTAAACACGTAGTTTACCGCAGTAACTTACCTGGCGCTCATAACATTAATTGTCACAGAGGTAGCCCGCGTCACACGTGACTCGGACACCATTTTCAAGGTCAAAAGGTCAAAGGTCAACTTGCAGGGGCGGGGGCATATTGTGGCGGTCTCCCGCACAGCTTGTTTGGAAATTATTTCGACAGCTTTTATGCAGTGTATCCTTTCAGCAGATATAAATTTTGAATTAACATGCGGTTCTTATTAAATGGCATGTTTATTAAGTTGATAGACGCGTCATTTTAAACTGTCGAGATAGATTGCAAAGTGCGGTATGTAAATGTAAGGAGAGGTAGAAAATGGCAATGTTTTCAGAAGCTATGAGGATATGGTGTGCCACAAACTATGAACATCGGTTTAAGTTTCTTCAAGATACAGAAGAGTAAACAGACGACAGTTCTTTGAGACAGGTGAATAAGCTTTTTCGAGCGGCTTCTGAGCATAGAAATACTGGATGGGGATGGAGATGGAGATGGGGATGAGGGAACCCCACGGATTCCGCGGGAAACCCGCGATACGCGGAGATGGACAAATTATGCAGGGTTCCCGCATGAATAAAGACACATTTCACTGTAATGCTGTTATTACTGGGCCTGGCCTATAGCGGCAATTAAGGATCATTCTGCAACTTCTTTCGATGTTCAGTCATTAAACGTGAATTAACATCTGTACCAGCGGCGATGAATCGTGGATGGGAAGAATCTTTTGCGGGGACGGGTGAGGATGAGGATGAGTCTCTGCGGGGTGGGAGGAGATGGGTGTAATTTCTCTCCACTTCTACTTACGAACGAGGAACGCTAATAAACTAGGGTTCTGAGGGATCAGGTAGAGAGACTGCATGTCGGATAATTAGTCTCGATGTCGGTGTAGTTTCTGCTTTGCGACCGGCTGAAAATATGATGATGCACATGCGTCACGAAATGATTGCACGTAAAGCCGCGAGCGGGGTCGCTGGGTGCAACTGTAGGCTGGCGTATATCTGCTGCCACAGCTGATGACCGATAGATTTATACTTAGTAGCTGAGTTTCATAGTTAACGTCCATTTACTGTCGTATTCTAGGGCTAAGATATCAACAGCCACATTACACAGCGATGATTTCAGAACTGGGTAAGGGTTTCTACCCAGAAAATCGACATAGCGATCTAAATTTCGTTAGTATCTAAGACATTATTGTCATCGACAACAGTGTCACTGTAGATGATTGCTGAAACTGCAGACAAGTTGAGACAACAATAAGCGGCAGCAGAGTCAACAAGAAACGCTCGAAGACTGTAAACGTCCGCCAAGGTGGTAAAAATTCTGTTTAAAAAATTCCTGGTGTCCGATAAAGCAACAATATCAAAAGTTTGTAGCTCCTAAGATATTCCAACCCTCAAAAACTTTCACAGAAATTCGTCGACAAACTTGGAGTTATCAGAACATTCCTTCAAGTGCCCCAATCCCGCAGCGGTAAAATTCCTTTGAATAATTCCTGGATACGCATCGTGACCCCGGATCATTACCAACTGAAATCTATTTTTTTGCTAGTCACACATCCCACCAATTAAAAACTTATTTAAAATTCATCGAGAACTTTTAGAGTTTTATTTGCTGACCAACAAACCAGCAAAAACATGACCTCCTTGGAGGAGGTAATAATCTTTACAGACCGTGAGGAGCTGGATGCGCTGAGTGGACACAGTCAGTCAGAATGAAGGCAAACCACGCAAAGCTACTCATCAACGTGATGACGATGATGCCGATGACGATGGCGACGTGGCTAACAGCAAGCTGCTGATGCTTCGGTCGATGCTCGGCGTCGTGCAGCAGGTACCGTCTCAGATGCCGAATCTTCGACATCTTCATCAACGCAGTCGCGGATTCGCCAGCAGATCAGAGTTCTCTAGTATTCGACTGGACAAGACTGGTCAACGGGGTTGACGCAGAAGCACGTTGCCGCTATGTAACTGAGTGCCATGCGATGTTCTACTGTTGTCAATGAGTAGCGGAAAATTTGAAACCACGCTGCTTCCTCCAGCGGCCCATGCCTAGATGATTTCAGCCGAGAAGCAACGCAAGCCATTCAAACGATTTGCTTCCGATTTCGATGAACCGCTTTGTGAGACTGTGAGTTAACCCTCTAGTAACACTGTGCAGACACCTCAGACATCGACATCGTGAAGAATCAGCTTGGATGCCGATAAACCGTCTTTTGACCGAATAAAAAACTATAAACTGAAAACTCATACGTCCATTACACCGATGCAACTATAACGCGTTTAGGCTGTTTAGGCGGCCTATGTATTTGTGTGATTGCTAACGACGCCCGCTATTGCGCTGTTTTAGTCACATTTTCCAGACTAAATAACTCGCCGAAGTTGTACCGAGACGCTATTCTCTGCAACTTGTTACCGCCGCCGCATCTAAACGCATCATCCGTGATCGTCGACTACAGCCGCATAACGACGGCAAATGAACAGACGCCGAAATAGTCGGCGGCGTCACAGGCACGCGCAGTCGCCACGCGCTGATTCGCTGCAGATTAGAGCTGGGCTGCCCGGCTAGAAATAGGCTACCGCATTCGGTTCGAAACGATCTCTATATTACGTGTCGCATAGGCCTATACCGCGCTAGAATATTGATCATACCGACTGCACTAAACTGGAGTGAACTGAGAATCCGTTTTGTATACAACATAATAATGAACGAAACTAAAACAGTAGGCATTAGTAGGTTACATCCTGCTCATTTTATAGGGTATTAAATAAACAGTGGATCTCAGATTCATTTTTGCTGAAGATTTTGTAAACTTCTGGGAACCGGCAGCTACGTCGGACACTGAGTCCGTCTCTTTGAGTGAGAAAAAGATAGTGATTTGGTACATGTTCGTTTGAAACGATCAAAGTTTATTCGAATCGTGCAATTATTTCGGCTTTCGGCATGCACGTAAAAGGCCAAATGGGCACTGTTGGGTGGTACTGTTTCGTTGTAATTGGATGCTTATATACCAGTGTAGTGCTGTGATCTGGCATTACAGAAAAATTCCAACACAATCCTGTGCTTTCCGACTTCCGATGTAGCTTTGTTTTTCCTCGAATATAATTCGCCGAATAATGTGTCGAAAACGCCATGCCTAAACAGACATAATGGAGTATTAGGCCCATAGAGTTCTGTAACGTTTTTTTGTAGATCATGCGTTTTTATAACGTTCACCAAAAATTGACAAAAAAGGACTTTCCGTAGATGTAATAACTACGTAACTTACATGCCGTATTAAATATGTCCTTGCAGCATAATCAAGCTATTTTAACCGCATGAGTGAAGTCGATAAAAATCGGTACAAACTGTGACCGAGACACAGTAACTATGGTCGACAAAGCTACTGCGCAACGCCAGGCTGGTACCGCCGTACCGGACTGCATCGCAGAAGCTTTTTTAACATACTGCATTATCTACACGGTCAGAAATCAGCTGTTGGCTCTGTTGGGGGCAAAACATATTTCTGAGTATTTAGCGACCGCGTGCTACGAAAGCAAAAAGAAAACAGTGAATATAACTAAATGCCCATCTCTTTGAACACTGTTAGAGCAAGCGGCATTGGTCGTTTGATGCTATCGTTTGGTCGACGATAATTACTCGACACGCTGTAAAGTTGGTCTGATTGAGGGGCAGAATGGTGGCTTTGGCCTGGCTATGGAACCGGACACTTTGGTGCTAAGTGGTAAGGAGAAGTGATGAGGTATTGTTGTGATGAACGACATCACTTAAGCGCCGTCGTCCAAGCATTAACCTACCCGTAACGCCCGCCCTCGGTCATTCATCGCTGACCCTTCTCGTCAACTAATCACGTCTGCAACATCGTCTCAACCCCAAAAATCAACAGAAAATACCAAAGCTTTTCGGCAGGAAATAGTTGGATGCAGCGAACGTGGAGAGAAATGCGCGTAAGTATACATCTTTATTCACCATCGAGATGGTAGCACATAACAACAACTTAACTAAAATATGTAACTTAACTAACAAACAACCTATGGAACACAGCAGTCCAAACGCACATACAATCCGAAACTCGAATAGACACGCGCGTTAAGATAAATACATCGATAGCTGGTAATGCTACAAAGTACTTACATACGCAGGAGTCTTTTGACAAAAATATTCTCACACTGCCTAATTTTGTCTAAAAAAAATTCGGTGCGGCGAGCCAACAGTGACACTTGGTAGACTGAAACAGAACTCCTGCTGACAGCACTTGACAATTTCAATATTATTTGTATTAAACACAAGTGCATACACGAGTTGGAATTGACAGCAGCGGCGTCACCAGCTATTGGTATGAACTATGAACTCAGCAGCAATTGCGTTGTGGCGACTTGGCTGACGTCGCTGATAAATCTACAGACGTGAGGCCCTTGAGGCCGACTGTTACGTTTGCATTCGTTTTATATTCATCTTTATTCACCATAATATGGTAGAAAAAGAAAACAGAAAAAATGCAGCAACAAAAATGCATTTATCTGTGAATGGTGTAAAAGCAGAAAGGTTGCAAAACAAAGATGAAAAAACGCTCAGAGGAGACGCAAACACTGCGCGCTGGCTGTAGTAAGGCGGAGCGAAAAAGTTTCGCCCCGCCGCGGACCCCCTTCCCCGGGGCGCGGGCGGCCAAAATTTAATCAGCTGGAGATGGTCACTACCTTTACCTAAAACCCCAGTTTGGTGAGGATCGATGCACACAATTTCGAGTTATCATGGTAACAGACCCACCCACAAACACAAACAGACAGGACCGATTACACTGCGCCGCAGCTAGCGCGCAGTGTAAAAAGAAGAAAGTCATCCTAGATCGACGATATGTAAGATGGTATTCCCTAAGGATCTAAAAAATGTGACGTGGTAGACCCCAGAAAAGGGAAAAATTGTCCCGGACCTTGTTGTAGGTCTATTTCCTACGTTACCATATTCTCGGCAGTCACGCATTTGGATTTTGTATAAGAAATGGAAATTTTGACAACTGAAGTATACGTTCAGGGTGGTGTCTGACCAAATTTCTGCAAATCCCCTGGAAAACAGGAATTCGACTTCTGCTCGAATATGTAACATTATTTTTAATACTCAGCCGCTAGATAGTTCTTGCCTCTCATCCCTGTCCTCCACTGGTTTACACTTTTTGTTTATCTGTTGGCCAAAAATGCTAACAACTATGTTGTAAGCTGCTGACTGCAGAGAGACATCAACCACGAACACTGGCAGCCGCTGGATCGCTTGTCACACAGCGTTCCGCATCGTAATGTCCAAGAAGATGCTCTCTACACACTAACAGTTGAGTTTCTGTACACTAGACGGCGGCAGTGGCTGATTGCGGGTGTATATGGTATAGTAGAGTTTAACGTCCCACTCGACACAGTATAGGTCATTTCGGAGACGAATTGCGGGTGTATATAAAATCATATAAAATGTATACACTTAAGTCCAGTGGTGGGTCGTAGACTAACACGCAGTTTAACGCCGTTATACTTACAGTGGGTAACGTTACACCGGTTTCTAATCCGGTGAAATGCGGTATTATAAGATATCACGAATTTGATCTCAGTCCTTATTCTGAATCTGAACCCGTCCAAGTCGTCAACGCTATTTGTGGCCATTATGGATTTCCGGAAGCGATATATAAGACATAGTTTCATCAAATTTTGCTCGTCGGCTTTACCGTTCCTAGGAGTTTCAAGTTTGCAACAACGACAGCGATTAAGTCGCAGTTGTACTCAGCTGACATGAATGCCATATGTGATGTGCAGATTTGCAAACTCACTTAGGGCCTATATGCGGCGTGGGCGTAGCCTACATGTTTGAACTGTGATTGACTGTAGTTATGGATTTAGAGAGCTGCTCGGGGACATAAATAACCCATCCCCACCCATCCACGCATATTTCCTTTTCCATTCCCACCCGCTCCCGCAGAATTTTTTCCCATCCGCAATCCTTCCCGCCCAGTACAGATAACTCAATGCCTGCGGCGATTGAGCAGAATTTCATTACGACCTGTAAAACACATCAGTCAAAAACGTCGTCGTTTAATGAGTTTATAACAACACCATACGCTGCCGTCAATTAACAGACATGTCGGCTTCGCTGCAGCTAAAATTTTCACAAAACAAACTTCTAGCTTAGCGTTTAGCATTTGTCAATCCGATCTAACTTCAATATCCCGACCGACTGTTGTACAGCAGCTGGCAATGTAAACTAAAAGGCGGACTGGAAATGCATGATGACGATGAGGTCGCCATTGGTGCTCGACTGTAAATCAGAGACAGCTGCACTTCTACCGGCACCGGCACTTCGTTCACCAGTAATTGTTACCGGACTGTTTTGTACTCGACACAAACAGCCGGACAAAGACCCCAGACGACAAACTGCAACCCGAGTGTCGCGCGCGCCCGGTTTTATGTGTGAGCCGTCGTCGGCGGCGAGAAAGCGGGGGGAGGGGGTTCGGGCACCTGCTTGAACTGTGCCGTATGAACTACTCCGCGAACCGAACGAGTAGACAGCGAGCGGCGTATGTATAATAAATGCAGCGACGTGAAACTGCGCGGCCGACCTAATGACATCAATTTCTTCACCCACTTTCTTCTTGCTCCGCTGCTGGTCGCCATCAATAATGCAGCCAGCTGGGTCGGTGACATCGGCCCGTGCTAGCGACGTGATGCGTCTTATCGAGTTAACATCGATAATGCGATGAGTTCGACACTTTATCCGACCGTTTTCGGCGAACATGCTCCCACACAATACGCATGACGTACATCCGAGTTAACGCAAATGACCACCCATGAGATCAGTTTATTTATGACAGCTCTATATCAAGCATGAGTCAATTACAATTTTATTGTAATTGTAATTCAGTTGAAATTAATTATCATTTATCATAATAGTAATATTGTCTTTTTACCCGCGCGACGTATAGGTAAGCGCGGTCTTTGCTACGGCAACGTGTCTGTGTGGCTGGCTGGCTGGCTGCCTGGCTGGGTGGGTGTCTGTTACACGCCGGTATTGTATCAAAACGGCTAAACCTATCTTAAAACTTTTTCGAACGTCTGGTAGTCCTATCATTCTAGTTTTTTT
>Ga0049107_10000733_pt1 | contig 10630 bp, 13 predicted proteins | sample WorMetilPIANOSA1_FD_61187 | JGI IMG/M metagenome (GOLD analysis project Ga0049107, IMG submission 61187) | Marine gutless worms symbiont microbial communities from Max Planck institute for Marine Microbiology, Germany - Olavius ilvae PIANOSA.1 | ecosystem: Host-associated > Annelida > Digestive... | reverse complement strand
CTCCCATTTGAGCCCCCTGCAATAGTATGAGCCCCCTGATTGAATCTATAAAGTGCTATTTTACGCCTAAATAACGCCAAATTAGTGGGGTTGGAACGGGTATGGGGTTTGCTCCAACCTAGCTTCGTCAGGTGAGCCCCCCGCTTCACAAAACCACTTTAACCACTGCCTGCTTGGTATGGTTTCACCAGAGCAGCAGATGGTGGACGACTAGACTCTTTTCTTTGACGGTCTGCTAGGCTCGGTTATCGTGATGCACAGTCTCCATCATTTGACAGTTTATGTGAAACAGCCGATGAACAGCTCTTCGTTAAAATAATGAAAAAATAAACAGCACTTATTTCGCAGTCTCCTGCCCCCACAGCGTGAGCAGCACTACAAACTGAGAGACCGAGTTCACAACTTTCAACTACCTACTCGGACATCTTCAACTATAGACAGTAACTTTACTGTGCAGATGTTCAAAAACTCAGGATGCGCATCGTGACAAACTTTCTGCATTTGAAACATTTTACTCGGTTGTTACTGTACTGACTACACGTAGCCTGGCAGCATTTTGTCTGCTATTTTAATGTAATTTGAATGAATGAATGAATGAATGAATGAATGAATGAATGAATGAATGAATGCAGTCTAGCTGATTACATTATGCTTAGCCAATATTTCGACTACAGCCGTTAGCCGCCGAATATTTTAGGATAGCTTAATTTTTCACATTTGATTGCAAATGTCTATGCAATTTTGATTGATACGCATTAGAACAAGCTATGTTAAGTTTAGTAGTGAGTGAAACCAGAATCCATTGCAACCTAACCGTGAAATAAAATGTTATCAACGTCAGTCATTATACTTCGTAACAAAACTTCCAGCAGCATTTAGTGCATAGGCATAGTCTGTTGTTGAGTATGTACTTACCCGCTGAAGTTTGGAAGATATATGCGTAAAATCTTGTTTCCTAGGTTTTTTAAATTTAAATATTGGTGAAAATATCGTGTGCAGATAACTTACTTATTTTAGTTGCGTAAACATGAGTTGTGCAGTGCACGTACCCTGCGAGCACCTGCCTCCATGACAACGACGCATAACAACCGTGTTGTTTACGCATTGGCGGCGATATTGGTGGTTTATGCTGACAGTTAGTTGCAAACATGGCTCTTCCATTTCTGCCTGGATATTCGTTTGATAAAAAGGTAGGGTAGATGTGCCGACAATGTCTGTTAATTGTAGATAAGCCTGTAAAAGCATAGAAAAGGGCTGAAGAGGGGTAGGTCACGATTACTAACTTAAGCGGGTTTGTAGGTAGCACTAATCGACACACGTTCAGCCCAGCGCATATGTCTGTGTTTTCTTGAAAATTGTGGAACTCATGCAGTTCTCCATATTTCGGAGAAATCGCCAGATTTGCAGTAAATGTTGCAGGCAGCAAGCATCATTTTGACTTAGTTATTGTCAGGGCCTTCTATCCCCCCTCAGCAGTGGGATCCCTCCCGGCCTTTCCCTCCCTCTCCCTTTCCCCTTCCCTTTCGTCTCATGATCTCATCTTTTCCTGTCCACTCTTTCCTCTGTTCTCTGTACCTTCCGTTCCTCTCTTTTCTTCTTTCTTTCCCCAAACCCAGTTAGGAGTGTGGAGCGCTCCGCAGGGGGTCTTTTTGCGCCACGTTGTGTATCAGGCTTCTCTAAATGCTGCCTGCTAAACAACTGTGTATACTCAGTTCAAGTCAGTTGTTTAATGATGTTTACTTTAATGTAGGTTGGTCAGACCAACTTCCCGAAACCGCACCATTTTGAGTTCAACAACGACGTGACACTGTTGGCTGATACTAAGCGGCCAAACAACAGCAGAATTCCTCGCGGCACAGGTCCAGACCTGCCTGCGTGGGTGGCCTTTGACAAGCAGGTGCTCAGCTTTGACGCGTACTACGCGGAAGAAGTGAAGCAGTCGTACTGCGTTCACCGATGTAAAGTGCTGTTCTACCTTGAGGACGACACTATGCAGGTTGTCGAGCCTCGCGATAACAACAGCGGCCTATCACAGGGTACGTTACTGGCGCCTCATAAAGTCTCACTCTCTGTCTGTCTGTCTGTCTATCTGTCCATCTCTATCTGTATCTATGCCAGTGCCGTGTTTAGGCCCCGCAGCACTCGAAGTTACGGGGCCACAGAGCTTGCATGGGGCCGCAACAACACAAGATCAAGGCAAGATTTGTAAGTAAGTAAGTAAGTAAGTAAGTAATATTTAAATCTAATCCATCCTTTATAGGCTAATGAATGCCGCAGCACGACTTGATTGCTCTGCACGAAAGTACGAGCATATAACGCCGCTACTCCGCGACTTTCATTGGTTGTCGGTGCGTGAGCGAATTGAATTTAAACTCGCCGTGCTCGTCTTTCGCTGTCTACACGGTAGTACGGCACCACCGTACCTGGCGAACGAGCTGTGTCGTGTGGCGGACATCGACGCAAGGAGGCGGCTGCGCTCTGCGTCAACGTCTGCTCTCGTAACACCGTCATCGCGTCGTTCGACTGGTGACCGGGCGTTATTCGTCGCTGCTCCGCGCATCTAGAACAGTTTGCCATCCAGAACGCCTCCTAAAACTTTGTGACGAGTTTTTATTATTTTAAATTTTACTCAAATTTCTGTAGCGCCATAAGGTCGTAACTTCAGAGGCGCTGGGCACTTGAACGACTTGCCCAGGGTCTGCTCAAATCTTAACTTTTTCGCCAAACTAAGCTTTTTACCCACGCGACGTAATAAGCGCGGGATATGCCACGGCGACGTGGCTGGGTGGCTGGCTGGCTGGCTCGGTGGCTGGGTGTCTGTCCGTCACACGCAGGTATTGTATCAAAACGGCTAAACCTATCTTAAAACTTTTTCGACCATCAGTAGCACCATCATTCCATTCTCTTCTGACCCCTGCGCCGATACCCACTTCCAAGGGGAACCCCTTCATTGAGGGCGTTAAATACACAGGGGTGGGAAAAATTGGCGATTTTCGTGCGATTTTCGACGGAAATCGCCGTTTATCTCGGAAACGGTGCAAGATAGGCCGATGATTACTATGGAACGTTAATAGGAAGTCAAGGGTGCCGGATTGAATGGTATCATTTTCGATGACCTTGGGTGACCCCTAACCCGGGTTTCAAGGTCACTGTATAATTACAAGTCGAATATCTCAAAACCGGTGCGTTTTAGGGACAAAGTTACTAAAGAACACTAATAGGAAACCATACACGATCTACCAAATGGTACCACTTTCAATGATCTTGAGTGACCTCTGACCCCGATTTCAAGGTCACGTCATTTTTCAACTTTGACCTTGACGGACCCTCACCCGGTTTCCAAGGTCACGGCATTTTTTAAGTCGAATATCTCAAAAACTGTGCATTTTAGGGACAAAGTAACTAAAGAACACTAATAGGAAACCATACACAATACATGTATATCGAATGGTACCACTCTCAATGATCTTGAGTGACATTTGATCCCGATTTCAAGGTCACGACATTTTTCAGCTTTGAATATCTCAGAAACGACACGAGATAGAGCCATAGTTAATATAGAACATCAATAGGAAGTCGTATGCGCTCTATCGCATGGTGACATTTCCAATGACCTTGACGGACCCCTAACCCGACATTTTAAAGTCGATTATCTCAAATACCGTGCGTTTTACGGACAGAGTTTCTTTAGAACACTTATAGGAAACCACACCCAATCTATAGAATGGTATCACTTTCAATGACCTTGAGTGACCTCTGACCCGGATTTCAAGGTCATGACATTTTTGAAGTCGAATATCGGAAAAACGGAGCGTCTTAAAGACAAAGTACTATACTGCACAAGAGTAAAAATACTTAGCATATGGAATGGTACTATGTTTGGTGACCTTGACTGACCTCTAAGTGCGTCGCGCGGGTTTGTCAGCATCAGCTGAGCTTCTTGTTACTTTGTGTAGTACTGTTTAACTCTACATTGTTAGACGCTTGTGCTCTGCTAGTAATAGGCGCCCTACAAATATTTAATGATGATGATGATGATATATGATTATCCAGTAAACTGAAGCTGGTTCAGTGCATGGATGTAGGTACAATTGCGCGTCGTCATCGCGTGGCGCGCCCAGGCGCCGGTGACGCTCAGTTCTACACGGTGGAAGACCTCAACGTCGGTCATCAGCTGACCATCTACGCCAGACAATTCAAGCTGGTCGACTGCGATCAATTCACTAGGAACTTCCTCACCAAGCTTGGAGTGATAGTCGGCGCACCGCAGCAGATTCCAGGAGACCCGTATAGTGACCAGCGCAAGATGGTATTAAATACGCTGTCGCCGTCGTCCTCGATCATCATCTATGGTTTGCGAGTTTTCGATAGGAGAAGGTGACCGACTCCTCGCGGGTCGGTGTTACAGCTCCGGTCGGTGTTGGCCCGTCGACGGACCGAGGAAGACCGTCACCCCCACACAGTTAGCAGTGGCGTAGCAAGGCTCTGAGGGGCCCTGGTTCAACAGTAATTTGGGCCCCTCCCTTTCCCTCCCCTCCACTTCCCCTCCCTTCCATCCCACTTTCCCTCCTCTTTTCCAGCCCAGCCCCTCCCCCTGCCGCGAAGCGGCCCTCCAAATCCAGCTAGAGGGTCTGGGGGAGCGCTGTAAGCTCCCCCAGCGGGGTCTGGGGTGGAGCCCCAGCCGAAATCGAATTTGGTGCATTTTAGCCTTAAAATCCGTCATCTGGTGGCAACAATTTGAATGATTTTCCTAAGAGTCTTGACTAAAAATTTTCTGTGGCTCCACTACTCGGGGGCCCCAGGAGCTCGGGGCCCAGGTTCATTGAACCGCCTGAACCCCCGGTTCCTACGCCACTGACAGTTAGTCAGAATATCCAGTAAGCACCAGCCGTGACTTAGTGGTTAGGGCGCCGGACCTTCATTCAGCGAAGCTGGAGTTTGAGTCCTACGTGCACCATTGATGGCGCCAGGACCAAATTACACTTGTGTACTTTACACGTGCAACTTCATAATAAGGAAGTGCGCGAGGTTAAAAGCCCCAGTTGACCGCAATATTTGCTCTGCGCGCTCAGCTACGCAGTGTATTGTAATCGCTCCTGTCTGTTTGTGTGTTTGTTTGTGTGTTTGTTCGTTGGTTGGTCTGTTACCACGATAACTCGAAATTGCTTGCATCGATCTTCACCAAACTGGGTCTGTAGGTGAAGGTAGTGATCGTCTCCAGCTGATTAAATTTTGGCCGTCCCGCGCCCCCGGGAAGGGGATCTGCGGCGGGGCGAAAATTTCTGGCTCCGCCTTACTACAGCCAGCGCGCAGTGTTTGCGTCGTCTGTGAGCGCTTGCTTCATTAGTAGTGTATTTCATCGTGTGAGAATATTGTATGAAAGTCCTTTCTTTAGTAATGACACTTGGCTATGACATTTGACTATCACCCAGTCATTTGACTATCACCCAGAGCACCTGGTATCGACATATGACTATCACCCAGTCCATAACAAACAACTCGGGAGTATGTTTCAACTTACTGTGTGCGTGAGGGCCACTCAGCCTCCTACCCTCAGCGGGAGCGTAACATTAGTAGCTCACCTATTGAAGATTTGCGAGATGCGGGAGTGGCGCAGCTGATTGGATGATCTGTCGGCTTGCTGCACTGCAAGTAATACAATTAAATGTCAGCGCGGACATTGGATGACCGCATAATACGCGACGTAACATTCGTTTCTACAAATCAGATACCACGTCCGAGATTGTAGTTTGTAATGCACTTGTGACCATGAGCGGTGTAGACTGTAGATACGTAACAATTTTCAGTGTCGCCATCCCGCTGCTGCTCCAACCGTTCACCAGGACAGACTTTTCCAGGCGTGCCTTCCGATTTTCAACACCGACTGTCTGGAACTCGCTGCCAGAAACAGTTCTAATCAGCGACTCTCTGTCTATTTTTAAATCTAGACTTAAAACATTTTTATTCACTCAGGCCTTTACAGTGGCGTAAATAAGGGGAGCAGTTGCCCCCGGGCGCGGCAGACGAGGGGGCGCAAAACAGCCTCACCAACCACGACAACAAAAGTGAGTTTGATGAAGTTTGCTGAATGAGCCAACAGTAGCCTATCGCAACAAACTATTACCACTCATCTGGTTTATTTGGCCTTAATGCTTTTTGTGTTTCCACGTTTATGTATTGATGTGGTGCAGTTTTACAGTAAATTTGCTATTTTTGTCACTTTGCAGAAAAAGTTAAGCTCAGGCGGCCATAAAGTAGCTGTAACAGAAAATCGGGCTGTTGGCGTTATACGCACGTCACAACTTTGGGGGCGCACTTCATTGGTTCTGCCCCGGGCGCTAAAAACCCTAGCTACGCCACTGAGCCTTTAGTGAAAACTGATCCGACCTGCTGCCAGCGCCTGTGAAGTTACGACCGTACGGCGCTATACAAATTCGATTATTACGCTGCGCGCTAGCTAGCGGCGCAATGTATTGTAATCGGTCCTGTCTGTGTGTGTTTGTGGAAGGCGGGTTGACGGGCGGGCGGGCGGTGTCGGTGTTTGTTACCACGATAACTCGAAATTGCGTGCATCGATCTCCACCAAACTGGGCCTGTGGGTGCAGGTAGTGGCCATCTCCAGCTGATTAATTTTTGGCGGTCCTGCGCCCCCGGGAAGGGGGTCTGCGGCGGGCGAAAATTTTTGGCGCGCGGAGTTTTGGTCTCTCTGAGCGCTTTTTTCATTATTATTATGAAGTTACTGGCATTCTCTCATGGTGATTAAGACTTTAGTGAACGAACATATACTTAACGGATTAGCAGTGATGCGGTTACTATGGTGATGAGATGACGTCATACAGGTGGAAGAGACGATGCAGCCGCTGCGGCCATACGAGAAGCGTGATACGTTGCGTAAGTTCCTGGAGCATGATGGTCACGTGCTGTGCTTCTTCTGTGTCTGGGATGACCGCGAGACGAACCAGTTCGGAGACCTCCGACAGGTAGGCTAACACCCGTCCATATTATTTGTCCGCTCTAATCGTTCATTAAAACTAATGATTTCGAACGGATCAACGTGGTACTGTGCCAGTATTTTCTCTGATCGCTGCGAGATGAGCTTTCATACAACTTTGAGCAACTCGCAGCGTTTTATGACAAAATACGTCAAGCACGGCGCCACCTGCCGAATGATAAAAAACCCATGAACAAGGTAAGCGTTGACGCAGATGCTTGCTAAGCTTATGTGTACATTATAAAACTTCAGTATATAAAACTGAAAGTGTCAAATTCGCGAACATCCATAAAACTCGAATCACTTATAAAGAAGCGGAATTGTCTGCTGTATGCCTGTGTGGTTGTGGCAGATGATGCTGCAGTATTACCTGGCTGATGACACGGTGGAAATCCGCGAAGTTTTCCCGCCAAATGCCGGTCGCGACACAGCGCCTACATTCCTACGTCGCGGTCGCCTGCCTAAGACTGTCGAGCCTCTAAAACGACCGGGCGAACAGGCTGACAGAACGGTGCTCAATGTCTTCGGACCAATGGGCAAAGGTGGACGATACGTTCTTGACAGCCTCAAGGTTGGTTCTGCGTATATACTGCACTGCTGTGCCAACTCAGCCGTCTATCACCGCCGGATTAACTTGTGAGATTACTACACACGTGAATGGGTTCATTTGTTCTTGCAGTGGCCTCCACTAGTCAGCTAAATTGCTGTAAACTAGAGGATTCGCAGCAGAATAACATAGAGCTGAACATTGGCTTCACCATTCTAATGCAACAAGACTATACCGTGGACCACCATAGTAGAGCCGCATGATGACGTTATAAACCTGGCTGTCATTTACGTTGCATAAGCGTCATTTATTCTGATTAAAAAGTCTTTCATTTGCCGCACAAATGTTGATAGTGCAGAGGTGTAAAAACAGGAACAGCACAGATAAAACATACTTAGCTACATATTGATATACCGAAGCTGAACTAGGCCTAATCTTAGAACGTACGTAATATGATGTAGGGATTAACAACGAACAGTGGCAACTAAATTTTGCCTCCAGTGCTTTGAGACAATTGGTTGGGCGTTAGGAAAGGGATCGGGCCGGTAGAGAAATATCGCGCCAACAATAGCAGAGGTTTCACAGGGACACGTGTGGAGAGAGAGAGAGAGAGAGAGAGAGAGAACTGAATATAATGACTGTTGCACTGTGACGTAGTTGTGTGCGTGTCTGCATGTCGTCTAGATGGGTGCCGTCAATGAGGACTTCTACAAAGACAGTGAATTGAAGATTGGAGCTCACGTCAACGTCTGGGGTAGAAGATTTCTGCTGTGCGACTGCGACGACTTCACCAAGGAATATTACCGCGTCAAATACGGAATAAGTAAGATATGCAGTAGTTTTATCGTTTTCACTATAGGTCTAACACACGGCGCTAGTGGCGTGAGAACGTGCTGTTTTATCTCAATCATTCTTGACGAAGCTGACGAAAAGCAGTCGAGGCTATTTTTTCCCAAAACGCCGTAATTTACGTTGATTTGCATATTTAGTATTTTTATGTTTACCTACGCCGAGGGGATTATGTTTTGACTTTGTTTGTTTATTTTGTTCGTTACCAGGGTTACGCAATAACAACTACTCAACAGATTTTCACAAAATTCGGCGGAAAGGTGGAAAATGAGCTACGGAAGAACCGATTAGATTTTAGATCACGTTACGTTAGGGTTAGAGAAAATGTCGTCTGTGTTTAGTCGCAAACTTATGTTAAGACGCTGCGAAGACGGCTGTCCAGTCGTTCGTGTCAACACGCCTGGACTATTGCAACAGTCTCATGTATGGTATTGCTGATGGACTGATGCAACGGCTTCAAGCGGTCCAGAACGCCGCCGCACGTCTGATCATTGGCGCTCGACGGCGCGACCACAAATATCGCCTGTTCTCCGGCAGCTGCACTGGCTTCCAGTCCGTCAACGAGCTCAGTTCAAGCTGGCCGTGCTAGTGTTCAAAGCGCTGCATGGGCAAGCCCCATGCTTGACGGACGACTGTCAACTCGTTGCCGCTGCCGGTCGCCGTCAACTACGGTCATCTGACGCCGTCACATGTTTAGTGCCACGGACCCGCACATGCCTCGACGATCGTGCGTTTGGTGTTGGAGGACCACGTCTGTGGAACGCTTTGCCGATCAACCTCCGTCAGCCTCACCTCTCCCTTGGACAGTTCTGACGGGCGCTAAAAACGCATTTATTTGACTGTGTCTGCAGGGCTTAGTGACTTTTTGTTTTTAGGCGCTGACTACAAATAATCTTACTTACTTACTTACTTACTTATGTGTATAGCGCAGCGTAGCACAACATACACAGCACAGTTGTGTTAGGGTTCCACGTCACACCCATCAAGGCTGTTACGTTTAGGTTGTGGCCGCGTCATACCCCACATAACATTCGGTATGTTTTACTCGGCGTCTGTTTAACGGTAATTAAACGGGACCGTTGTACCTTAGCGGAGGTATTCGCTCTACTAAGTGCCTTTCTGTTTTCGCAGTCGTGCGTTATCGTGCAGAAATATGATAGTGTCGGGTGTGTGTTCGGCGCACAGCGGACTTTACGCCGATACGCGGCAAGATGACCGGAGAAAACGGCGATGAGAAGGCGTCGACGACCACCGAGCGAGTCATTCCGCCTCACAACGGGTTCGGCAGCGACGAGGACTCACTGGGCAACTGCCTCAGCCTACTGCCGAGACCACCCAAGCGTAACTTGACTCAGATGATGCAGCTCGATCAGACCGGAACTGACGTACGCGTGCTACGCTTCCTCGCCCGACTCCAGCTCGCTACTCCGGATCCCAGCGGCGTCAGCGAACAGAGAAGATTTATCATCTCCTACTTCCTGGCCGATGGCACTCTGTCCGTCTTTGAGCAGGCGTCCCGAAACTCCGGTATGTACCCGATTGTTCTTTTTCTACATGTTCGTCAATACGTGTTTGGATTTGTGAGTTAATTTTCCTCAGAGAACTTGATGACGTTGCGAGCGAATTGAAGTGATTAGGCTATACCGGTGCAGTAGCTGACACGTTACCTAACAACCGTTATGTACTAAGCTCAAAATATATACCTGCAGTGGCATAGATCTGTCGTAAAATGTGGAGTCAGTCAGGTCAAGCCACCAAACCATTTAAGGCGCCTCAAAAAAAAATAGTTTTACCTTCCGTTTTTGACACAAGTCTTTCATCCCTGATGATGTGAAACTTGCAGAGTTATCCAATAACTCTGCAAGTTAGGTGTACGAGTAGTTTTTTGCACTTGGTTTTTTTTTCTTTTGCACTTGGTTCTTTTTCTGCACTTAAGTTATAGTCTGTATGGTTGTGTTAAATATTATTGTTTTCAGTGTTTGTACTTTTTGTACGAATGGAGATAAAAATAATAATAAAAATAATAAAAATAATAAAAATAATAATGGGCGTTTTCAATGCGTCAGCTATTCGGCTTCTGAATGATCTTGGCAGGAGGATCTCCTTGATTTCTGGTGACACCAAAGAGACTAGTCATTTGTATCAGCGAGTTTCGGTGCTGGTACAGCGTTTCAATGCTGTTCTGCTACACGACAGCCTGCCGGTCACTGACTGCACGGACTGAGCATCATACCCTTTCAGTT
>Ga0049107_10000732_pt1 | contig 10633 bp, 7 predicted proteins | sample WorMetilPIANOSA1_FD_61187 | JGI IMG/M metagenome (GOLD analysis project Ga0049107, IMG submission 61187) | Marine gutless worms symbiont microbial communities from Max Planck institute for Marine Microbiology, Germany - Olavius ilvae PIANOSA.1 | ecosystem: Host-associated > Annelida > Digestive... | reverse complement strand
GAGCCAAAAATTTTCGCCCCGCCGCAGACCCCCTTCCTAGGGGCGCAGGATGACCAAAATTTAATCAGCTGGAGATGGTCACTACCTTTACCTACAAACCCAGTTTGGGGAGGATCAATGCATGCAATTTCGATTTATCGTGGTAACATACCCACAAACACACACATAAACAAACAAACCCACAGACAGGACCGATTACAATATACTGCGCTGCTAAACTAGCCATTGTTAACAAATGTCAAATTGAATCAAATGCTGTCAGCATGCTCATTTATTGGCAAGACTGAATTAAACATGATAGTAAGTGTTACCATTATCAACACTGATGGTTAGTTATTACAAATTAAAAATTTATTTATTTGAACAAAATCAGCTATTAAATGAGCATTAATTTTGAAAAGTTAACTGCATAAATATTTTAACATGTGTAATAGATATAATAATTGTTACCAGTATTATATGATCTTATGAACATTCTTCATTATTGCTGTTATGTATATTTCTGTGCGTACATTGGTTAGATGATGAATGAGATAGCAACAAAAGTGTCAAAATCTCACAAGGAGAGAATTATGGTAAGTCGTGTGATCACCAAATGTATAAGTCATTCGAGTAGTTGTTGTGTTGTTTAGTTATTCAATAAATACAAAGGGAGACCAAGCGGGCGTTTTTTTCAGACACGTGATAGTAGTAGTACAGTGTTGCACTTGCACGGTTAGCAAATTTGGCCAGAAAATGCATCTTAAGTAGGAAAACACTGAGCTGGGATTGTTCGGCCATTGTCAGCGAAATGCAGTGTCCTGAGTGCCCTCTTAGTTTGCTTATTTGACACATTTTGTTTGAAAATTGTGACGACAGAAGGTTTGTAAGTCCAAAAAAGCATTGAACAGTTCATTGTTTCTGTTGATCTTTGACCTTTTAACCTTGAATCTTCAACATTGATGATGTGTCACGTGCTGTATCTCTGCACCAAATTAGGGAATTCTCAGACCTTCCATTGTTAAAATGTATTTGTTATGACTATCTTAGTCAAATGCGCCTTGTCACATGATATCTGTGACCCTTCAACCCTTGACCCTTGTTTGCCTACTTGGTGCATTTTAAGTCAAAGTTTCTACGTCTAAAATGCTGTGCAATGTTAATTTCTTTGTGAACTTTTGACCTTGGAAACTCATCATTTTTAAGTGTCACATGATAAACTCCTGCAGTAAATTTGATAATCTTGTGACCATCTCTTATAGCAAAGCACACTCGTGACTGTGACGATCAATGGCCCTACAGTAAAAAAAATCCATTTTGGGATCTTTTATTATATGGTCAAAAATTTTGTATTTCAGTGAATGAAACTCTGATCCATTAAATCCAGCTCCCACCAGTGTTGGAATGAATGCAGGTTCAGCATCACAACTGATCATCTGCTTGTTGAAATTTCGATATTCTTTATACCCCGCGAGTCAAAAAAACAAGACACTCTACTTTTGCCCATAACTTTGCTAAATATTGACCGATTTTCAAAAGTCTTTCACCAGCAGACTCAGCAGTGATAGTCTAATGGAACGATCAATAAAGATCCCATTGCACCTTAATTGCGTCACTACATTACCTTGTGAAACCTTAGTATTCAAAAATTGCACTAATTTGCATGTTAATTAACACCTTTTGCGGCTTGTCCATTCCATCGTCAGCTTATGAACAGGATTGTTGGTTTCCCAGACGTTTGAAGCAATTTGGTTATATACATTGTGATACCACAGTATCGGTTATGACTGATTTTTCTGGCTGTGATCTTTTCCATGTGCTGTGTTTGCCCAAACAGTGTGGGTATCGTTCGTTGCCTCCACTCCAAAAGTGCAATAAAATTTCAGAGATTTTGTTACCCATATAAACTTCCAGATTTGTGACTGCCGAACAGCCCTGACCTTATCCAATTGACTACAAAATCTGGGACAATTTGGCAACGAGTCCAGAGTACAAAAGTGCAGGATTTGATGCAGCGTCTGATTGATGCGTGGGTTGAAGTGGAAGACAGCGTTATTCTCAAGATGTCATTGACCATCGGCGTCTCCGTAACTGCATTTAGTCACTGGAGGATATTATGAATATTCACTCTCCGAAATGACCTATACTGTGTCAAGTGGGACGTTAAACCCTAGTATACCATACCATAGCTGTGACAAAAATTAATCTAAACGTTTAAATTAAGTTAAAATTTATTGTTAAACAAGACATTTCTTTCAGATTATTGCTAGTTTCCTGACATTTACGTTACACAAGGTAGTGTAGCGACGCGTATGAGGTGTTGTGGGGTCTTTAATGATCACTTCATTACACGTTTACTGGTGAGTCCAATTTTTTTTATAAATTTCCAAAAAAGATTGGTCGAAATAAAGTTATGGGCAAGAGTAGGGTGTCCTGTTTTTTGACTCACATGGTAGTTCTTGAATGACGATGGAATTTGTGAGAAAATTGGGACTTCAGAAAATTGGTAGACTGAAGAAATTGCCAAAAATTCTATATTTTGCCCTCATTTCTTTTACGTGCAAATTCTAATAGCATAAATTTTACTTTTGGGCTATCTCTGGATCCTGTGGCAAAATTCTGAACGTCATTTTTGAAAAAGGAAATAGAGCTGGAGAGCTGGCGCCTTTAATAATAATAATAATAATAATAATTGCTGCTGATGCTACTACTACTAATGTCAGTGGCTTCTGCTTTAAGTTATTGGAAACCATATTCTTCATATGAGACATTGCCATGTTATGCAGCAACAACTGGTTTATAGAAATGCTTATTAGATGGCATAAGGCTTTACTTTAGCATTGCAGGCCATCCACCACTCATTAACATAACAACCAGCATAGACTGGTTTTCATTACTGATGCCAGCAGGATATAGCTGTGTGCATTACAACATGCTGAGAGACAAGCGCACTGCATGAGAGCTATTAAGTGGCTACAGCTTGCATGGTGTCGCTGTAGGAGTTCAATGAATATCTTGACCAACTGTCGGAGCACTACGACATTCCGAAAGTCAGCTGGACAAAGTAGACTGCTGCAACACAGTTGGGATTTACTGGGCATCGAGACATTCGGCTGTTTTGTGTTAGAACATGGTCAATCGGTCATATTTACTGTACAGTTAGATGGTGGACAGTGGACTGCACAAAATGAGAATATTGATAATAATAATAATATTATAATCGATTTCTATAGTGCTGTGGTGTCCAAGGATACAGAGGCGCTGAATGTAGTACTTCCATGTGTTTATTGACCTATTTGTCGGTTATTTATTGTGCTACTTTGGCCACTGGGGCTGCGGTATGATGATTTGTTTTGTATTAATTTTTGTATTATGGAAAATACTGCTCCAGCCATCTCCAAATAATTCATTGCAGGACTGGTGACAGTAGGTGACCCAGGTGAACCTGAAAAATAGTTATTAAAATGGTTGTCATGTGACAGAAAGCATGAGAATTTCTCGCGTGGGTTTAGGATGGGAAAACTTTACAGTGTTCACTGTAAGGAAATGTAACTCTTCAAACCCGATGCTGTTATTAACTTTCATGACAAATTTGGAGATCTGCTTAAGTATGCCACCACCCTGTTTGCCTGTGTTATATGCAATACAAAACGTGGTGTAGTGTGGTTTCAAGTCTGCATTGGCTTTGTATTGTTGACGGCACTGTGCGCACAGTACTGAATGTCATCTGATTGAACACTGCAACACAAGCTGTATTCCTTATGTTTCGAAAATAAATCAAGACACTGTGCTGTAATGCAACACGGCAGCTGTAATGCAGATATAGTTTAGGCCATACGTGAATTGAGTATGTCTGCATTGATTATGGTACCGTTGAGTGTATGGCATGTCCAATGATGGGTTTATAGTTGGGGGGTGGGGGGGGGGTTTGTTACTTTGCCTCCGTGCCATCTCACAAACTAAAGATAAGTTCTAGTTTCAACTAATGACCTGCCCTTCAACACTACAGAGTGATGAGTGAATTCATATTGGCTTTTGTATGAACGTTTATTTGCCATGCAGAAAAGGCAGCACACTCAACGAGCAAGACACGGATCAACAAACATACAGATAGACATATCAATACTATAGTTAATACCAAAATAGTAACACGACAAACATGTTGTACAGTAAAAAAGCAGAAGAGAAACTACGTAACACCAGTTTACATGTATAAATAATAATATTATTATACCTCCGCCCCCATAGGGTGGAGGCATTAAGTGATGCTTTTGTCTGACGTCTCTCGCGTACCTCGGACTAACTCTAGAACAGAGAGGCCTAGGAAGACTAAAATTGGCATAGAGGTAGCCCACGTGACTCGGACACCACTTTCAAGGTCAAAGGTCAACTTGTTGCTGATGTCAAATAGCCAACATGTCGCCTGGTGAATAATACGAAGATATTGTGAAATTGCAGGGGACGGCGGCATATCGTGGCGGCCGCCCGCCTACAGCTTGTTATTTATTTTTATTTTTTTAGGCCTCGGTAGGTAGGCCTATATTCCCGAGAAAGGAAAAAACAATGAAGAAAATTAAAGTCTAAAGCAGACAAAAACGTCGTGCAAAAGCACCGTGCTAAAGCCTTGAATGGCTTAAATATTATTAGAGCACTTCAGTCTTGGCAGGTTCAGCTGCAAACGGTTAGACTTCATCCAATGTGCCAGTCGTAAATACAAGCTGATACCGTTCAGTAAGCAGGTATCAGCTTGTATTGACGAGCTTGCAGGCCTGTATCAGCACAACCGATGAGGGGCGTTCAACAATTTTTTGAGCCTGATTATAATTTGGGCCAACGTTTTCGGCTGAAAAATATTACTCCCTTTATTATGGATTCTTACTTGTGTTGCTGTACAAAACTTGATGTTTGCCGGTTTATTTGTTTTTGACCTGTGGGCTGTTTGGCTACTATAGCGCAGATGTCACATTATGTAAAATTCATCAGCGTGCATGTCTGTGAATTTTTTGAAACTGGAGAAACTGCAGCGGAAGGATATGTACAATCGGAATAGCATTGTCTGTGGGAAAGATGCCCCTTCATATATCATAGCCAAATGTTGGGCTGCAGAGATTAGTTGAGGCAGGTTATGACGACCGGCTGAAATTGGCAACAAAGAACACTGTCTATAGCGCCCACCCATTGGGTAGGCCGAGGGGTGGTAGATTTTCTATGCTCGCTGTGCATGGGAGTGCTGAAGATTGTTCAGCATAAGGAGGTGAATTTCTTGGAATTGTTTGACCCCCATATTCACGGTGGTGGGGTGCGGTGGGCCCGGTGGGGTGGGGCGGGCCTCGGCGGAGTCACGGATCCCGGCTACGGAGCATGTGCATTGTGCTCTTCACGATTATATCACGTTATTGACCGGTGCTCATTTTGTGCAAGTCCGCTACAACAGTAACTAATAGTATCGCTCAGATTTCTGATTTATTAACAACAATATTAATGAAAAAAGCGCTCATACGCAAACACTGCGCGGTGCAAGCGTAGCCAAAATTTTCGCCCCGCCGCAGACCCCCTTCGCTGGGGTGCGGGATGGCCAAAATTTAATCAGCTGGAGATGGTCACTGCCTTTACCTACAAACCCAGTTTGGTGAGGATCGATGCACGCAATTTCGAGTTATCGTGGTAACAGACCCACCCACAAACAGACAGGACCGATTACAATACACTGTGCCGCAGCTAGCGCGCAGTGTAATAAGAATACATGTTAATACACGAAGTGAATAACTTTACTCTGATCATCCGTATTAAACGACGTATTGATTGCCTGCGTAAGTTACTTTTCGTGTTGCATCATCCCTCGCTATCACTTTTGCACACTCGTATTTTTGCACACTGTTTCGCTGTGACTGAAATTTTCAACAGGACTTTGCGATCAAATATCGACGGTTCGATCAAACCCCGACTAACGGGTCTTGGTAACCCTAAGTCTAGTGGAGTATATGGGTCGGCGACGTCATCAGTTCCAGTGACGAGCGCGAAATTCGCGCGTGGCACATGACGCCCGACGGACTGGCAGGCGGCTGAAGCATCGCCTTGTAGCGACGACCTGTGACGTCGTACATGACGAAGTCGGCCTTTCCGTCGCATGCGCAGTACACGCGACCACCGTGCGGCACCGAGCCCAGAACTCTGCCGACGAAATTTGGCCGCGGAGGACTGTCGTCGAGACGGTTGTCAAATATCCAGTTCGAGCCGACCAGGTCGTAGTTTGCCCTTTCGCCTCCCAGCTCGTCCAGTAGCCGTACCGAGCCCGGAGTCGACACGTAACTGTGAAAGTTGACGGTACTGGCGTCCTCGCCGCTGTTGCCAGCCAGGAGGTCCGCCACGTCGATGTCTGAGCGCGGTAGGGCGTTCCAGGCACCTTGAGCGACGTCCAGGGCGTACAGAATGACGCTGCGCGACGCGTATCGAAGACCGACCCCGGATGAGTAGACTCTCAGCGCGTACAGTCGACTGTCTCCGCCGACCAGCATCGACAGTACGTACAGCGTGGTGTCGCGAGTCGGCGGGAAACCGTCGCGGCAGACCGCCGTCCAGCGGTCTTCCGAGATCGAGTATCGTTCGACGACTCCGGACAGGTCGACGGCGTAGATGGCGTCGACGGTGACCGCCAGTCGACAGTGGGTCTGGACGGCGGCGGGGGACGTGAGCCGCCGCCAGTGACGCCCGCCGCTCGCCAGTTCCAGCCGACAGAACCGCTTGATGACGACCGGCGTCTGGACGTAGCTGACGGCGTCCGCGTGCACCGAGCACAGCGCGTACAGCCAGATGCCGTCAGTCACCAGACATTCCAGACCTCCTAGCCAATCACAGCTCGGCGCCGTCGGCCCCGACTGCGCCTCGCTTTGCTGGTAACCAGCGTCCCGGGTGGTCGGACTCTGAAGTCTGATCCACTCATCGTCCTGGATGACGTAGACAAGCAGGCGGCCGGTCCCGTCGCCAGCGTCGTAGGCGGGTGGAAAACGTCTTCCACAGATGACCACGTCGACGGCGCTTTCGACGCTCTGCCGTTCCACGCGCTCTCGCAACGCGGCAAATATTTCCGGTCTTCGTCGGTCCAACCACGCGGCCACGTCGGCGTTCGACAGCACGTTCTGACGTATATAGGCCGTGCTCAGATACTCGAAATGGACCTTTTCCAGCAGATCCAACACGGAGACGTCGTCGAGGGGTCGCCTGGCTGCCAGCCGGCAGATGGCGGTACACAGTTCCGTTTCCGGTACGGAGCCGATTTCGGGGTCGGCAAACAGCCGGTCTACGACGGATGTCGGTAACTGGTCGGCGTCTGCGACGGCGGCGAATACGGCCGGGAGTTGGGTGGAGGCGGCTTGCTGGACGTGTGCTGCCAGTGCGGCCGAGACCAGGGACAGACCGGGGAACGTGTCGACGAGATGAATGAACAGCAGGCAGAGAGACGGCGACTCGCCCAGACACACCGAGCTCATGTACTCGGCGCACATGCACATCAGCTCGCGCATGCGCAGAAAGTCGGCGACACGTAGCACTTCCGCCAGGTTGACTAGCGACAACGGTATTCGGCCGCTGTACATGAAGTCCAGTACCTGTAGCGTCAAACAATTCAAACAGCCGTTGCCACGATATGAATGAAGTTAGCTCATTCGGTAAGCTAGCATGATCCGCTGCAGTTAAAATAGCTCGATAAATATCTCGATGACAAGCTTTCACCTTCAGTTGCGTCATACTGTCCTTTGCCACGAATGAGACACTATTGTATAAACGTAACTTAGAACTTGATAAAATTTGATTTTCATTGGTCATTGGCATTGAGTGGTGGGCGATTGCTTATGACCTATTGCCTGCTGTGAATATTCGACGCCATACGAAATTACGACGTCACTCGTTACAGGTCGAAATTTAAAAAGCGCTCGGAGACGCAAACACTGCGCGCTGACCGTAGTAAGGCGGAGCCAAAAATTTTCGACCGCCGCAGACCCCCTTCCCGGGGGCGCAGGACGGCCAAAATTTAACCAGCTAGAGATGGTCACTACCTTCACCTATAGACCCAGTTTGGTGAAGATCGATGCACGCCATTTCGAGTTATCGTGGTAACAGACGAGCGCGTTTGGGGTGTGATCACATAAACGCGCTATATAAATTCACTATTACCACAAACAACGCCCGCCCGCGCCCGTTGCAAACACACAGACAGGACCGATAACAATACACTGCGCCGCTAAGCTTAGCGCGCAGTGTAATTAAGTGATATGCAGTATTAGGTCCTGTACAGGTGGAATACTGTGAATTTATCTTAGTAATCGATAACACTGGCCAACCTACGTGTTACAGAATTTTCAAAAGTGCAGGCCGCGGGCTGCATACAGCCGGGCCCGATGCTCGTTGCTACTTCAAGCCTGAATACACGTTTAAACATTAACCTTTCTTGCACAACATGGACGTCGTCTCGTTTTTATCTCGTCAAGTAAATTCCCCAATTTCCACATCTTGGCTTCCCTGACAATCCATGACTTTGCAGGTCAGTGGGAACCCTGCTAAAAGTACGCGTAAAAGGTAGAGAGGGGCAATAGCAGTTAACAAAGGCAGCGGGTGATCGTCATCGTACCGAGCTGACGACATCACGCGAGACGCCAGGCAGCGAAGTGTTGATGTCGACGTGACAGACTCCGTCGTGAACGACCATCTCGCCAAGCCCGTTCGAGAACAGCGCGCGGAAATACTCGCTAGAGGCCGCCAGCACGCAACGATGGACCGGAAACAGCGCGGCGGCCTTGGCGTCGCCGTCGTCACAGCGGACGACGACGTCACAAAGTCGGCGGCCGTCAGCGCGCTGTCCGCTGATACGATCCAGCAACTCCGTCGACCAGCGTTCGCCGCACAGTTCCTTCTCTTCCGCTTCCGACGTCGGCGTGTCAGCCATCTGGTATGCAAACGTCATCGCACGTGATAACCAGAGAGGTACCACTGCAGATGCAACGTAATTCGCGCCCGTCACCCACTTTCTAGTCTCGCGACCTTGATCTTTGACCTTTGAACTCAAAGTTACAGCCATAAACCCGAGTGGCTCAACACCATCATATGTTACCCTGTCATTCAAAAAGGTAATTTTACCTTCAATCACGAATTATCATTCAGAAAGCTATACATAACTTTCGACTATAGGCCAGCAGTAGTCGTTCTGGAGGATGAGTATAACGAACTAACTTACGTCAAGACGGATTTCAGATCCGTGATCCTTCGCATACCAGACAACATGGATAGTAGACACAATACAGTAGCAGTGCTGTCTCCTTTATCGTGAAATTTACACTTCTCGGTAAAATGACTGTTTTACTGCTGTCACTGTGGGTTAGACCAGGTCTGTTAGGAGAATTTTTGGCAGAGTGCTGCAATGACACTTTTTATGGGCTAGATGTTCTTGCTGACTGACACCCAGTATATACATGTAGTTAGTAGTGTTTTTATTACATAGTTATAATAGTAATAATAAGTCCTAGTGGCATGCTTGTTGCAGTAGGTTTTATTTTCCTAGTGGAGATATGCCATAATGCACTGTTGTTTGGGTGACAGGAAGGGCATCTGGCCTGTAAAAAAACTGGGTGTTGGTTTGTTGGTGGTGATATTTTGACACACCTTATAGTTCCAGTTGTCACCACCACCTCCATCATGCTTAGCTCCGACAAAATCCAGAATGGATATATTCTGGTACCAGCTAACCCACGTCCACCTGGAAAAATGGCTGTTAAAGCGGAGAGAGTGATAAGCTATAATGTTACGATTAAGAAAAACTGTCATAATGCCTAATATGAAGTGTTAACAATGTGCTGAAGTGGTTTTCATTTTTTTAAATTAATCTGTCGCCGACTTTAAACAGATGAATGTCAGTTCACCAAACTCTGGCCGTCTGAACGGCGAGCGCTACAGGCCCCATCCAAATATTAAGCTGCAGTACTACGACCCACGTCGGTCGATCATTCAATAGCTTAACCGACGGGTTCGACGTAGAACAGCGATAAGACGTATAGAGACAACCCGCTAACGTTAAGCTGTAGGTATATTCGCCGTCTAAATCCGCAAATGGGCATTTTTCAAGCATGATTCAATCGCGTTGTAAGCATACCTCAGCTTCAAGACGACGTCAAACGGGCTTCGTTATGAAGCAGCAAGTAACCGCCAGTCGTTCAACCGTGCCGCCACAATATACTCAAGAACACAGAAATGCCAACCCTCAAGATGGTCTGTACAACGACGAGCTATAGCCTGCTAGCAGCTGTGTGTGTGTGCTACTGGCGCAAAAAGCAGATAGGCCTAGCATACCGCAACAGCAAAGGCCTCAGCGTCAGACACAACCTTATGCATGTGCAGCGCTAGCTGCTGCTGCTGTGCCGCCGAGAAAGCGGTCGATAATCTCCGCCTGTAGCTCAGCAAAGCCTTCTGCAGCAGCAGCAAGCCACTGCCAGCAACGCAGCAGTCGGTCAAGGCAAAATCGATAACGCGATAAGGCAACTGTCTAGCTAACTTCCCGAGTCTTTGTATAGTACGAAAGTTGTTCAGTAGCTCTTTGCAGTACGATTTGCGACGCTATGCTTTAAGTTTGTGCTCAATACTGACGGTAGCCTAATAGCAATGTTTTTTT
>Ga0049107_10000731_pt1 | contig 10643 bp, 4 predicted proteins | sample WorMetilPIANOSA1_FD_61187 | JGI IMG/M metagenome (GOLD analysis project Ga0049107, IMG submission 61187) | Marine gutless worms symbiont microbial communities from Max Planck institute for Marine Microbiology, Germany - Olavius ilvae PIANOSA.1 | ecosystem: Host-associated > Annelida > Digestive... | reverse complement strand
GGTACCAAATTATACTGCTTGGTGACAGAGGCACTTGTGTGTTAACAACTTGCCCAGGGTTGCACTCGATAGCGGAGAGGCCAGGATTCGAACTCGCGACCTATTGATCGCAAGTCCAGCATCCTAACCACTCGGCCACCGAGCCACACTAACCCTAACCTTAATCCCTGCTCAAACGTTATGGTATACACGAGCCGCGGTAATAAAACAGCAAATGTAAATGTTAAAAAAACTGTAGTTTATCTACAACTTATAACGGCGAAATGACACATCGAAAACAGCAACAATAATTAACGATGATATTACTTTAGAAGCAAGTTGACATTGGCAAGGTGCTGCTAAAGTAATATCATCGTTAATTATTTTTGCTGTTTTCAGTGCGTCATTTCGCCGTTATAAGTTATAGATAAACTACAGTTTTTTTTTTACATTTGTAATAATAATTATCAAATTTCTATAGTGTCATTAACTTCAGACCTGGAAATGATTCAAATTACACCGTAGATTGTCGAACTACAGTGCAAAGTACCTCGTACACCAAAAACTCAATTGTGCAACAAGTTAAAGAAACCTGGCGGAATTTTGCAGACAGTTGCAGGATGCCACCCGTAGCGTTGATTGCAGTTTGGGCTCTGAACGAAGACGGCACTGTCACTCAGACATTCAGCAAACACTTCACCGCCGATATAGTACAGGCGAACGCCTTTACCTGCCATTCACACAACAGAAACTCTGCATCTGTACATTAAGCCACATGTAAAACATACGGGTTGGAAAAGTAATTTATCATTTATTTTCCTAGACATCGGAATGGAATATGCAATACTGTTTTGTTATTGGCTTACTAGTGCGTGCACACATGCGTGCGAGTGTGAGTGTGTGTGCATGTGTGTGTCTGTGCACAGGATTACTTGAGAAGTTGTGGAAAGATTAGGACGAAATTTTCCAGGTCTACGGCATTTTGAAAATGAAACAAGCCTGTTGATTTTGAGTACCCCCACCAAAGGGAATCGGCCCTCCTGGGAGTCAAATTATGGACACCATACATACAACCGCATATTTCGACCTAGAGTGGCCAAATTTGGCACAAAAATAAATCTTGGTATAACAAGGCGAGGCTCATGGGCCTCAGAATTTTGGGGACCCCGCCCACCCCTTGACCTAGAGCACCAAATTTGGGTTGAGTCACAACTTTACAGCTGTGTTACACATAAGCTCATGCTCTCCATGATATCCAACTTCATTAACAGTATTCAAAGCACAAAACTATTTTGTTAACGCTTCTCCATCCAAGACTGTTAGCACATACATCCAGTACTTTAACACAGATTGGTTTCGGAAAGTGTATCCCACTTACAAAGATTCTCACTCAAGCAATCCATGTAAGCTTTACTAGGAAAAACTGTGAGGGTCCTGGCCTAATCTACAGTGATCAGGAACAAACTAGCCAGTTAAAAATGCCATGTGCGCATGCATGTATGTGTCTGTCTCACAATGTTAGAACACGCAGGAGTTGACAACTAACCGATGTGTCGCCTCGTAATTTCAACCTGCTGATTACGATTGATATTTGACAGAAGTCCGAGACAGAATCGGTCGCAGCTCGATGGGTCGGTGAATCCGTCGATGCTGAGTGAAGGCTGAGAGGCGTGGAATGGCTCGCCGACACGAACGTTCTGCTCGTAGTACGAGATGGAACACCAGAACGGCGGTTCAGTGTAGACAACTGGCTCCGCATCAGCCACTGCACATTTACCACCAACACGTAAAACACTATACACCTGCACAACGGCACGGAACCAATGTAATTTGCAATACTGCAGGGATACATGTTTGCAGAATTGGCCAGTACCTGTGAAAAATGTATACATCTCAAATTACTTTAAATTAGCAGCTTCATTTTCTGCAAATTTCAATAATTACTGGATCATGATTTGCATTGCAATTATTTAATAACTGCTTTTGTGCACAAGTGCACCCAAACTGTTCCTTCAGTGCTGTGATACCATTGGTGGGGCGAGAGGAAGGGCATCCAGCCTGTGAAAAATCTCTCATCAGCAATCCCTAAAGGTTCTTTGAAAGACCTATCTGGGAGCTCCTTAACCTAACGTAATCTCTAGAAAATAGGCTGCTGCTGCTCCTCCTCCTCCTCATCATCCTCTTGCTCCTCCTCCCACTCCTATCAGTATAAGTATCAGTCATAAATTTATTTAGTGTGCGCAAACTCCGTCATAAAAATGCAATCGGAGGCGCAACTTGAGAGTGAGGTGCTAATTGTCCATGTGATCGTGGAAGTAGTGTGTCTTCGGGTGAGACTTGAAAGATGGAAGTGTGTTGCACTGTCGTAGCTCATGTGGTAATCCATTCCAGATTCGTGGTCAAGACACAGAAAAGCGACGGAGACCAAATGAAGTGTCAGTGCGAGGAACTGTTAGCAGGCCTATAGTGGAAGAATGCAGATATCGAAGTGGTTCATACAGCTTTAACATGTTCTTCAGGTAAGGAGAATTACCGAGTTTTACTGCCTTGAAACATAGTGTGGCTGTCTTGAATTTACTTCAGTGACGAACAGGTAACCACTGAAGTGAGTATAGCACATCAGAACTCGTTACTTGATGACCGGCATTGCAAACGATACGAGCAGCTTTTGACTGAACTCGTTGTAATCTGTCCAGGTTTTGTTCACCGATTCCAATTAACAGTGAGTGCAGTAATCAATTCTGGAACCAATAATAGAGGATGCCATCATGTTTACAACGACCTGCGTTAGAGACAACCGAATGTGACGAAGTGCACGCAGGTGGAAGTTACAGTTCCTGACTGTTCTTGTTACTCTCCTACTCCTGCTCCTGCTGCTCCTCCTCTTGCTCCTGCTGCTCCCACTCCTCCTCCCACTCCTATTCCTGCTCCTCCTGCTCTTCCGCCTCCTACTACTACTGTTATTTTCTTTTGGCTTCTGTTTAAAACAAAAGCTGAGAGCAGCAGCAGCAGCTGTATGTTTTGTGCTGCCAAAAGCACTTGTCAATGATCACCGTGTAAATTCTTCTACACAACATTTCATCACCAAGCATACAATACATAAAATATGGCAACTAGCATCTCTTCCAAATTCAGAATGACACATTGTTTTAGTAAGTTCAAGTGCTGAAGTACAATAAAAATACATTTCTCATGCACTCTTCTTGACTACTGACATTTTAGTTTCAACACGACATCCTTTTTAATTGTGTACTTGGGAAAGATTACGGCTTTAGTGTTTTGAAGGCTGAGCAGCAGGAACGGCATTCAGACTGTAAGGAATTGAGTGTTGTTGCATTGGTGGCGGTCATATGACTGAAGCTAAATGCAGATGATTTACATGTTTCACAATTCCAGCTGTCATTATCACTGATTCCATGGTCTCTTGCTGGTCCGACATTTTGGTACGCGCCAACCCAGGTTAACATGGAATACTGGCCACTAAGTGAGTGTAGTGGTGAGAGTAACCACTTACACAAGCCGTACAATTTACACAAAATTTGCACTTCTCAACACAAGCACCACAAATATTTTGACACTATCCCCCCTTTCAATTATGTTGGTCTAGAGAATGGTGTCATGTTGTGTAAAAGATAAGAAGGTGATTTACATACTCGCTCCGTTTTAATGGCCATTTTCCAGATGAACCTGGGTTAGCCGGTGTTTATTGAAGCAAAGGATGATGGAAGTGGTGGTGACAACTGGAGCTATAAATCGTGCAAAGCTCCAGTCAAATCATCACCACCAACAAACCAACACCCAGTTTTTTTCACAGGCCGGATGCCCTTCCTGTCGCCCAACCAACAGTGTCAAAGGTAATTTACATACTAATAACCACTAAACATATAAGATTCACTTGTCAAAAGTAAGAACTGTGTAGTTTCAGGAAGTTTAACAAACAAAGTCATTAATACCATTGAGTGTGTCCATCGACACTACATCATCAGCTTCTGTCAATCAACACAAACATACACTGCATCAAATACCCAACGATTCAACAGGGTGTGAACAACACATGTATTCAATGCAGTTCCATGACCAAGATGAGAGGATCGTCTTATGCGTTCAAAAAAGAATTTCAGCACAATGTGAGGAGTTTGTACAATATCATGTTATCCATCCACAAAATTGGCTGGAATGTAGAAACAGGTTAAGATGCAGACCACATTACTGAACACCTGGTCACTCCGAACTTTTATGACATTTATTGATCAACCTGTTATCACATGTAAATCTAAATGTCTTACTGGATCACTTTAATCTATACTATACATGTATATTACCTCTTTCAGGACTGCTGTCAACACAAGTCGACAGTGAAGGTCAAAAAGCGTCGATACTAAAAATTACAATTTATCTAATGTAGCCGATAACTTTCAGATGAATGATTAATCAGCCTCAAAATAGTTAAATTCATATGCAAAAATTCTACATAACATCATATGACTATCACCAACACCACATAAATACTGTATAACTGCAAACACTATTTATGCAGTGTTTGCAATTTGTAATGTCTACACTGTGGTCCATAAAAACATGCCAGTAAACTTTTTCCAATAACTTTTGCAAATATTAACCAATTTCGATAACTTTGCACCAAATTAACTAGTAACAAATTGCGCACCTCAGGTACCAAAATGTCTCACTTCACCATGAGTGTGTAAGCACACTACCATGTAAAATATGAAAACAATGCTTTTTCACATGTGCACTGAAATGTTACCATAAAACCATTGAAATACCGACATAAAATTATCACGAGAAGTTTATAGGCCTAGGTTATGTCCAAAACGTCCGCCTTCGGCATCAACACAGGCTAACAGACGACGTTGCCACTAGTCAATGACGTCATCCACAGTGTGCTGTTCCAGTCCACACATGCGAGACGGCCGCTGCCTGGTGCGCGTTCAATTGAGCCGGTTACACGTAGTCTGTGCAGGAAATCTTGCAAGCCACGTCTGCTCCAGTTTTTGCTCAGAAACTCACTAATTAATCGCCTGGCCCCATACTTTTTTGGTTCCCACAAATTTTTTAATTAGAATTTCATCTTTTGTTATCATTTTAATTTGCAAACGTCGTCAGCAAACAATGACGTAATTATGACGTCATTATTGAGACGCTGTTAAATCAATAAGTAAGTAAATGACTGCATTTTGTTAACAATTTATTCCCGGTTCTCTCTCTCTCTCTCTCTCTCTCTCTCTCTCTCTCTCCGTTTTAATGGCCGGTTACGGAGTGCAAAATTTATTGAAATCGCTTAAGATTTGCCAAGGTTATTGACAGAAGTTTACTGGCACGTTTTTTATGGACCACAGTGTATACACAAAACAACTGCTGTCTGTTTTCATTACATGTCTGGCAATAGTAACACAAACACTGCAACTTACCCTCAAGCTTAACAATGGCTGCATCGCTATTCTCGCTAGCCACAGATCCTGAAAACAAAACGAAGCAGAAATTTCTTTATGATATCTGGTGCAAAGTCATTGCTACAAACAGCCAGTTTCCATAATTAAAAGTATTTATCAAGAATGATCTTTATGTCAATTCACACCATGAGATGGTGCCACATTCCTTACGAAAGTATGAAGGCTGAAATGCACTGTATATACTGCATCCAAACGTTAGCATAAAGTCTATATTATAGACATCTGTATACATACCGACAGCCTGGCTATCACCGTCTTCTGACATGTACCCTGGCGGTGGTGACTCTACAAAAACAACATGACAGACCTCTGCAAGTTTGTTAGTTGGTGTTTTACGGCATTTTCAGCACCGACAGGCTATATCATGCCGTAGAAATACGAAATATATCACATAGGGCCGGGGGACAACACAAATATCATGCAATTAAACAATGAAAGAATACAATAAACCAACACAATCATAAGCTCTCTTCGGCCTGGGCTTTATGGCAAAAATGACAACTTAACTAGAACAACCAAAAGACAGTACACAAACTAACAAAAACTAACAATACATAAAAAGGGGACCCTAATAATTAACAACACAATAAAAAAAACATGCTAAGATATGACAGACAGATTAAGCCTGGTTTAGTCGCATTGCATGACAACCGGCCAGGAAACTGAGCCGGTCTATTCTTACAACCCTGGAGCACGCATGGGGCAGGCCTCTGCAAAACACATGACGATGGTTCTCGTGGTTTTTGCTGACAGTTCATAAACCAAACTCACAATAAAAAATAATAACGTAATTGCACACTCACACAGCAGTGTGAGAATGTTGTGAAGGCGACAGTGCAAGTTGACAGGGAAACAGAAACTGGACCCCGTCACAACTATTTAACTGATCAATACAGGCAAAATTCCATCACAATCCACTAAATAAGTAAGTTTACACCCTGACGTGCCGCCGTTTCAGGAACCCTAAACAAATGTTTTCTACAGTCATTTAAATTCAGCGAGTTCAGTGTTGGAGGGTTTCTTTTCTGCACATGCACAAAAAAAATGCGTCCAAAGTGTTTACTCAGCTAATTACTTTTTGGGTTCTTGCAACTCACCACAGCCAAAGAACCAGCATGGATTTTTAAGCAAAATATGTAAAAGAAAGTGTCTGTCTGCACAAGAATGCGCCTGCCTAGTCAGGTTTAGAAAATTTAAAGCTAATACCTGGAAAATGGCCGTTAAAAGGGAGAGAGAGAGACTTCCAACTGTCACTGCCAGATAACGCACCATAGTAACATACACTTCATGTTGTTGAGGCCTTACCTGACAAAGGGCAATCAATGTTGTCAGGACTCGTTGGAAAGTTTGTGTTTGCAGGAACAACATTAGAGTAATCGTCGATCAGTGGCGGCTCACTGGGAACTTTGCCGACTGAACGTGGAACCATTACTGGAGGCAATGCTGAAAACAAGATCATTCAACTCCAACAACTCAACACTCAACATATTGCGAGCTCAAATCAGTTCATGATAACAGGTCTTATCTGCCAGTAACCATATTATTATTATTATTATTACTGAACGAGTATTTACTAAAGTGTCGTTAAGTAGAAAAATTTCAACAACACTGCACATCAGTCAGCGTTACAACAACAAAAAACTGGTGCAGTGCAGATTCAGTACGGTTGAGTTAGCTAAGGATAACAGCGAAAAGATGTGTCTTCAGCCGGCGCTTGAAGGTGCCGAGTGTCTGACACTGTGACGCTGGATGGCAAACTGTTCCAGACCGTAACATGAACTAAGCGCAGGTAGTTAGGTTTAGTAATTAGTAGTATGGGTTAGTTTTGTTAATCCCAGTCCTAGTCAGTAATGAGACAGATTAACCACCTTTTACCGGTGAACCACCGAGCCATCCTTCCATAATTACGGTACATGTGTAATGGCCATGTTCATCGCTATAGAAGAAATGGCACATTATGCACAGCAGTATATCTCAAATTTATGAGTGATGCCACACCGACCTAGTCAGCTAAAGGTGCTGGCTGTTAACTAAGCCGATCAGTTATATGTAGACGAATTAGGTTTAACCCTTTGCTCAAAAAGTACCATTACGGGATGAGCACCCATTCAGAGAATCTTACTGTCAAACACAACTACCAATTCATACTAACAGATGAATTGGTAATTAGCAAACCAGCATACCGGGTGCTTCAATGCGCTGGTAGTGATACGGGTTGACGCAGACTTCGTCTTTCTTGCGACTGAATGCAAATTCACACTGTGGCAGTGCATGCAGCTCGTGGTGATTAGTCAGATCAGGCCAGCGCCACAGACAGCAATATATCATGTGCGGCAATCCTTTCTTGGTGTCCACCTGCAGCCGACCATCTAACGACCTGCAGTCCAACATTCCAATCAGATCTACAGCTGCAACGACAGTTCAGGAACTATGTTAACTAACACTCAAAAGTTTGAGCCAACCTCTTCTGCTGTTTTACTGACAGTTTTTGAGTTGACAGTTCGGTAGACAGAAACAGTAAGAAAACTTATGTACCTTTCCCAGTAATACACAATGTCCAAAGATTGTCGCATGTAATTAAGGTTATAAATAGGGTTAGGGTTAGGAACCGGTCCAGAGTGAGGGCTAGGGTTAGGGTTATGGTTTAGAGTTTTGGGGGTTCTATTATTCCAAATTACTTCCTCTGTGCAAATTTACACTGCATAAATAGTCAGGGACCCCTAAACTGCATGTGTCCCAATGTCTTTTCATACGACTGCATCACTTGAGAATCCATTGCATGTAACATGACCACCGATAATACTGGGAAAACGAGCGAACGTTTTACTGTGCAGTCCTTGCACATGCCAGTTGCTGTCGTCCAGTGTCTAATTTTGGGGACGCTGGGACCCTGCCTCCTTGGGATCGGGTGGGGTTGACCCCTAGAAATATGCCCCTCTCATGTTACCTTGCAAAATTTGGGCATTCTGGGTCAAGCAGTATGCTGGAAAAATTTGATCCCTCACATCCTGCCTTTCATGATCAATCAAGGTTGCTGGAAACAACAGGGACTGATCGGCTACCAATTACCTCCAATTAGTGATCCACACTAACCACAGGCCTGTCTCATACCATTTCCAAGATAAACAGCAATTTTGGTTGAAAATGCAAAAATTCTCATCCCAGGTATTTAACACTCCACCAAGGGTGTTCCATTTGAATTCTGTAACGGAATTTGAGCCATATGCCCCATTGCCTCGACCAGAAGGTGAAGAAAGTTTGACAGTGTCTCAAAAAATCCCGCACCCGTGATTTTCTGGCATATCGTCATCAAAAATACTTTCATATCAATAATACAGTACTTGGTACACTACACATGGTACAGAGAATCTGTATTTAGTTCTTAATTAAATTAAAATGTTGTACAAGTTTTGTGTTTGTAGCATGGTATCAACTTAGTCCATTACAACAGCAACAGCTAAGAGCTACTACTGACTGAAACAATAGTCGTTAGTCTGTTCAACCAATGTATGGCATCACAGGTCGCAGCGTGTGTCAAAGTGCTGTGCTTTAGCCTTAACAGCCTGAGCCTTAGTTGTTTTATGGAAGTTGTTCTGAAATATCGTAGGGGTTAGGTTTTCTTGAAACACATTCATTTAGATACAATACCACAGCCACAGCACGACCGATGGATGGACGGAGAGAGAGAACTGCTGAAACAATATTACACTCTGCATGCTGTACATTCTGATGTGCAATAATCACAGGTATCCGATTGATAAACGTCAGTTCCGATGACCTTGAGCGACCTTGAGAAATGAGATATGAGGGGTGCAATTTTTCTTCATCTCCGTTTCTCAAATTGTTTGACCAACAGAGATCAAATTCAGCATGGTAACCTACATTTGGGATGTTTCTAGGGGTCAGCAGCTCCCAATCCTAAGCAGCGCGGCCACGGTATTCCAAATTTTTTGGAACTCCTACTTGTGCTCAAACTCTTTGTCCTAGAATGACCAAATTCAGCATGGAAATGGAAACACGCGCAGGGGATGTGTTTCAGGGTGTCATCCACAACATATTGTATATCGAACAGAAACATTGCATTGTTTCAGAGTGATAGCCGAGCTTGTCTCACATTAAAAGGCAAGGTCATAAGTACGGTATGTCATTCGGATCAACTTACAAATTTAGCAATGAAAAGAAGAAAACTTCTTAATAATCTGCACAGTGACTTCTTATTAAAAATTAGTTCATGTTGCAAAGACATAGATGAGACGAGATTTAGATAGAGTGCGATTGTGCTTAAAATCTTGTTAGTGCTCGCAGATGCAAATCAATCAGAATGCCGTTTTAACGATTAATTGTTAATTTTGACATAACAGAAAAATTGAAACTGCCGAGATAATGTTTTCTAGAAAAAGTGCTATGGCCAAATGCATTGGAACATTCGTTCCCAAGACCATTCGTTCCCTGGAACATTCGTTCCCATGATCGAACTTTCATTCTCAGGACCATTCATTCTCTGGAACATTCGTTCTCTGGAACTTTTGTTCCCAGGACCATTCGTTCCCTGGACCGTTCATTCCCTGGAACTTTTGTTCCCGGGAATTTTCGTTCCCGAGAACAAATAAACCCTGTAGACCTTAAACATCGTTTAGGCATAGTACTTCATTTATATTTCACTGAATTTTATTTGTAGCCTGTTGACATTGTACTTCATCTTGTTTCCAAAGTAGGCCTAATACTTTTGCTTTTAAGATCATCATTTTACGTACATTAACTTTGTATTGCTATGGTCGTAGTCCAGGAAAAGGTCTGCAGGGTTTATCTTCGTTCTCGGAAACGAAAGTTCCTGGGAACGAACGGTCCCGGGAACGAAAGTTCCAGGGAACGAATGGTCCCGAGAACGAAAGTTCCATCATGGGAACGAATGTTCCAGGGAACGAATAGTCTTGAGAACGAATGTTCCTGATACCTCCGAACTCGTACGGCCATGACGTAAAATTGATACTAATTATTATAGTCACATTTGACTCTCATCTATCCTTTTATGATCACATACAGGAAAAAATAAATAAAGCTTATAGCATGATGGGGCTAATTAAGAGGAATTTCATACATATGGATAAATATACATTTTGCTTACTATATAAAGCCTTGGTTAGACCACATGTGGAATATGCCCATTCTGTTTGGTATCCATATAAAAAATGT
>Ga0049107_10000730_pt1 | contig 10646 bp, 5 predicted proteins | sample WorMetilPIANOSA1_FD_61187 | JGI IMG/M metagenome (GOLD analysis project Ga0049107, IMG submission 61187) | Marine gutless worms symbiont microbial communities from Max Planck institute for Marine Microbiology, Germany - Olavius ilvae PIANOSA.1 | ecosystem: Host-associated > Annelida > Digestive... | reverse complement strand
GTTCTGTGAACAGCAGTGCTTTGCGAGTTGACCTTTGATGATTATGTGCCGGCAGAGACAGTTTTTGACCGGTCGTACGAAACTTTGCACATTGGTTTATTCGGGTGACTTTGGCCTGTCTCGAGTTGCTAGGGTTTTCATTGCAGAGCGCGGTGTTTCTTGCTGGGGAAATTCCGCCTGTCTGTCTCTCACAATCATGCGCTGCGTCGAAACGCCGAAATGTAAAGTAAGCGGTACTGGCTAACGGTTGTTTTTTTTCACCGCCAAGCATAACGCCGTCAGTTGGTTTTCTAACGCCAATTACTGTTAGATGTGAAAGATTTGCAGTTTTCAGCTGATCTCTCTCTCCGTTTTAACAGCCATTTTCCAGGTGAACCTGGGTTAGCCGGTGTTTAGTGAAACAAAGGATTATGGAAGTGGTGGTGACAACTGGAGCTTATAAGTCGTGCAAAGCTCTAGTCAAATCATCACTACCAACAAACCAACACCCAGTTTTTACCAGCGCGACGCATAGCATAGCGCGGTCTTTGCTACGGCAACGTGTCTGTCCGTCTGTCCGTCCGTCACAGCCGGTATTGTGTTAAACGACTAAACCTATCTTAAAACTTTTTCGACCATATGGTAGCCCCATCATTTAAGCTTTTGTGACCCCTTGCGCCGATATCCAATTACGAGGGGAACCCCTTCAGCGAGGTCGTTAAACACACGGGGGTGGAAAAATTGGCGATTTTCGACGGAAATCGCCATTAATCTCGGAAAGGGTGCGAGATAGGCTGATGGTTACTATGGAACGTTAATAGGAAGTCATGGGTGCCGAATTGAATGGTTTCATTTTTGATGACCTTGAGTGACCTAACCCGGGTTTCAAGGTCACTGGCTCACTGCATACTTACAAGTCGAATATCTCAAAAACGGTGCGTTTTAGGGACAAAGTTGCCAAAGAACACTAATAGGAAACCATACACGATCTACCGAATGGTACCACTTTCAATAACCTTGAGTGACCTCTGACCCTGATTTCAAGGTCACGACATTTCTCGACATTGAATATCTCAGAAACAACATGAGATAGAGCCATAGTTACTATAGAACGTCAATAGGAAGTTATATATGCGCTCTATCGAACAGTGACATTTACAATGACCTTGATGGACCCCTAACCCAGTTTTCAAGGTCACAGCATTTTTGAAGTCGAATGTCTCAAAAATGGTGCATCTTAGGGACAATGTTTCTATAAAACACTAATAGGAAACAATAAGAAATCTATCGAATAGTATCACTTTCAATGACCTTGAGTGACCTCTGACCCGGATTTCAAGGTCATGACTTTTGTTGACGTCAAATATCAGAAAAATGGCACGTCTTAAAGTCAAAGTTACTATTGCACAAGAGGAAAGTATACCCTACATATGGAATGATACTTGGTGACCTTGACTGACCTCTAAACGCATCGCGCGGGTTTGTCAGCATCAGCTGAGCTTCTTGTTTTTTACAGGCCGGATGCCCTTCCTGTCTCCCAACCAAAGGTGTCAAAGCACTGACGGGAATTTCAACTGATATACGGTGGAAATTATACAAGAGTGGATCAATATATGCCCATAGTCACTACAGAACACTGCTGCTACTACTTCTGGTTGTGTTAAACTTGCCTGTTTCCAGAGATCACTCCAGGTTAGGCCGAGTCTCCCAAGGACCCCCATAGGAGAACATTTGGGGATTGCTGATGCGAGATTTCTACAGCCCAGATCGGTGCCTTTCCTGTCACCCAGCCAGCAGTGTCAAGCACTGAAGAGAGAACTACTACTATTACTGCTACTCCAATACTCGTTTCAGAGAGTGCTCTCTTAAAGCAGAATGGTGAAACAGAGACAAAAATTGATACTACTACTACTATTACTGTAGTGTTAATTTTGTGTGTGTGACTGACCAGCTTTACAGAGCGTTTTCTGTCAGACTGTTGTCTGCAAAGATCTCTGAAAGGAGAATTCTGTGGAATGTTGGAATGGTTATTGGGAGAATGTACTTCTTGTCATTCAACCAACAGTGGCAAAGCACTGAGGGAAAGGAGTTTATTACTATAGCACTATAATAGACAGTAATATGATCTATTGAACAACGTTATTGTTTGACCTAGATTGGCCTTATATGATTATTTCTGCAATTTGCACTGGAACGATCTAGGGATATAATCTTGAAATTACAGTACATATTTTATGCAAAGCTAATTGCAACAAAAGGAAGTATTTCGTGAGCTATCATTTCTGCTGCTAAGTCTGAACTGAAGTACTGTTCAAGGTCATTTACTTTCACATGTGCTGTTGATTAATAAACAGACATAGTTTGGTAATATCTCGGAGATGGTACAAGCCGGCAATATAGGTACCATGCAGTATTGAAGTCACATGATCTGTTAAATAGCACCATTGACGATGACCTTGACCTTCAAGGTCATTTTATCTATTGCACACTTTTAAGTAAATTATCTTAGAAAACAAAATAAATAAAAAATAAGTGTGTTCACCCAAAACGACCTGTTTTGCAATTTTTGAGAAATTCCTGAAAAAAAATCCTGGAGATACACCTTGACATAGATCATAACCAAAATCTAATCACTTTGTACTAGGCCGAAAGTCTCAGCAGTCAGCATATTTGACAAATTGCATATTTAGCGAGTTAATCTGTTTCATTGTGACCTGCCCTCCAATCTTTGACCTGTACCAATCTTTGAAATTGTTATTCCTGTGGCTATAGTCGTGTTTAGAAATGTTTAAAGAATTGAATACCGTAACTTACATTTTAATTTTATTTTATCCTTCTTTCTGTGACAGTTTTGTACAGAGTTATTGGCAGAACGATTTTGACCTCTAGTGACCTTCACCTCGGGTCAAGGCCACTCAAAATCTAATCAGTTGGTCCCTGGATTATGTCCAACCATTCTGTAAAATTTCATAAATATTTGATTCGTAGTTTTGGAGTAATTCTGTTAACAGGCAAACTGACACATGAAAACATAAACGTCTTTTCGACAATAAGAGATTTTAACCACCTAGAAAACATTACCAATGATAAGAATGTATCGCAGATAAATATCACTTTAGCAGTTATAACTGAATGTAAGGATGAAAGGACTGCTGAACGTCTTTTACTGTCTGTTCCGTTGTTCCATTACATTGCAGTGGCGGCCTATTTTAGACCCACCAACACCGAGGACAGCTTGCAGCTGTGGACCAGAAGGAAATGAATCCTGTTCAGTGTGTGAGCGGCCTCATGACCTAAATTATCAGGTGTGTTAGTGTGAATGGATGAATGGTGCGAGGGCATTGTGCAGCACCATGGCCGTGCTAAGTCGTAAATCCCAAAGTGTGTCTGGTCGGTCGACCTCGGTAGGATCAGCAAAGCGTGACCTCACCGACTACGACAGACCGCCGTCCTCAGCTTCCACGCCAGCACACCGCCCTAGAACCACACGCAGAGGCGAGAAGAAGAAGAAGATTTCGCATAGACACTGAGGTCCGTTGCGTGGGAGCTCATCCCCCTTTTTGGCCCTTGGAGCCGGCGAGGGTTAAACCCAATGAAGCCGGTATATGATCCAGATCGGCCGGATGGCCGGCTCAATTTGACAGCCAGCGCCTTTAACCAACTAGGTCAATATACCAGCAGTTCTGGTCACAGGGGCTACTGCTACGCAGAACTCGCCGTTTTCTTCCCTAGCGGTGGCCGTAACCATCGCCAGTACTCAACCATCGCCAGTACTCATTGCGCCTACCCACGGAGGGATGGCCAGGCTGAGTTGGCCTGGGTGGCTGGTTACGTAATGAGATAGTTTACCTGCCCAAAGGCAGTCACCCATCCCAGTACTAACCGGGCTCGATGTAGCGCAACTGCATTGATCAAGACCAACGCGTTGCCGCTACACCAAACCGCCACCTCAGAGGCGATAAGCAGTCATAAATGCATCTTAAATTTACGGTCACAGTTTAAAGAGGACACAGTCGAACCGTCTGTGTCAGCTCGGAAAATTAATCCTATATAATGTACTTACTGTCCAGAATGACTGAGCCGGGATTTGAACCCTTGTGATATCGCTGTCCAGTCAAGTACGGTAACCACATGTCTACAGAGGCAGATGTGGTCTTTTGCTGTCATGTAAGCTCTGACTTCATAAACAAGTGGTGATATCTGGGAAATGGCACAAGACGCATTTACTTCAGATCACTGATAGGAAGTCGTAATGCCCTGTCAATTAGCACATTGTTGATGACCTTTAGTAACTTTGTAAAGTAATTCCACTCCAGGCAAGGCCATTGTTCAGTATTTACATATTTCTTGCTTCACAGAGTAATTCGACGAGGAGTTTGTTATGTTATATGGTCTTTGTCTTACTTATGGTACAGTATACTGTACCACATTTTCACAGTTAAAAATTATTAAGATGGATCATGTTGTGCGCAGCCAGCATATTGAATGTAGCTTCAAGTAAGATAAAATAGTTTAGGAACGGGGGCAGTTTTCTTAAATGTTGTACACACGCTTCATGCTATGCTGTGTTTACTTTTTTAGAGGATGTTATTTGTTATTAAACATCAACTGGAGTACATGATATGAAGTGGTTCACCTGATAGGTCGTTAGTTTGCTATTGCAAGTCGATTGTAATTTTGTTCACTGGCTGCTGCTACTGTCAGTATACTGGACATCATGATGGACCACGCAGAACTGATGGCTGAGATGGCCACAGTCGACAAAATGCCAATAGGCGAACGAATGAAGCTTGCCAAGAATCGGCGGGCAACGCAGCTCAAGACTTACTTTCAGTTTGAAAAACAATCTGGCAAGGACAGAGACCACACGAAGAAGAAGAAGACAACCGAATATGTGGATGGAATTGTTCGCAGAAAACCTAATCAGCTACGATTTGCTGACAACATTTTGCTTCTCGATGCTGCTGCCAAAAATGACTTGGTTGAAGGTAATGCTGCTGAGTTTTCTGTCAGCGTTGTGTGTGCTGTGTTCCAAAAGCCACGCTACACACATAATAGTAATGTATGATAGACTTTCAACTGTACTGTGTTTGAAAAAAAGTCACCCTTTTTACCCGTGCGACGCCATGCATAAGTGCGGGCCTTGCTGTCCTCCGGAGTCCGTCCGTCCGTCACATTGGTGCACTGTATCCACATGGCTGAAGATATTCTCAAATTTCTTGTTCTGCCCGGTAGCCCCTCACTAGTTTTTTGACCTCATGCGCCAATACCCAATTCCAAGGGGAACCCTGGCAGCGGGGAGGATGCAAAATACACGGGGTTGGAAAAATTTGTGATTTTCGACTGAAATCACTTTTTACCCGCGCGACGTAGTGTATGAGTAGTGAGTGAACTCTGACCCAGATTTCAAGGTCACAACATTTTTCGACATGAATATCTCAGAAACAACACTAGATAGAGTCATAGTTACTATGGAACGTCAATAGGAAGTCATATGTGCTCTATCGAATGGTGACATTTCCAATGACCTTGACGGACCCCTAATCCGGTTTTCAAGGTCACGGCATTTTTGAAGTCGAATATCTCAAAAATGGTGCATTTTAGGGACAAAGTTATTAATGAACACTAATAGGAAATGATACACAATCTATCCAATGATACCACTCTCAATGACCTTGACTGACCTTTAACCCTGATTTCAACGTCACAACATTTTTTAACATTGAATATCTCAGCAACGACACGAGATAGAGCCATAGTTACTATAGAACGTCAATAGGAAGTCATATGCGCTCTATCACATGGTGACATTTCCAATGACCTTGACGGACCCTAACCCAGTTTTCAAGGTCACAGCATTTTTGAAGTGGAATATCTCAAAAACGGTGCATCTTAGGGACAGTGTTTCTATAGAACACTAATAGGAAACCATACGCAATCTACGATACCACTTTCAAAGACCTTGAGAGACCTCTGACCCGGATTTCAAGGTCACAACAGTTTGTGAAGTCGAATATCAGAAAAACTGCACGTCTTAAAGACAAAGTTCCTATTGCATGGAATAGTACTATGTTTGGTGACCTTGACTGACCTCTAAACACATTGCGCGGGTTTGTGAGCATCAGCTGAGCTTCTTGTTTTATCTCGGAAACTGTACAAGATAGGTCCATGGTTGCTATGGAATGTTAATAGGAAATCGTAGATGGCGGATCGATGTGTATCCATTCCAATGACCTTGAGTGACCACTGACCCGGATTTCAAGGTCACAACATTTTCGAAATCAAATATCTCAAAAATGGTGCATTTTAGGGACAAAGTTACTATAGCACACTAATAGGAAACCATATCTAACATATCGAATGATACCATCTTTGGTGACCTTGACTGACCTATAAACGTGTCGTGCGGGTTTGTCAGCATCAGCTGAGCTTCTTGTTTAGTAACTCTGTGAGGCATCAACCGATTTTAATAAGATTTGGCGTGCATCATCCTGAGGAAACGTGTTACAAATATTTTTAATTTTCTGCACCTCGCCTTAAAACTGTAACTACACTATAGTGACTATGCATTATAATGGTGATAGTTGTAATGGCGGTACTGGTGTTAGTAGTAGTAGTAGCAGCAGCAGCAGCAGTAACAATAGCCAATGGTTATCCACTTTTTAGGCGCGCTGCAGATATGCATAGCGCATACTAGCTACGGCAACATGTCTGCCTGGCTGGCTGTCTGTCACAGCCGGTATTGTATCAAAATGACTAAACCTATCTTAAAACTTTTTCGACCGTCTGGTAGCCCCATCATTCGGGACCCCTTACAGTGATACCAAATTACCAAATACCCCTTCATTGGGGGCGTTTAATACACGGAGGTAGGAAAAATTTGCGATTTTCGACGGATATTGCCGTTTATCTCGAAAACGGTGTGAGATAGGCCGATGGTTACTATGGAACGTTAATAGGAAGTCATGGGTGCCGGATCTAGTGATATAATTTTCGATGACCTTGAGTGACCTCTGACCCCGATTTCATTTTTTGACATTGAATATCTCAGAAACGACACGAGATAGAGCCATAGTTACTATAGAACGTCAATAGGAAGTCATATGCGCTCTATGGAACGGTGACATTTACAATGACCTTGACAGACCTAACCCGGTTTTCAAGGTCACGGCATTTTTGAAGTCGAATATCTCAAAAACGGTGCATTTCAGGGACAAAGTTACTTCTGAACATTAATAGGAAATGATACACAATCTATCAAATGATACCACTCTCAATGACCTTGAGTGACCTTTGACCCGATTTCAAAGGTCACAACATTTTTCAACATTGAATATCACAGAAACGACACAAGGTAGCGCCATAGTTACTACAGAACATCAATAGGAAGTCACATGCGCTCTATTGCATGGTGACATTTCCAATGACCTTGACGGACCCTAAACAGGTCACAGCATTTTTGAAGTCGAGTATCTCAAAAATGGTGCATCTTAGGGACAATGTTTCTATAAAACACTAATAGGAAACCATGTGCAATCTATCGAATGGTACCGCTTTCAATGACCTTAAGTGACCTCTGACCCGCATTTCAAGATCACAACATTTTTTGAAGTCGAATATCAGAAACATGGCACGTCTTAAAGACAAAGTTACTATTGCACAAGAGGAAAGTGTACCTAACATATGGAATGGTACTATGTTTGGTGACCTTGACTGACCTCTAAACGCGTCGTGCGGGTTTGTCTGCATCAGCTGAGCTTGTAATTTACATGTTACAATGCAATACAAATTAACTTTAATCTGTCCCATCAAATGACATTCTAATAAAACTGCAAATATAATGTTAAAAACTTATCAGTTTAAAACTCATTGTAAGGGCGACAGTCATAGCTCTAAAACTGCAAATATCATTTTGCCAGGACTCATGATAAAACAAAGGTGAACACCCTTACGTCTGCAAGCGAAATATAGTATTCAACTTGGGTGAGATGAGTTGTTTCAACCAACATAATGCAGTTGAATGAATTTGAATACCATTTCGCTTGCAGTCGTAAGGGTGTTCACCTTTGTTTTATCATGAGTCCTGGTAAAATGATATTTGCAGTTTTAGAGCTATGACTGTCGCCCTTACAGTGAGTTTTAAACTGATAAGTTTTAACATTTATTTAATTCAGTCTTGAAACGTGCGACAAGCAGCGTCACAGCAACTGTTCAAAATGATCTGTTGTTGATGTTATAAACTAGTTGAAATCGGTGAAGGAGATGAGCACCCTCACACTGGACTTTGACTTTTGTGCAGAATTCTTTCTGAATGATTATACCTAATCATCATTGTATATTTAGAGCATCCACGTGTGAATTGTTCAAGTCATACTGACACGCATATGACTCGTCAATTGATGGCGTCAGAAAGTGCATCTGGTCAAAATTGCTGCTGAGGGCCAGAAAAGTTCCAAACTTTGTGCGTGGGCATGTTGGAGACTTTGCACAGTGGGGGTGTGTAGTGTTAAAAGAAATTACTGTATATGTAGAATTATGCATTTTAATAACAGAAATTTATAACATGTTATTTTTGTTTACTACTGTTAGTTAGTTAGAATATGGAGCTCTTAGTATTAGCTGCATGTCTTACAACAGTATATTTCTGGTGAATGGTATATGACAGCGTTCTTTGTTGTTTTGTTTGTATTTTAGTAAAAAAGCTATTTAATGCTGGAGCAAGTCCAGATTGCAGCAACGAAGATGGGTTAACTGTCTTGCATCAGGTTTTTGATTTGATTCTTTGATTTAGGCCAACTAGTAACCTACTCCATGTTGTTGTAGCTTATATGCGTCGCTCAAAATTAGCTTATGTGCATCGCTGAATGATTCTGTTTCAAGAAATGATGAGAGTGACTGGGGGTGTGTACTAGAAAGTAAAAACAGGTAAAATTGCCCACCCTGCACTCCTCCAGTTCACAAGCAGGTGATGTTCGTCTCTGTTTCAAAGTCCTGAGCCCAGCCATCGTTGTGGGCGGTGGACCATAATGCCACAATGCGCCATTACCTCTATGACCCATTTACAATTTTACATAGGTTACTACTCATTAATTGACCCAGGAGGGATAGAAGGCTGAGTAGACCTTAGTGCACAGTAGCCGCGGCTGAGATTCAAACCCACTCGGCCACTACTGCACCTTATTATAGAGTGGTATCTGTGAAACCTAGAGGCAGGCCAAAGATAACATGGAAGGGGACAGTTGTTACCTCTGATGTGCGAGGAGGCTATGCTCTGCTTACTGTTGGTTTTCTGTGTTCATTTATTCATTCACTGATGTTGCGTAGAGAGTAACTCAGAAAGTTATCACTGGCTTTGGATGAAACTGTCATCCATGTCTGACAGGCCGTCAGTGATGTGTGGATGTAGTGATTAACGTTATAGAGAGTGATCACCAAATTGTGGTTTGGATTTTGGATCCAGAAAACCACAAATTTTGTCGAGGATAGATCGGTCGATCATATTTTCCAGGCAGATAGGTGGTTAACTGATATGACAACTTTTGGGAGTGATGCAAATCGTATCACAGATCCACAGATCTGAATTATGATCCAGGTCGTCCAATCAGTGTCTGCCTGCTGGGGTTGTTTTGCCTTTGTCAGAGGTGTGCACTCTATGGAGTGCCCTGATGGTATCATGTTTTTGTAGTCAGCAGGTATATTTATTTATTATAAAATCGTACACTGAGTACAATAGAAACACGTAAAAGAAAAAGTAAAAAACGAACACAAGAGAAAAAATACTGAAAAGAAGTTTTAAAAAATTAAAATACACAAACAGTTACAAAGCACACAATAAAGCACTAATATAGCATCGGAAACTGCAGTTAAGGAACACAGCTTATAATTACCAGGTTGGATGGGCCTATCCGAAGTGGATGCAATGAGCATAATCATGGGGGCATCTGGCTAACTCATTTTCATTTGAAAAAAATGGCAGTTAAAGTGGTGTGTGTGTGATTACCACGATGTGTGAATGCCAACAGCACAGCGGTGTTAATTATTAACACGTTATTGACAGACAGGTGACTAAATTGGACACATCTAAACTAGTGTAGAGCGTCAATTAACTCGATTTGATTGCTCTGATCTGGAGGTAGATGGCAAACTGATGAGTCCGATACGTATAGAATTTGCTAAGCATTTTGATTACGAAGCACTTGGTTTTTGTTATTTTGTGTTTGAGAAAAGCAAAATACTAGGGTCTAGTTTTTTGCTCTCCTCAAGTCTAGTAACTAGACGAGACTTTTGAAATGAGAAACGTGAATGTGTTTGTAGTGTTGTATAGATGATCAGAGCGACATGATGAAGCTGCTGCTGGAACACAAAGCCAATGTCAACGCACGAGATTCTGAACTGTGGACACCACTTCATGCTGCCGCCACTTGTGGACACCTCCAGCTGTGCCGGCTACTCATCGCGCAGTACGTCATATATATATATATAGTTGCTATTGTCAATCATTTCTCACACATGCGGACCACGTCTTCCTTGGCCTCCCACGATCTCTGGTCCCTGGAAGCTCCAATCGCATGATGGAGTTGATGCACGAAGTGGCACGCTGTACGTGCCCGTACCACCTAAGATGCCGAGTGCGAAGAACAGCCGTGATGTCGTCTAGATCCAGTTTC
>Ga0049107_10000729_pt1 | contig 10647 bp, 5 predicted proteins | sample WorMetilPIANOSA1_FD_61187 | JGI IMG/M metagenome (GOLD analysis project Ga0049107, IMG submission 61187) | Marine gutless worms symbiont microbial communities from Max Planck institute for Marine Microbiology, Germany - Olavius ilvae PIANOSA.1 | ecosystem: Host-associated > Annelida > Digestive... | reverse complement strand
GTATAAAAATCCGTTAGAGCACTCTTTAATTGCTTCACAGGAACTTTAACATATCTAGATTTAACGAAACAAAGCACGTCGTTCAAAACAGGCATGCACTCCGCCATGACCATAGAATTACTTCGTCGCCGTTGAATTGTTAAAAAAATCATATTGACAGCGCGATATTGATATAGTATTTCTGTCTGTCTGTCTGTATGTCCAATTCCGTGTTAAAACAGTTGTGTAAATATTGTTAAACCATATCACCATCTGGTAAAGCCATCATTCTAATTTTTTTAGCCCAACGCCGTTACTCAATGCGAAGGCTAACATCTTCAAGAAGTCCGTTAAATACGGGGTAAAAAAAGCGTTTTTTCGACCGAAATCGCTGTTTATCTCGGAAACGGTACGAAGTAGGCCCACAGTTACTATGGATCAGTAATAGAAAGTCACAGGTACCCGGTAGAGCCGTCACTTTCGATGACTTTGAGTGACCTAGAAAGGCGGGTCGACCGGTCGAAAGGGATTCATTGTCCAATTTTCCGGCGGATGCTCGTACCGTTTGACCGACAGCGATCAAACTCGGCCTGCTAACGCAATGGGGGCTTGTTTTATGGAGTCAGTCACGTCCCATTCCAAGAGGCGGGGCCCCAGCGTTCCCAAATTTCCAGCCGTTTGACGTAGAACGATCATATTCGACGTAGTAACCCATCCAGGGAAGAGCCGGGGTTTTTTTTACGCTCGAACACGCAACTGAGGGGGGCGGGACACCAGCGCCTCCAGTTTTTACTGGGACGCAGAAAACATACGTCCACGTGGTATGACATAAAGCAACAAAATTTCGCAAGGTGACCAAATTGAGTAAGGGTAGCTTTTACAGGGCGTGCACACACCCAGATCCTGTGGCCTCAGCGAGTCAGAAAGTTTTGTGACCCCAATATGTAGGCTACACATTGATTGTATGCCGACGCGCGATCTATTTGCGGTTGCTGACTTTTTGTATATGAAAATGTAGCTTAGATCTGTTTGGTCCATTAACTTACATGCTCTTTTCAGTGCACATTTTGCTTGCTTTCTGTTCTGCCATGGAGATATATATTTCCTGATAGGCCCTATAGTTTATCTTATATCTCTATGATTCGGCAGACGTTGGCTGTGAACCTGGGTGGCCGCACCAAAAATGTTCACTAAGGCCGCGGCCCTGATTATAATATTATACACCGGCGAATGGTATGTGAAATTCAATCAATTCAGCTCATGTACTCCTAGTCGGCTACGTCATTAGGTACTTATTGTCTGCGACAATCCAAGAAGGTTACGCGATCGGCCGGGTACGTTGATTCGTTCGTTCGTTCGTTCGTTCGTTCTTTCGTGTATGACACGATAACTCAGACATTTTTGTGAATGTATTTCGACGAAATTATCAGGGTTGGTTAGCGTCTTGGAAAAGGAAGACACAATCGACTCGTGGAAGTGATTCGCAGGGATCATGATGGTCCGGATCTCGGACATAGAGTGACCCGATCAGTGTTAGGGTTCGCTTTACTCTTGGCGGAGCTAAGCCACAGCCCTCTGTGGCTACGCACTCTACTGGGTGCCGTTCTATAGCCTTTTGAGGCCACACAATTATTGGCTCATCGACGATCGTGCTGCCTCACAACTGTGTGACTGGATCGAAGAGGGTTGACGCTACAAATATTTGACAATAGACCAGCGGAGAGCATTCAAATGCTACGCTAGTTCGATTAATACTGCGGCGCTGCAGACAGTCGGTGCGTCACGCCGCCCAGTAGCCTGGCTGAATGACGCGGTGTTGGCAACAGCTGCTGCAGGCACAACGACTGCCATTGGTAACAACGCAACAGAGATCATCACGCAAGAAGTGCGCACTGGGGTAGCCGGTGGGGTGGCCGAATCGTCGTGCTCTAGTGACGCTTCAACCGATTCTCCAGCAAATTTTATTGTTTCGCTGATGTGCAGATTTACGGAACCATTAATCATTATTATAATAACAAAAAATTATAAGCGCGTCGACCTCGTTTTCCTGTCTCGTAATAAAATAGTAACACGCAGTCAATAGAGTTACATGTATGGTCGCCTTAAACTGGCAAAATATCTCGCACCGAAGAAATTGCGGAGGGGATTCGCTAAGCGACTTGTTTACCTTGATAAGAACTTACCTATAGGGAGCGCTTAGCTCACCTTGATAACCTTGAACGGCAACTTCGAAATGATCTGCTTTTTGTTATTATAAGATTGTTTTGCGAGTGATAAAAGTTGTTTTTTTATTTTTAATAAGCTCTTTAATCTTGCACTTGCCGGCCACACTCGTAGTACGGATATGAACACTTTGTCAAGTAATCTACCCGCAGTGTACGTAATTTTTTTTCTCTCGTCGCGTTGTTAACCCTTGGAAAAAGTTTTGACGTTTCTGTTCTTGGGAAGTTCACATGCAGTTTTCACACGGTCGATTTGTCGAGACATTTGGTGTCATGTGCCGATTAGGGTCAGTGCTGTAAAGTTTCTAATCTTTGCCTGTCGTTTACTACTAAGTACTATTGTGTATCTGGTCGATTCTCATGTCAGTGCTGAATAATAAATAGATACATTCGAAAATATTTCCGACAACAGAGGCAAAACTGCTTGCTGTATTTCACAGTTCTGCAATCCATCACACGAACAAAATTATTCAAGCTTTCTGAACATCAATTTATGCATTCTCTAAGTACGTATTGTATCAAAGAATGGACATGACGACTAAATAGATTCACTACAACAGAAATGGGAAATAACCCTAAATTTTGGGTTCCGGTTCGGTTCGGTTCTTGGCAAAACCTGGCTTCGGTTTGTTCTTGCAGTGTTCCGGGTTCTTTTTCTATCTCTACACTGTAAAACTGAAACGGTCATTTTTCAACCTCCGAACCGACGTACTAGTGGCCTTGCGGTACAGTGCCGAACTGTGGTCGAGCGATAGCGGATTCGAATCTCAGCAGGTCTGTCTCTAGGCGAATTAGCAGCAGCCTATGTAACGGAAGTAACAGTAAGCTGTGGGAGAGCTTCGGTCCACCGCCCACGCGCCATGCCCGCTCTGGACCTTTAAACGGACATGAATGACGGCCCCGCATGTCACAGAGATGCTGGTGCGGAGACGATGACTGGCTGGGGGATCATTTTAGCTTAACTGAACGCGCTAGCCAAGAGTGCATTCACAAAAGCATATCATCACTGCCTGCAGATTGTAAAAAAAAATTGATATTTAGGTCACAATCAGTTTTTATTCACCTTATCGTGCATAGTGGATTTAATATGTCACGGAAAACGTTTCGGGCAAATAGCTAGGCTATTAAAGTACTACTACTACTACTACTACTAGTAGTAGTAGTAGTAGTAGTAGTAGGCCTACTACTGCTCTCGTTTTTACCGGCTCACTTTTCGGAGGCCACTACAGGCCAGGTTTTTTTTACCGTTTTATCCCCAAAGTTCTCCCTACCTCCCTCAACCTTGGGGATTGTTTGGGCAGAATTTAGTCTATACACCGGTTGCCCTTCCTGTCGCCCAAACAACAGCGTCAACGCACTCAGAAGATAACCGATATGATATATAGGCCCATTTCATGCCACATGACCAGCAGCCGATGATATCTGTCAGCGGTCGTGTATACAGTGCAGGTCTCGACGTAACAATGTGACGGTCCGTAATAATCTCTAATGTAGCGCAAGCCATTAGGCGACGGAAGCAAACATTGCAATGACGCGCATGCACCGAAAAACACGGAGAGTACGTAACGAACGGCGAGAAGCCAGATCGATATTTCTGGTCAGCTGTTGGCGGCGCCCACTATTGTCTACCTGTCCCTAATGAAAGGAACACCTGCGCGCCCGGTCCACACGGAAGCTCTCAGTTATTATTCACGACGTTGACATGCATCATCGCCACCGTCCGTCGGCTACTGTCTGCGACTCGTACAAAACAAGCCTTATAAACTGTTAATCGTTTTGTACGCTGTCGGATAGCTTTTAGTGTGTTTTAGTACCGGTACGTTATGTGTTCTTTATTATTATACTACACCGTGTTTCATAAAAAACGACCCCCTACTTAATTGCCCATAACTTCGGCAAATGTTGACCCATTTTCAAAACTTTTTTCACCTTCAGACTCAGCAGTGATTGTGTAATAAATTGATAATTAAAGATCCCATCACACCTTAAACGCGTCGATACACTACCTTGTAAAACTTTACCGTTCAAATATTGATTTAACTAGCATGTTAATTAACACCAGTTACAGTTTGTTCGTTGTTCGTCATGGGCTTACAAATAGGATTATTGTATCTTCAGACATCTGAAGCGATCTGGCTACATACCCTGCAATATCACATTATCATTTTTTTTTACAAAATCTGCTGATCGTTATCTTTTCCGCGAGCTGTATCTACGCTGACATTATGTGCATTTGCTCCTCCAGTCGGAAAGTGCAATAATGTAAGACCCGTAGAACTTCCAGACAACTGGCCACCGAACAGCCCTGGCCTCAGTACATTTCATTACAAAATCTTGGGCAACGAGTCTACCACAAAAAGCGGAGCATGTGAATGACTTGAGGCGGAATCTGTTTGATGCGTGAGTTGGAGTGTAACAGAGCGTTATTGACGATGGCATTGATAAGTGGCGCAGACGTCTTCATGCCTGCATTTGAGCTACAGAATGACAGTTTACATATTTTCACCGTGACATAAATTAGCAAAAACATTATTAACTGTAATAAATTAAGTTAAAATTTATTGTTAAACGAGACATTTGTTTCAGATTGTCGGTAGCTTCCTGTCATTTATATTTCACAAGGTAGGGTATCGACGCCTTTAAGGTGTGATGGACCTTTAATGATCAGTTCATTATACGATCTCTGCAGAGTCCAAGGGTGAAAAAATTTTGAAATCGGCCGACATTTGCCGAAGTTATGGGCAATTATGTAGGGGGCGTTTTTATGAAACATGGTGTACACTGTAGAACGTAGAACCTGGAGGTGGAGGTCTTGATCCCCTGAAAATATGTATGAAGCGTCACAGTATGTTTTGACACCCCGAAAATGTCACATTTCTTTCATTCAAAACTGTTGTTGGATAACTCTGCAAGTTAAACATAATCAAGGATAAAAGACAAAAATGGAAGGTAAAACTAATTTTTCGAGGAGCATGAAACAGTTCGATGGCTTGACCGGACTGACCCTGACCCCCATATTTTACGCCAGTATTATTTTGTGTTACGTATTTGTGGTTTTCGTTTTAGTGTGATATTGTCTGACGTGATCAAGTTATGATGATGACGAGATGATTGCACAGTGTAGGCCTGGGTGTGTTTTTTTCAAAGTCATCAATTACAGTTTTTAGTGTAACTGGCTACGGGTAAAGCAACTCCAACACCGTCATCCGGCGACTGGTTGAAGGGGCTAATTTCCGTATCCCGTAAACTACCGCACCCAGAGAATTTCAACCGCATCCGTCCACAACTTTTTGAACATGCTGCTCACAAATCCGTAGTAAGCGGTGGCTATGCGAGAATACTATGCTGGTTTGCTTCGTTTGCTTCACCTTGTATTAATGGTTGGTTGGTTGGTGTTTAACGGCACTTTCAGCAATTATCGTGCCATGTCCGCTGAGGAAATTAATCCTATAACATACCTACTCTAGAGAGATGACCGAACCAGGATTCGAACCGCGGCCCTTCCGCTGTCCAAGAAAGTACTGTAGCCATTCGGCCACAGAAGCGGATTCATTATTGTATTAACGGGATAGTTCTTTGGCACAGTAAGACACGGTAATATCGTGCGATACGGTTTAAAAACTTCATTCATGCATCGATTTAATAGGTAAATTGGTAAGCAAGTAAGTAAGTAAGTAAGTAAACAGTCAATTTCAAACACGCTAGCTAAACTGAAGCAACCATTTTACCTGCAGCACAAGTAGAAATAAGAAGTAGGCGTTGGCTATGCGCTGAAACTGCTCAAAGAGATTCTTCGGCAGGAAAGTGACGACGTTGTATTTGGAGGTGGTTATGTAATTGTCCTGCGTAGACCGCACACACACACACACACACACACACGCATACGCGTCACAGAGCACAACAGACACGCGTTTATCGCGGTCGAATTACAGTCGAACCGAACTTACCGAAGTCGAATAACCACACCACCTTATCATGCTATCTATCGCTATGCAACCGCATTCGCCAGAAGGTCTGTATAGGTGCAATATGTGCAGGTGCAAAAGAAAGAAAAAACCAGCGACGACTTACAGCGTAGTTGAACGTGGCGTTGAATTGCCGTTGGTTTGCTTTCACCCTCCGCTCAGTCTCTGCAACAGCCAAGATGACGTCATCACCACATATCATCAGCATCACGTCATTATGTCCGCTGTAGAGCAGCACAGCTCTACACTCGCATTACTGTACAGGGTCGCAGCTACCTGCCGATATTGTATAGTGGTCTACGACATCTAGCAAGTGAACTGACAATTTGAAGTGAACTGGGAATTTGGGTGGGTTTCGGGACAAAGATAAAAGTACCGGGTGGGACAAGACTCGAAGTGTGAGGAGCAAATTACATTTTTACTTCACCAGGTTGATTCGCACAACTTACGGAAACGTTTCTTCTAAAAACTGGTATTCTAAAAAAACTTCGCTCAAGCTGCTTTACAACTCACACAAACTGCATACAATTTAAATTCAAAAATGCTAAACTCAAATATGTATCGGGTGCACTATTTAGCTATTGCAGGGGCTCTGTAAATTTTCTAGGGGAGACTAACCCCCTCTGGCTACGGCTGCTTTACTTGCAGAAATTTTTCGATAATCGGCGATTATTAGATTATGTATCAGCTGCTTCCTGCGTTTTAGCAAATGAAAAACGGCAGCAACCTATGGCTGTCTGATCCCTGTAGAAACGTCGCTGGTGGTCCTCATGATCGTAATGTTTGTCTACAAGTTGTCTTGCGTGTGTTAAGATTTGTTGTCATAGGAGGCGTCTTGTAATAAAATATTAGTTTGTGGTTATGAACTAATTATTTTAAACAATATTTGTCCTTGCTGGTTGTAACTAGAGCTATAGTTTAAACATGACTGTTGGTTTGTCTTCGCACGTTGTTTTTTCTTTTGTTGCAATGTCTCTCTCTCTCTCTCTCTCTCTCTCTCTCTCTGGTGATCTAGTGGCACAGAGCGCACCGGAGCAAGTTGCTAGAATACCGTGTGACTGTTCAGGCCAACTCAGCCTCCTATCCTCAACGGTGTGTGAAATTAACTAGTGGCGTACGGAATCAAGGCCCACAGTGCGGCTGACTGCGGCGCAGTATATCTGCTAGCTCTAGAGTGACTATACGTCAGAAGGCGGGCTACGGACGGACACAAATCATGCGTTTCGGCTCCATTAGCTGATATTAATCTGCCATTCGCAGTAGAGCATGCTCGTCGTGTGTCTCTCCACGGGGAGAGAAATTCGCCCCCTTCCTAACCCTCCCCTCTGAGGTTCATTCCCGCCACCGCAGAGAATTCTTTCCATCATTGCTAGTACATACGTCAAACTACATTTGATGAATGTATATCGCTGATAGTTAGTTATTAAGTTCCCGAGTATCGAAGCTGGTGTATTATTACACCTGATCGCTTCTGCGGTGGTGGTGGAGGCGCTATATCAAGTGTATGGACCCTCCTTTTTACCTTTGCGCGCTAGCCGCGGCGCAGTGTATTGAAATCGGTCCTGTCTGTCGTTTGTGGCTGGCTGTGTGTGTTTGTTTGTGGTGGGTGGGTCTGTTACCACGATAACTCGAAATGGCGTGCATCGATCCTCACCAAACTGGGTTTGTAGGTGAAGGTGGTGACCATCTCCAGCTGATTAAATTTTGGCCGTCCCGCGCCCCCGGGAAGGGCGTCTGTGGCGGGGCGAAAATTTTTGGTTCCGCCTTACTACAGCCAGCGCGCAGTGTTTACGTCTCTCTCTGAGCGCTTTTTCATTTTACATTGTCAGGAGAATTAGATTCGAAAGATGCTGCAGGTGGATTCTGTTTTTGGACACTGGAGGCAGAGCAACAGCAACATTACAGAAAAATGTCTTCATTTCCGCATTTCCTTTACATCCCCGTGGGAGGAGTCCCGCAACATCTGTTTCCATCCCGCGGGATTCCCGTGGAATCCACGGGAATTCCCGTCATATCCATCGCCGCGCGGCTCTATTGTCGTGAGTCACAGAAAGCGTCCAGATCTTCACTCTTTACCCAGGGGCGTACGGATGTCCCCCCAATGGTTGCATGACAGTCCACAATTAATATTATAGTGCCAGGAGAGACCATCCTGAGCGCTGAAAATAGTGGAAACCTTTGGGCGGTCGGGGATCTGCCCCGAACCCCGCTGGGGAGCTCATAGCGCTCCTCCAGACCCCCTAGCTGGTGGGGAGAAGTTTGATGCTCCTCCCCCAAGAACTCCAACTCCGCTCTCGGCCATCGGCCCTCGGTGTTGGCCCCAATGAAAAATTCTGGACACGCCCTTGCCTTTACCGGTACAGTATAGAGAAACATGACGATGTCAATCAATGACACTGAGCCGTCCAAACAGCGATCGCGAACGAACAACGCGACTCGACTAGACATCGTTGACGACAGTCTGAAGGCTAATCTACACTTCTAGGACTGGAGGGGACGCGACGTCAAACCTGGGCGATGTAGAGCGACCTTTACAGTTCTTATCGCAGTCTGCTGCAGTGCGACGCTTCTCCGGCGGAAAACAGAAGCGAGCAAATTCTGAAAATTTTGACAGAGGATAGTTTTGTTACGTTTTAAACCGTCTACGTATAGGCCTACTTCACGTCGAGGAGTAATTAATACGCAATTCTCACCTACGACTACGTTAGTCCGACGTCGCCTGCAGCACAGGCAGCCACTCAACAGGGACGACGAGTGTTCGGTCGTGTCACCGTTACCACTCGGCTGTGGCGGTGTTTTATCGCTCCGCGCTGAATGCTGGCGGTCTGCTGCCGCTGAATCTTGGTGACGCGGTGCAGTCAACGACTGCGACGGATCGTTGTTGCTGGCGTTCGTCTTCGTGGGACGGTCGCCACCGTCGACGTCGTCGGAAGCGGCAGCGGGTTTGTCCGACGGACAGTCGGGCCCCGCCTGGTACACGCGACGAGATCGCCTCATTGTTACAGTACCGCGTATCCACCGGCCTTATCGCTATCGCTAATGTCTAATGTTGACCTTGACTCCAGCGCTGCCTGGTAAACGCATCTTATATCTCCCGATCTTCTGTAGATTCAGCTGGAAATAACCTAAGATTCTTGGTCAAATCCCGGCTTCGTTATCAGATAGACAACATTCCGTCGGTGCGAAATAGAAGTTCAAACCTTTCACCCGCTATACGTCTCTTCGTGTCAGACAAATTGAAGCAATTTGCGAGCTGCAGGCCTGCGAGTTGTCTGTATTCCGCGACAACTAGGTTGGACTACTGTAATGCAGTCGATGGCCGTCGCATGAGAACACTGTCACATTGTAGTTCACTTGCATTGAATTTTCGCAATTCTCCGGTAAACGGCTATACAAAATACAGCTGCCGTCGTGCCTAATTTTACACTGAAATGTCTAACTCAATTTTATCGACTCGTACGTGGCGCAGGCTGCGTCTACTGGCAAGCACGCATCTGGCGCTTGATTTGGAAATCAATCATTCATTACTGGTCGTTTAATTAACCGGTCTATGACCCACATCAAACACGGCTTTTCAGAATTTACTAATTTTCTCTGTCTCTGTATCTTTCTATTTTCTTTTCCTGCAGAGTGTGCAACGTCTTTACCTTCGTCTTTGACCTGTCCTTCGGTATTTTGAAGTCCGCGAGCATTATCTACCGTGGGGCTATTAAGTGTACAAGAAACCCGCCCGCGCGACGCATATAGAGGTCACTCAAGGTCAACGAATATAGTGTCATTCGACATGTTAGGTATGGTTTTCTATTAGTGTCCTATAGTAACTTTGTCTCCCTAATACGCGCCATTTTCCAGATATTTGACTTCAAAAATGCCGTGACATTGAAAACCGGGTTGTGTCCGTGAAGGTCATTGAAAATATCACCATTCGATACAGAGCCTATGACTTCCTATTGACGTTCTACAATAACTATGGCTCTATCTCGTGTCCTTTCTGAGATATTCAATGTCGAAAAATATCGCAACCTTGAAATCCCAGTCAAGATCCAATCAAGGTCACTGAAAATGGTACAATTCGACAGGGATGTTAGTCCTCCGCCTTGGCCTTGGCCTTAGCCATCGGGGTTTGACTTCGCATATACGCGCTTCACGTTCTTGTTCTAAACGGACATTAAAGAATTATCAATATTGAGTACTTTACAATACACTGCGCGCAAAGCTTAGCGGCGCAGTGTATTGTTATCGGTCCCGTCTGTGTGTTTGTGTGTTTGCAACGGGCGGGCGGGCGGCGTCTGTTACCACGATAACTCGAAATTGCGTGCATCAATTTTCACCAAACTGGGTTTTTAGGTAAAGGTAGTGACCACCTCCAGCTGATTAAATTTTGGCCGTCCTGCGCCCCCGGGAAGGGCTCTGCGGCGGGGGAGAAAATTTTTGGTTTCGCGTTACTACGGCCAGCGCGCAGTGTTTGCGTCTCTCCGAGC
>Ga0049107_10000727_pt1 | contig 10657 bp, 8 predicted proteins | sample WorMetilPIANOSA1_FD_61187 | JGI IMG/M metagenome (GOLD analysis project Ga0049107, IMG submission 61187) | Marine gutless worms symbiont microbial communities from Max Planck institute for Marine Microbiology, Germany - Olavius ilvae PIANOSA.1 | ecosystem: Host-associated > Annelida > Digestive... | reverse complement strand
AGTTGACTCGAACTGTAAACTGTAAACACCATCTTCAGTATATTGGCTTTAGCGTTAGCTTATCCGTCAGCTTACAAAACTTGTAGTTCTTGTACAGTTCGCTCCCAGATATTATTGCTGTGCAGAATGAATGTTCTGGGGAACATTTACTCCCGGGAACTAAAGTTCCCAGGAACATTTGTTCCGGGGAGCAAAAGTTCCCCTAGGAGTGAAAATACCGGGGAACCGTTGTTATTAAGCCATCTAGCCGCAACAGCGGAGGTTATTTGCATTTTAACTGGGTTGAATAGCTGGCTACTTACACCAAGTCCTTCTGTTGCTATTAGTCCAAAATTTTAATTTTATACTCTGTATACTGTAGGCTCTATGACTGAAATCATATTCAAATTCAAGTGCATGGATATTGGTTGAAACAACTCTTGTCACCAAATTTGAATACTTGTCCCCATAATGGTGTTCATCTTTGTTTTATCATAAGTCCTGGCAAAAGGATACTTGCAGTTTTAGAGCTGTGGATGTCGCCCTTACAGTGAGTTTTAAACTGAAAAGTTGTTAACATTTATTCATGTTATAATCTGTGATTGTGCTTACCATGTCAGGTGGTCAGCATGGTACTATGATGTGCAGTCCAGAAGCATCATCTCCTGATCTTACATGTATGGATAAACCGGCAGTTCATAGCTTCAGATCATATGGTGGCACTTCATGTGCTGGTCTTCCAGCCTTCTCCAGTAGTATATTTGGCACTGTGAGTGTGCATTTATTTGCCTGATTTTAGCATTTAGTTCATTGACATTTTGTTTTAGGGCTGTTACGGTTTTAAAACCGAAACCGAAAACCACGGTTTTAAGGTGAAACTGAACCGCCATTTTCTGGCAGCCATGTGACGGTTTTTCTTGAATTTCAAAAATGGCCCAGCCCTGTCACAAGCATCCCCAAACAACAGCCTAATTATCGCCTCAGCCGGACTCCTGCCAGCTCCTTTTGAAGTGACCAACTGACTGCCTAGAGTGGAGTTGCCATACAGCCTAATTACTCGCTGTGACAAGTTGACCTTTGTGCTGCTGTCGGCGCTGTCAGAACTGACGTCGTACATGCAGGTTGACTTCCAGCCATGCAGACAAATATGTGAATGGAGGAGGAGAAAGTAGACCGATTGACACGCACGTTTCTATGAGAGATCGTCATGATTACTATTCATTGCAATTGAAGAAGAAGAAACATGTAATCCATCTAATGCAAATAATTATTGAAAAGAAACTTCTATAATGTCGAAAATTCGAAATACAGTATTTAATTACAAGCAGAATTATTGAACTAACATGCATACGATATTGTCGACGTCAGTCAAACGCAAAAACGAATGTCCTTAAATATTCAAAAAACTCAAAGCTATAGCCATTGTTGTTTTGTTATTGTCGTTGTTGATATTGGTGCAGCTGTTGGTGTTAATAATTTATAGTTATTATCAACTGTAATTATTGTTATGTAATTGTTGTTATTAATACGTGCACTAATTGATCCATCATTTTGCACTGTGTGTGAAGCCTGGTGTTGGTGGCAGCAGCGCTGATATGGATCGGAATAAGCTGATGCAGCTGTTGCCAAACTATGATGTATGGGTAAACAAACTGAATCTGCAGATTACAGTCAATGAAGCTCCGTCACGGAAGGCTGGCGCCGCACTGTACCTTCTGCGCCGCATTATTCCGCTTGTATTCTCATGGGATGAGCTGGCGTGTTCGCGGGGACAGGGTCTGAACTGCAAGACAACAGATGATGTATTTGGAAGGTCGCCTCTTGATCCCACGAAGGTTATGGCTTGCAAAGGTTAGTAATATTTTTATTTGCTTGTGGCATACAGGTGTATTTTGTTCATTTGATTTGATTTGATTGATTGCTTGCTTGCTTGATTGATTGATTGATTGATTGATTGATTGATTGATTGTGCTGCATTTGTATATTGTGCATAATGTACTTTCATACTGAGACCTCATTTTGGTTAATCATCTGGGACATATTATTGTTATATTCTTATATTTATAGTCATCGTCGTCATGAAACTAGAACTTAATAATTTTCTAGTGTGATAATTTGTGGAAAAGTGGTTTAGAAAATGACAACACTTGTTTAACAGCCATTTTTCATGACATCACAGCTAAGCCAGTACCAGAATGGCCAGTACCAGAATGCCTCCATTCTGGATTTTATTGGAACTAAGGATGAGGATGGAGGTGAATGTGATGGTGACAACTGCAGTTATAAGATGTATAAAACCTCACTCAGTTACATCGTCACCACCAGAGAACTAACACCCAGCTTTCTACAGGCTTAATACCCTTCCTGTTGCCCAGCCAACAGTGTCAATGCACTGATGAGCTGTACGGAGATGGAATGTTGGGGACGGAATGTTGGGGACCCTGCTGGTTCTGCGAGAATCCCACAGGGATGGACATGTTGCGGGAGTCAGGGATTGAAGCAGGTGTGGTGTGTAAAATAAAGATGGAAATAAAGACACATTTTACACTAATTCTGCTGTTGCTGTGTCTCTAGTGGCAAGAAAAGAATCTGTCAGCAACTTTTTTTTCAAATCTCACCCCATGACAATATAAAGTAATACATGAGCTTCAGTATTCAGGAATTATCAATGATACATATTCCTTAAATGTGGATTGACATGTATCAGCAATGATGGAAGAATTTTTAAGGTACAGGTGGGAATGGAGATGGGGACAACCCCTTTAGGGGACGGGTGGGGATGGATGGGACAGCTGAAGATGGGAATGAACTCCATGTGGACGGATGGGGATTTCTGTCCCCGTGTAGCTGTCTATACTGAGGGGAAAAAATTTCACAGTCCATGTACCTGCTAACCCCAAGCTCAGCTGGAGTCTTCCACCACTAAAGGCTCCTGGTTACATTTGGGGGAGGTTTTCCAAGCCTCTTGTGGTCGGGGACTGCCACTGCGGTATCTGCATACTGGTTTTCAAACAATTATATTGAGTTGTTTGGTGTATGCTCATCCAGCATGGGTCCATTTATGACTTTTGAATTATTAAACAAAATTGATGCTTTTCTCAAATGATCCAGGAAACGATCGTAAACTCTCACTAAAATTCAACTTATGCAAAACCTGTTTAGAAAGATGCATTACTGTATTACTCATTAGGCTACCGTATGTATGTAATTTTGAAATATATCGGAAGAAGTATTTAAAGTATTTCTGAGTAACACCAACATTGTCGGTGTAGATCTATGAAACAAATGTAATGCAAACAAAATGCACTTAATGTTGACTGGCAACAGCAGACACCTGTTGAATACGGACGATCACACAACACTAGATGCCAAATGCTAACCATGATACTAATACTGACCCTAATCTAACCATACCCTAATAAATTTCTTATTATAACACTAACCCTAACCCGATAACAATAGCCATTATAACGCAGTAAATGATGAGAGCTTCGATACTTTCACCACCGTTGTGTTTCAGTCCACTGGGCACAGTCACAGAGCCGAGCTGCTCAATATGCATTTGTGCTGAGCTGCTTAGCATGCAAAAGTGCCAAGTGGCTCGGCCTGTAGCCACTTTCAGTGATTAAATATACGTTCTGATATTAACTACTAATATGACACTGTTGTCGACAGCATCAGGAAGGGCAGCCAGCTTCACCAGAGGTTATCATAGAGAGAGACTTGTGGTGGAGACGGCCTAACTCGTAAAGCCATGGAAACAATAGGCCAGTTGGAGAAAAATTGAGTGTGTGTGTGTGTGTGTTGATAGCTTTCATGCGAAAGTTCTGTGCGGACACTGGAAGTCCGGAACCGACGGAGCGATCAGTTAATCAGACATTTTCACATCAGGTGAACTACGCACGTCGTCGCATTAAGCTTGCCAGTCAGCCATCTTGTGCAGCTCACAGGCCGAAGAAACTCCGTCGCAGCAGCACACCACTTCACGGACACATGGATTCCGCCATCAACTCCACTTCCTCCCACACTGATCAGCTGCAGATGCCGAAAACTGAGCGGTACATGCAGATCTAGCTTATCGTTGTGAACTCTGTTTCTCGTATCTGCTGCTCTTTGCTGTATGTAGTGCAGTGTAATGGTTATTTAAGAAGATGCTGCACCAGTTAGTTAGGGAAGAATATGAAGTAATTGACATTAATCTTCATGGTTTTGTACTATTCCATTAAGACATCAGTGGCACACTGGGCCTTTAAGGCATTAATGGCACAATGTTAATATTAGTACTCCATAACCAGCGATATAGTTCTCATAACTCCAGTATTAAGTAAAGCTGGGTTTAGATTTTTTCACCAATTGTTTTGTTACACATGAGCCAATTTCTGCAATTTTCTGCCAAAAGTCAGTAGATAAAAATTGATTATGTGACAGAAGAACATAGGCCAATTTTTGTTGGCCTATAAAAATATATGACGTGAGGGTAAATGATGTAAAAAGACTTAATTCTGAACACTTTACATCCAGTTGAATTTTATAGTTGAACAGCGTAATTGCTTAGTGATAGAAAATTTGTTATTGTACTTTCGTATTAGATGATGTTGTGTTACTGGTTTACTTTGCTACATACTGTTGTATATATTATAAATTGTTAATCATGTGTTAATTGATTGTATTGTGTATTGTGATAGTCATTGTATAGTCTGTCATTGGAGAGTAACCTTGTTCGACTTCATTTAGCTGTGTACATTGGTATCATAGTGTATGTGTCGGTTTGATTGCCATAATTGAGGATGTAAGAATATTGTGAAATCACTGGTGCTGTGGTTACCATGATTTTAGCCAGTGGACACGAGTTCTGGCAACTATTTTGATTTTATGTAATGGCAGTGCTTTTTCCGTTCAGTTCTGAAATTCCATCATTTAACTGCATGATGTGCTTTGCACAAGAAATTATGCTTTTGCCATTTTTCAGCTGATTCTGTTAACTGACAGTTGTACTACAAACTGCTGACATTTTGTACAGGTACTGTTGTGCTAGAGAAAAGAAATCCCAGTCGTAATACCAACATGGTATTGTGTTTGTGTTTTTGTCATGGCTGTTCTGACCCATAATGCGGTGCATTTTTTACTAGGGTATATTTGACTGTGCTCGTATTTTCTATGTTTTGTGTTATGCATGTTTTGTTCTTGCTTTCTTCTGTTTGGTTGAATATGGTGAGCCACTGGAAAGACTTGTCTCCAGAATGACCTGTGATGAGTTGATGGGTGTGTTAAACCCTACTCTGTCACTTATTCTGGAAAATGTCAGGGTAAAAAATAAAATTTTACACTGTGGTGTAAAATGGAAATATGAGGGTTTATGAGGTAAATTTTATGACTGAGGGCATTGTGGTTTGAACTAAGGGGCAATCATCTTGCCATTGCCCGATGTGAGCAAGCAATATTTGGTGTTTTATATCATCATCAGAAATATAACCTTCGTTAATGAATAATTACTTACAATGACTCGGAAGATTTGCTAAATCATTTTGTCTAAAATTTAATTAAAATGCAATTTCTTCACTAAAATATTAACACCACAAGCAAAACTTGAATGTTGATGTAACTGGGATTACTTCCAGAAAACAAATTAATGCACTGTGACAATACATACTGCAATCAAAAGCTGCACATACTCAGAGAAGCTGTGATTATTAATTTATTAAACATTCAAATGCAATTTATTGACTTGATTACACATTTTAGATAGCACAGTATTTTTATTTGGGATGCTTGTCAGGTATACAAATCTAGTGGTCATTATTACTTGTCAGAAACATCATTTTATGACTGGTCGGTGTGTGGAGGATGTGTTTCTTACTGCCAGTCATGTACTCAATTTCAGCTAATCCAACTTCAGCATTTCTGATGATAATATAACAGTAACATTTGAGTTCAGTTGTTGTGAATGATATGTTATTTTGATTACAGTTATGATGTTCTGTTGTTGTGGATAATGGTTGACAATGTAGCACTGCACTGTGATACTGGGAAAATACTACTGGTTTGTTGGGATTGTTTGTTTTTATTGGAGTTATTTAGTATATTGACTTTTGCTGTTTCTAATAATCTAGTCATTGCAGACTGGTTTTGACATATCTTCATTTTTGTTGTTATGTGTATAAATTTGCATTGATTGTGTACACATGTACTCATCATCATCATTGTAGATGTATAGATGTACGTGTGTGTACGGTATGTGTGTGTATTGTTATGCCGTGCCTCGTGAAGAGGCATTGTTCATCAGTTTTGATCAGCTTTGGAGTTTGACAATGCGTGCTAACAAGTAGGCCATTCTGTCTAGTGTGTTTCTGACCAAAAAAAAACTAGCTTAATGGCAGACTTTTAGCCACTTCGGTGTCTGGTGTTAATCATTTTATCTTTCCTGTACGCATTAAGCAAGATCTGCAGTGGAATGGCCCTGCCTTCCCTGAAGATGAGCGTGGTATCATTAAGTCCTGAGCATTTCAATAACGACGTGCCTTTAGACACTTTAGTATGCTATAAAAACCCAGTGTTGGCATCTGCACCGAAGACTATAAATATAAAAAATACGAGTAATTTATCTACAGATTGTAACGGTGGCATGAAACATGAAACATCGAAAACGGCATAAAATGAACAGTGATGTTACTTGGGCAGCACCTTGCCAGTATTGACGTGCTGCTGCAGTATTATCACAGACTGTCGCGTTCTTGCCTTCAGATCAAAAATTAACTCGCAGTTGGGCATGACGCAAGCTTGGGTCATACAAAAATAAAGAGGGGTCCGTTTGGGACTCCTCTTTATTTTTGTAATGGGTAAGTCTAGGCACTTCATACTTGGTATGCAGATAGATCATTGCAAGCACCGGCCAGTGGATGATAAGTGACTTCTCGAAGTGGGCGTCTCATCAATGTGATCAGCTGTGACAAATTTTGGGACAATCTCTTACAAGGATTTCCATTTTGCATGGTTGTTATGGGAGGTCAGTTACAAGCCCGATAGGAATATGGAGTTTCTGAATAAATGGGAAGATCATATAATAAGTAAGAAAGTTATAATAATTCAAAGAAAATACTACAGCAATTTTACTTTTGTTCTTTCCAGAGATTTCAACTAAGGTTACTGAATCGCCACTAAATTTGTGATAATCGTACGTGTTCAGAGCCTGTTTTTTATTTTCAAATTTGTGAAGAACATACATTTGTGGACCCAGGAGGAAATGATAACAGACAGTAGGCCTTTTACGGGAAGGTTCTGCTGCAGAATCTTCTGCGAGCAATACGTTCATCTTTAACGTGACTGCATCCCAGCGCATCATGCACGCTACCCTTCTACGCCGCATCAGTTGGAGTGGACGATCATCTTGTCGAGTAGAAGCGCCGCGATACTCCAATTTCCTCCTCACAAGTAATTCCCATTCCATCTTCAGATGCTCTTCCTACTCTTCAGAACTACATCCGTACGAAATGGCAAGCTATCTGCTTGGGATTCCTTCCCACACAATAAATTGTACAAAGTATCTACCACTACCAAACTTCACCATTTTCCACCCTTGTACCAATCATATACTAGAAAAGAACAAGTAATTCTAAACAGACTTTTAATTGGTCACACCCACTTAACCTACTTAATAAAGAACAACCTCCAAACTGTGATTAATGTAAATCTCTATTAACAGTTGAACACATCCTACTAACTTAATGTTCTGCATAAAAAAAAAATATTTTCCCCACTCACAGCTCTCACACATCTTAACCAACATTTCTAAACAACGCATATTTAACTACCTATCAGAGATAAACATCTTCAACAAACTTGATTACTCTTTATGGCACGATATGGCCTACTTGTGCTGAAAGTGCCGTTAATACCCCAACCAACCGACGTCTTCACAGCGCCATTATGCGGTCTTACGTTCAGAGATGCTTGAGTCTGGCGGGTAGCGACGTCTGTTACTCTGACTTGTAGTGTCACTATACCGTTGAGTCATTGGTGGCACTGCGGTGGTTCAACCGCAGCCGCTGGTAGCGGTAACTTAAGGCAGTGGTTACAACTACGGTTCGACTTTGACTCGACCGTGCGACGTCCATTCGACGACCTATAGGCCTACGTCACGGCCATGCGCGCCTACCTGTGTGCACGTGCTGCTGCACTGCGGCCTAAATAAGGTCGGCCTGACTGCGGCTAGCGGGTTACGTCACTGTGTACTTAATGACCGATAAGCAGTCTAGTCGAACGAGCGTCGAATCAAAATCGAATCGTAGTTGTAACCACCGCCTGAGCGAAAACTGACTCCGATGATAAAGCATTGTTCGTTTGCGTGCGTTGAGATTGTGAGCCTTATCACTTACGAGAGCGCGCAGACGCCGCTGCCGCTTCGCAGAGTTTACGGCGCGCAACTTTTGTGGCTTGCTCAGTTAGACGAGCGCGCGCGGCCCGTTTTAAGACGACAGGGTGTTGCTGTAGTAAATTCTTAGGTCTGTCGCTTGTCCGTTGTACTCTAATTGGCGGCGCGGCGTTTACTAGCGCATTTTATCGCGGCAAGCAGCAGTCAGTGACTCAGTGCTTGATGTTTGACTGCAGAGCTGCTATACGTAACGGTCAATCCCGGTGCCGTGTTGGCTACGGGTTGTCGACTCTGCGTAGTGATCGCAAGCACTATGCAGCGCGGAGATACACTGACTGTCGTTTGGTAATATGACTCGTCGTTTGGCGACGAAGCTCGGCTTGGCGACACTGTGGTCGCTGGTGACGACCGCTCTAGTGGTCGACGTAGTGACGACAGCGTCAGACGTTGATGAGGACCCCGCTGCGGACGCCGACATCGACTGGGGATGCGCTGCCGCTGCAGCCGAGTTCCAGTACTTCGGAGACAACAGCAACGTACCGATGACACTGGTCGAAGGTGAACTTCGCTTCATTGTACCACTGTCAGTGTCACGTGCCGTGTGCAGCCGGTGTTGTTAATACAGACTCCACCGTCAATGACAATGACGGAACTCGATCTAAACAGTCCGGGTGTTAAGTTAGCGAATGTGACCACATTAACACTTTAGTTTGCATAACTGACAACAAACATTCTCATTCACCGTATTTGGTGTAGGTCCTACAATATTTTTCAGCTTAGCCATAACACCCCAACGGTAAAGGGTACATTGCTGAGTACATACTCTCTTGTACCGTCCGAGCGCCGTTAAACTACATGTATTTTACGCAGAAATTCATCTAACTATGTACTCAACGAGTATTTCGATAGCGTTCAAAGCTATCAGTTTAATAAAAAAAGGCTATAACAAGTCTTTTCTACGGTCACTGTTGAACATTAGAAACTGTCAGACCTGTCACGCTGCTAACCACGCATCGTGACGCATGATTTTGGCGAGGCGATTCTCTGCGAAGAAGAAGAAAATGATTTCGCATAGGCAGCAAGGTCCGTTGCGTGGAAGCTTGTCCCAAGATTAAGCCGGCGAGGGTTAAACCAAATTAAGCTAGATGACCGGCTCTTGGCTGACAGTCTACCAGCAGTTCGGAGGATATAGGGCCTACAGCTACGCAGAACTCGCCGTTTTCTTCCCTGGCAGTGGCAGTAACTATCGCCAGTACGCACTGCGCCTAACCACAGAGGGATGACCAGGCTGAGATGGCGTGGATGGCTGCATAGCGAGATTATTTACCTGCCCGAAGGCTCCCCATTAACATGGCTCAACTAAGAGCAGCTTCACTGATCACGACCTATAAACGCTTTCACTATGTCAAACCGCCCGCGAAGCACCTAAGACAAGCTGTGCGAGAGGATGCCACAATATGCCCCCCGCCCTCTGCAAGTTGACCTTTTGACCTTGAAAGTGGTGTCCGAGTCACGTGTGACGTGGGCTACCTTTGTGCCAAAATTAGTCTTCCTATAGGCCTCTCTGTTCTCGACTTAGGCCCGATGTACGCGACAGACAGACAGATGTCAGACAGACAGACGTCAGACGCGCATCATCGCTTAATGCCTACACCCTATGGAGACGGGGGCATAACAAGCTGTGCGGGAGGCCGCCACAATATGCCCCGCCCCCTGCAAGTTGACCTTTGACCTTTTGACTTTGAAAGTGGTGTTCTAGTCACGTGTGACGTGGGCTATCTCTGTGCCAATTTTAATCTTCTTAGGGCTCTCTGTTCTCGACTTAGGCATCGATGTACTCGACAGACAGAGAGACGTCAGACAGACAGACGTCTGACGCGCGTCATCGCTTAATGACCCTACCCTAGGGGCGGGAGTATAAAAATAGCAGTATCGTATCGTATCGTATCGTATCGATGTACGATATGTTGTTACAGGCAGACATCTGCGAGTGTGCGGCTACCGTCGAAGGACCTGCTGCTCGGCTAGCATGGAAGCAGCAATCAAAGGTCGAGCGCGTGTCGAACTGATCCGAGCTGTGGCCGACCGCATTGTACTCGCCAAGCAGACGTTCCTCTCTCGCACAGCCAAGTTCGACGGTACGTCACTTCGGATGCATTGGACTATAGTCCTAGTAGTTAGGTAAGGTAAATTGTGCCACACTCCTACTGGGTATAGGCGGGGTGCTCATCTCCCTTCCTAAGGCCATGAGCCCGTAGGTGGTAATACCACTATTGTCTGTGACGCATGGCCAGTGCGACGCCAGACCTA
>Ga0049107_10000726_pt1 | contig 10662 bp, 3 predicted proteins | sample WorMetilPIANOSA1_FD_61187 | JGI IMG/M metagenome (GOLD analysis project Ga0049107, IMG submission 61187) | Marine gutless worms symbiont microbial communities from Max Planck institute for Marine Microbiology, Germany - Olavius ilvae PIANOSA.1 | ecosystem: Host-associated > Annelida > Digestive... | reverse complement strand
GTTCTTTTTTAAGCAAAACACTGGGAACTTCAAAACCAAAACTCTCTTGACAGGCTCGCACAATTTCAATGCTATTGGTCTGAAACAGTTTCATAAAAAATCTATTTATAGTAAAATCTAATGACGATAATTGGGATTTATTAAGAGTACAAGACTCCAGACCAAACAGCAACATTGACATACATTTACTAACAATCAATTGCAATATCACCTTTCCCTAGCGATGAGATACTCGAAATGTAATCGTTTTATCCGATGCCAAAAGTCTTATCAACCACGTCCGTCTGTCTGTCCGTTTGTCCAATGCCAATATTGTGCACATATCGTAACAATTTGGACGCTGTGGTAGGGGCATCATTCTAGTTTTTTGAGCCCACCGCTGTTACAAATTTCTAATAAGAACCGTCTTAGCGGGGGGGTCGTGAAATAGACGGGAGTGAGAAAAATTTGCGATTTTCGACCGAAATTGTCGTTTATCTCCGAATCGGTACGAGATAGGTCCGTGGTTAATGTGGATTACTATAGGAAGTCGTAGGTAACCGATTGATCTGTGCCCGTTCCGATGACCTTGAGTGATCTTGAAAGGCGAGACGCGAAGGGTCAAATTTATTTTCTGGCGGATATCCGTAATTACGCTGGTATCATTTGACTTAGAACGACCAAAGTTAGCATGTGAGGAATGGCGTATTTCTAGGAGTGAGCCATGCCCCTCATAAAAGGACGGGGCCCCAGCGTCCCCAGAATGCGCGCACACGGTATGAGAAAGAGCAACCAAATTTTATATGATCAAACTAGATGAGAGGAAAAATTTTACGGGGTCGACCACGCCCCATACCCAGGCCCAAAAAATTGTAACACGAAGGCTGACGCGCGATCTGTTTGCGGTAACTAACCTTCTTGTTTTCAAATACTGGTACTTACATTTTATTGTCCATTTTGAACAATTTTGTTCACTTACGTTACTTCATAATTATTAGGCTTCGTGTTAACCTATTAACCCTTAATGATTGAATTCAGTTAGGTAATTTTCATACTTGTAAATGCGTTATTTTTAACGATTAGGCCTAATCGACTTTAATTAATTAAGTCTTGCGAAGTATTTATAAATACTAAGTCGCTAACCGCAGTATGTGGTATTTAGATGTTATCTATATAATACTCGGAAAAAGGGAGTACGGTATTTGAAAGTATTTAGATGTAATTGCCTGAGAGGATTTATTGCGCCAAATAACTGGAGTAGTACGGGACTATTGAATGCAGTGCATGAGCTTGCAAAACGACTGACGAAGCTGATTCCCAGTGGCTGCCCCCGACTGCACTGTAGTGTTGGGCGTTATCAACGGTTTGGCGCCATGCTGTGTACCGTGAAAAATACCGTGGTACTCGGTATAGTACTGTGTTGCGGCCGCTGATCGAAAGTAAATAAATAATTGAGTAAGTAAATAAGTAAGTAAGACTATATGAACACGTTTATTCGCAATAAATGCAGAAGTACAAAGTAAAAAAAAACAGTACACATACGCACAACATACCCATACACATAGACACACAAACAAACAAGCAAACAAACAAACAAACAGAGAATATCATCACATCACAGCCTCTCTGGCTACACATATTTTGGCAAAATTATATTCCACTCTCATACGTAACTTAAATACATTGTATGTTTTTCTGCACGAGTAAACAAACAGCCGTGCGCACTCATTATTGAATTCCATACAGAAATACCTCACGCAAAGTGTCATCACACGAACGTTGAGGCGATGATAAACTTGCAAGTGCATCTATGAGTATAGAAGTTGCCGTGAATGCCATCCATGTCGTGTTCAGGGAAGTGGGCTCCAGGAATCGCTGTTTAATTTCGTAAGAAAACAACCTGATAAACTGGTATTCAAATGCAGTCGTTCAAATGGTGCGTACTGCGTTGCTGCTTTGGTCGACCTGAGCTAGCACCATGCGGTATAACCGCGGTACTTGTGTATCACGGTACCAAAAAGTACCGTGAACGACACGGTACTGGCAGGGCTGGTAAAAACCTAGGTTTTTTATACGTTTTAAAAAAGGTTTTTAGTTTTTTTAGATTTTAACTTACAAATGCCGGATTACAACCCACAAGAAAAGATTCGGCCATGAACGTCACATATAGCAATTTGAATATTTGAATATCATCTGTATTAAATTAGTTACACAAGTGAAAAAAACTAAAAGAAAACTAAAATTTAGACTTTTTACTTGACGTTTTTAGGTTTTTCTTTTTAAAAAAACCTAAAAACCTGAAATTAGGACTTTTTGAGATTTTTAGGTTTTTAAAAACCTTTAAAACCTAGGTTTAAAACCCACTTCGACAGCCCTGGGTACTGGCACCGTCAAAAATGGTACCGCGGTGCCACAGGAATACCGTGATACCGCCCAACACCGCTGAACTGCTATTGAACGCAGGTCGATAAAGCACAATATCGTTGTATTCCTGGTGACTTGCGGGGAAGACAAAATTTATTACCTGACGCAGCTGCTGCAAAATGGCGGCTCACGCGTTGCCGGTGATCACGCATTCCATAAAGCACGTGGCTTCATCAAATCTGTACGCACATGTACGGTCGTTTATATCGAGCAACGCGTGACGCGGCCGACGCAGGACACTGCAGCTGAAGTATGTGCGGTCTCTGTGTCACCGGTAACATGCTGATGATGATGATGACGATGACGGACAGTTCGTCGAACTCGTTAACAGTGGTGGACTGAACACAGAGCCATCCTAACACTGTACTACGTCACCGTAACGTCACCTTATAAAAGGCCCGCCTATGTCAATTTTGTTACAATTATTTTGTTCACACAGTAATGATAAAGCCATTGTTTAAGTGACTTCCAGTGATGCTAATGAAGTTAATCTTTGCCCATGTCTCTGTGACTCAGTCGTTGATAAGGCCTTATTATTATACCCCCGCCCCCTAGGCGGGGGCATTAAGCGATGATGCTGTCTGACGTCTGTCTGTCTGACGTCTGTCTGTCTGATCTAATGTCTGTCGCGTACATCGGGCCTAAGTCGAGAACGGAGAGGCCTAGGAAGCTAGACCAAAATTGGGACAGGTAGCCCGTCACACGTGACTCGGACACCACTTTCAAGGTCAAAAGGTCAAATGTCCAGGTCACCAGGCCGCTTTACTCACCGCCGTGTTGGCACGTCAGGCGGCTGCAGCGGTGGGCGTGGGAACGTGTTGGCCGTGGGAAACTGCTGCTATGTTGCTGTCTGCTCGGCGGCGCAAGGCGCTTCGACGCCCACGGGGAGGAGAGGGGCGGGGCATATCGCGGCGGCCGTCCGCCTACAGCTTGCTAACAAAGTGGAACACATCTATGCAGTAATTCGTTATAAAGCATAGACGATTGGAGTAATGTTTGTTGATATTTACTTACTTAACTTATAGCGTCATCACTGCGGTTTGAATTACGGTTTTACGTTATGCTTGTTATCACTTTTGCAGTTGCACGCCCAGTTCAGTTGTCTGTAACACTTCTGCTGCAACTTGTAGGTCCTTAAAGGTCGTAGGTCAAGTGCCTGTCCTCGTCCTTGTGGGTCCAGCCTCGTTAACGTCACTGGTGACGTCAGGCTGGTAGTGCTGGCGGTGATGACGTAATAAGGCGGTGATTACCGTGCGACGACTATTCGACGACCTACATCACGACCGTACGCCTACCTGTGTGCGCGGGCTGCTGCGCTGCGGCCTAAATAAATAGGTCAGCGTGACTGCGGCTAGCAGGTTACGTCACAATGCACTTGATGACTCGAACGAGCGTCGAACGCGCGTCGAATCGAAGTCGAATCGTAGTGTTTGTAACTACAGTCAGACACGTCGTGCGTAGCGATTGGCTGTGTTATGCAGTGTCCAGCCAACATCCGGCGGACGGACAGTCTGCTGCAACGTTCACACGAGTGGAGTGTCTAGCGGACTGTCCACTGCGACGGACGTGATCAGTGTGCAGAGTAAATCCACGCTACAAGCAAGCGTGTCTTCCACAAAAAGGTTATCTACCACGAACAGATCGTGTGTCAGCATTTGTGTCACAAAAATTTTTGGCCAGGGTTGGCGTTTTCGTTTTCGTCTCCTTCCAACGGCGAAAGAATTTTTAAAATCGGCTAAGATTTGACAAAGTTCTCACCAAAGGTCAGCAGCCAATTGCAAGAGTGTAGTGTTTTGGGACCCACACAGTATGTTATATGACCATAAACGAAAACGCCAGCAATGACATCTGCGTCGCCAAAAGCAATAGCAAATGCTCGCTAGCGCACAATAAAGACATTACTTCCATTCCATGCGGACTGGATCGAACAACAGTTTCGTTGTTGTTTAATGTGTTGCCACTATGGTCACAATGCACGAATTACTGCAACAAGTTAATTTCGGTGAGAAAAATGTCGCCCGTTTGTGCTTTGCAGAGGCCTGCACGGGAATGGGGTTTACGGGAATCCAGGGAGTACCCGCGGGTTTGTGTCCATGCACTACCGGAACTCCGAGGGTTGTAGTTTAAACTTTAAAGTCACGGAACACCCGCCGGTTTAGGTTGGGATGGGTCGCCCGAAGGAGCCCCGCAGAGTTGGTAGGCCTGTGCGCTTTCTTTCTCGTCAGTTGCTAAGCATCAAGCACATGCTTTAGTATTGGGTTGGGTTCTGATGAAGTCGTTTGCAATTACTGCCAGTATGACTAGGTAAATGAAATAAGCGAGCCTCAGAGGCAACGCAAACACGGCGCGCTGGCTGTACAAAGGCGGACTCACCACAAACACACACACAGACACAAACAGACAGGGGCGATTACAATACACTGCGCAGCTTAGCGCGCAGTGTAATAAAGTACAGACAGGCTGGACGAGTGAACACGGACGGGTTTTTACGGGGTTAGGGATAAAATATGCGGGTACTGGTGTGGTTGGGAATATTATGTAACCGCGTACAGGCCTCTACATGTGTTCACGGTTCACTATCTGCGGCGACACATGCCCCCTTTCATGCGTTCATGGTGAGGCCTGCCTCACAGGCTGGCCCAATGCATGAGTCCGCAGGGGTCGGGGAAGTTAGTTAATGCTGCGCTGCTCTCACTAATTAATGAGGGGTGTGTGAATGTTTGCTGCGCTGCCCTCCTCTCGAGTGAACTCGTCGGCCTCGCTTGTGTGCAGGCACGATCGAGTAACCCGAAAGGCAGGGCGTGTAGTTTTAATGGGAAGGGATCGGGGGTGGAGGAGATATTGAGTGACGTTGTACCTGTTTATTTATACTGCCCGGCTTTTAATGTCAATGTTTCTCTACTTGTCTAATCCAGGCATGCATGCCGGCAGGCCACCCAGCCACTCAGCACACCTCGTACTGTCAGCCCTGGCTGAGCTTAGCGGTGTGTGCGGACAGGGCCTATATGCAGCCTACCAACATGCAGCCTGGCACCTTCTGTTATCACTGACTGAGCAGTGGCTAATTACTGAGTGTCACTTAACCCAATATTAGCCAACGGCCACAGATTATAGAGGACACCGTTGAACCCTCTTTGCCTGTCCGAGAAATTAATCTCAAAGCATGCGCCCCTGAAAGCCGAACACGTAACGCAATCTACCGGCCGACCAGGAGAATTGAACCCCGGCTCCTCCGACAGACCGTCCCGGTCGGTGTGCACTGTGTTTCGGTCACCTGAGCCACTGAGGCAGGTCCTTTATATGTGCAAGGATGATCAAATAGATGAAAGCTGATATTAAGCGGCTTTGTTGTCCGAAACCGTATGGCAAAACCACTGTTTTGGGTTTCGTTAAAACATTTAATAATAATAACAAGCTGTAGGCGGGCGGCCGCCACGATATGCCCCGCCCCTCTCCTCCCCCGTGGGCGCCGAAGCGCCTTGCGCCGCAGAGCAGACGGTAACGTAGCGGCAGTTTCCCACGGCCACACGTTCCCACGGCCACCGCTGCAGCCGCCTGAGGTGCCGACTCGGCGGTGAGCAAAGCGACCTTTGACCTTTTGACCTTGAAAGTGGTGTCCGAGTCACGTGTGACATGGGCTACATCTGTGCCAATTTTAGTCTTCCTAGGCCTGTCTGTTCTCGACTTAGGCCCGATGTACGCGACAGACAGACAGACGTCAGACAGACGTCAGACAGCATCATCGCTTTATGCCCGCCTATTAGGAGCGGGAGCATAATAATACAATTTATGAGGCGCCGTAACATGTCCATAAAGTCACTATAAAGGCGCCGAAAAACTAATTAAATTAAATTAAGTTAAATTTAAGTTAAATTTAAATTAAGTTAAGTTAAATCAAATTAAGTTGATATATACAACAGTTACTAAACGTAGTAGGAGTGCAAAAAGAAATGAAGCTTTAGCCGGTTCTTGAAAGTAGATAGTGTCGATGCAGTTCGAACGTCGGACGGCAGACTGGGACGTTCACGCCATTCCTGCAGCGTACGAAATTTATCGGTCGCCAGGCGTTCAATGTCAGATCACCAGATATTTATCGGCCCCGCCCCGTTTTTCTTCACGACAATTGCGACTTCGGTACCTACCGCACTTTCTGTTCTCATTTGTATGCTGCTCTTAAGAATTCCTCATCCAATCCAGTTTTCAGCAAAGACGACGAAATTGCCACGAAGCAAGCCAAGCAGCCGTCACGTAACATGCGTTCGCCATCTATCACAAACATAACGTCATTTAGCCGAGAATCTGGGTGTGCGCAAGTCTGACCGCGATAAAATTATTATTTGTTAGGCAAAGTCGGATTATCAGTGTGTGAGGACGACGTGATTTTCGCAGCCAAATTTGAAGTAACCAAACAAATCTATCACATCCTTGCTCCCAAATTCGTTCCGTACCTCCAAACCAGTGTGAAAACCCAATTTAAATGCTGCTAAAGACAGAACTAAATGCCTGCATTGGAGCGACAATAACTGTGAAAGTTGAACGCTATAGACCTCCTGAAATATTAGTAGACTGTAAGCCACAAGATTTGTTTATCTTCCGTGATTAAATTTTTAAGCTAAGCTGGTCATAACGCATATTTAAATAGGTGCGGCAGGCATTAATCGACCAAAGCGACCTGAGAATTGTGGAAAACAAAAAATAAATTTTCATTACATATTTGGTCTGCGACTGGCAAACAGAAACTGAGTTGAAACTTCCAACATTTTCTGCCAACCCTAGTCCTAATGAACTGTGCAGTGTGCATGCTGTAAAATGACATTTTTTTCACTAGCATTCTGCAGTTTAATGCCCAATTTGAGTATATTCGTTATTTCTATGTAAAACGACTACATAGTGTTAGTGTCATGATTAAAGCCCCAACTTAAGTATAAGAAAAAGTTTTTTCTTCTTCAAATTTCAACTACGTAAATAAGTTGCAGTGTTATTATTAACGTAGTGCACCGTTCATATCAGTGAACAGACGTCAGTTCAATAACAGTATATTACAGTCGCAACAAAAGGCTAGTTACCGCAAACAGATCGCGATTCAGCATTCATGGTCCACCGTGTAAAAAATTGCCTCACATCTAATTTGATCACCATGCAAAATTTGGTTGTGTGCGCCCGTGTTGGGACCCACCCCTTGGGACAGGAGCATGGCTGACGAGCTAGAAACACGCTACTCCCCCACGTGTGCTACCATACGAAATTTTGTGGCTCTGGGTCAAACTGTTTGGGCGTACGTAGAGTCCCAAAATGTTGGGGACGCTGGACGAGGCTGACCACCTAGAAATATGGTTCTCTCCCACCTGTTTTACCTACCAAATTCGGTCATTTTATGTGAAACTGTACGAGCGTAATTATGGAGATCTGCCAGGAACCGATACGGATCGATCGGCTACCTACGACTTCCTGTTAATATTCCATAGCAACTATAGCCCTATCTCGTACTATCTCCGAGATAAATGGCGATATTTGCAAAACTTTCCCACCCCCTTGTATTTACCACCCCCATTGAGGGGTTCCCTAGGAATTTTGTGGTGGGATTTGAAAAAAAAACCAGAATGATACTCCTTCCAGGACGTAAAAAAATATGAAGATATGTCCATTCGTTTTGAAACAATACCGGCATTGACCAGACAGACGGACAGACAGAGAGACAGATAGAATTTGTACAAGAAACGCAGCTATCGCTGACAAACCGCGTGATGCGTTTAGAGATCAGTCAAGGTCACCAAACACGGTACCATTCCATATGTTAGGTATGGTTTCCTATTAGTGTGCTATAGTAACTTTGTCTCTAAGACATTGGACTTCAAAAATGCCGTGACCTTGAAAACCGGGTTAGGGGTCCGCCAAGGTCATTGAAAATGTCACTATTCGATAGAGATCCTATGACTTTCTATTGATGTTCTATAGTAACTATGGCAATATCTCGTGTCGTTTCTGATATATTCAATGTCGAAAAATATCGCGACCTTGAATTCCCGGTCAGTGGTCAATCAAGGTCATTGAAGGTGGTACCATTCGATAGACAGTGTATGGTTTCCTATTAGTGTTCTTTAGTAACTTTGTCCCTAAGACGTACCGTTTTTGAAATATTCGACTTGTAATATACAGTGACCTTGAAACCCGGGTTAGGGGTCACTCAAGGTCATCGGAACCGACACGGATCGATCCGTCGCTTATGACTTCCTATTAATTTTCGATAGCAACAACAACGTTTCCGAGATAAACGGCTATTTCAGTCGAAATCGCAAATTTTTCTCATCCATCCCGTGTATTTAACGCCCCCGCTGAAGAGGTTTCCCTTGGAATTTGGTATCGGCGCTGGGAGTCAAAAACTAGAATGATGGGGACACGAGGCCGAACAAGAAGTTTGACGATATCTTCAGCAGTGTGGATACAATCCACCAACATGTCAGGCAGACAGACGGACGGACACCGGGCGACAGCAAAGACCGCGCTTACGTATAGCGTCGCGCGGTAAAAACGATATCGCGCTCTGCATGCATTACACGCTTACGCTCGATAAAAATTGCCCAGTCGTGCGTGATATTGCGTTGCCATGCAATCAAAAACGTTGGGAGTGCCGTCCCACGGGATATTAGTGAAACCGCTGTTAGCGCACATTTGAAGTGTCAGCTTAGCACACTTACCAACGATTTGAAGCCGGCGAAACGAAATGGATATGAGAGTGGATAAACGAGATCGTGTTTGATACATTATATCCTTGAGAAACTGTCTGATAGATAGCAGATGGTTCCGTCCACACAGCAGTTGCTTGTGGAAGCAAAGATGCCGCGGTTGCTGTGCCAATTGTGCTCCGCTTTGCTGAAATTGCATTATTGTGCCGTTGCCTTCGAGATTTCAGAAAGAGCAAATCCGCCAGGCGGTCCATCAATCAGCCAGCCAGTAACTGACATCAGTTGCTGTTCAGCTTCAGATACAGCAAATGACCAAACTAGTTTAGGCTCAGTGGGTGACGACGATAAAGACTGTTGTCACTAATTGTGACATGATTCTGGAAAATATTCAACTGAACAGCTAACGTTACGCTAAGGGAGATTGTGCGACTCGATCTCGATATCGGCGCCTCTGTCCTTAAGTCGGCGAACTCTGAAGTCAGCTAATAGTTAAAATTTAGTGTGTTTTAGCTTTTTATTTTGTATTTTATTTTTTATATTCTCTTTTATTTTTTTACTATGTCGTTCGTGTGTGTGTGTTTCTGTGGTTGCTGCACTGTGTTGCGAAATAAAGTCTATATTTCAGTGAACCACCTCCGATTTTTTTTAAAATGCAATTGGCCCTGGTTGCATGCACATTATCCACAGCTGTCTGAAGGCCAGACGAAATGGTTTCCAGCTTGTTTATCTTATTGCCTCCGCCAAGAAGTTTACGTGTCGTGAGATGACACGGGTGCTGTTATTATACTGTGTCGTCATTGCCCGTTATAACGTAGATGTATTGACAGACAGACCGACAGACGATAGATAGACGGTAATACGACGTGTGCAGGTGCCAGCGAACGGCCAGGCCACTATCGCCGGCAGGCTTGCGTTCGATATAACCCCTACAGGTGACGTTTTTTGACCAAAATTCGGCGAATGTGGCGTGTATGCTGACGCGCGATAATGACTGCTAATAAAACACTCACAAAATACTTCAGCTGTATGCCACCAGTATTTATCAAGTTCGAACACTGTCTATCGTGAGTCACACATCGACAATTGAACTGTCAGTCGAACTGTTATACCTGTGTCACACTGTTGGACTTCAGCTAAACTAGGGTTGTCGACGATCCGGGCGTTGTAACATATATGGGGCGGGGTGTTTTAAGGATATCAGGTATGCCCCATCCCAGCGCATCAAAATTTTTGAGCCCCCTACTAAAGCCCACACGGTTTGACCTAGAACTATCAAATTCAGCAAGGTAATATTTATGGGAAGGGGGCTTGTTTTAGGGGTGAGCGGTGAGCCACGCGATTGCACATTGCACAAGACTTCGTCGCGTGTCTTAAGTAAGTAAGTAAGTAAGTAATCTTTATTGAAGCAAATAGCAAACGTATTTGCTGTGAAAAACATAAAAGCATTTTAACATGACAAGACAAAAAATACACAAACAGACTAGGCCTACACTCAATACAACTACTACTTCTACTGTATACTACAAAAACTTAAAAAGACAATGAACAATAAAAGACTGCCTATAAAATTTGTACT
>Ga0049107_10000725_pt1 | contig 10670 bp, 11 predicted proteins | sample WorMetilPIANOSA1_FD_61187 | JGI IMG/M metagenome (GOLD analysis project Ga0049107, IMG submission 61187) | Marine gutless worms symbiont microbial communities from Max Planck institute for Marine Microbiology, Germany - Olavius ilvae PIANOSA.1 | ecosystem: Host-associated > Annelida > Digestive... | reverse complement strand
TCTCTCTCTCTCTCTCTCTCTCTCTCTCTGTATGTCTCTAAATCTTGTTGGCGCACTTTAATATAGTTTACTTACTTACTTACTTACTTATATATCTCCCACACTTAGGCGGTGGGTAGGCGATGGTTACAACTGCAACTGCGATTCGACTGTCGTTCGACTTGAGTTCCACCGCGCGACGACCATTCGACGACCTGCGTTACGACCGGAGGCCTGCCCTGTTGTGGGCTGCTGCACTGCGGCATAACTACTAAATATTCAGCTTTGAGGAATGCGCAGTGTTTGCTGAGACATCAAGAGAGGCGCCATCTGGCGAATCACATTAAAACGTGCAATTGACTAATGCTTAGAGGCAGATTGTTATAATCGCTTGCCGTATTCCATTATGAACTCTAATTTATTTATATTTTTATTCTGTTACAGCTGCTGTTTATTCGTCTTTATATACTATAACCGAAAGGACATGAGTGGTGGGTTCGAGAAGGGTCTACCAAGTTAATGGCATTAGCAAATGTACTTCATTTGTTTCCACTAGATAACGATGTCAACGCAGCTGCCTCGTCTAACAGTAAAAACACTACTAACATTAGTTTACAGCAAAAGATAAGAAGATACCGGTATAAAAGGCGTGGAGTTAATGACGCCAATCTGCTCGTCGTGGCAGTCGGATATCACATAGGAATAGCCGTATATCATGGCGGTCATTCCGCTGCAGATCTTTTTTGATGACACTGTCGTGATTGTAGCACTAACTAAACTGTAGGTGTAGGCTGTAGCTATATTTGTTGATGCTCACTGCTCGCACGCGCAGCGCCAGGTCCGCACTCGCACATGAACGGCTGTAAGTGGCAGCATGCGTCACTCAAGTTCGCTGATCTTCACTCAACTGACGAGAATGTACGAACTAACTCAGTCAGTCGCTGTAGCCCAGTTGTTGTCGTGAACTGACGTCATCTGTGACGTGAATGCACGTCATCAGTGCATGTGTCGTGTGTTGTGTCTGCGTGTGTGTGTGTGTGTTCATTGGCCTGGTTGCTGTTTGCTTTAATTCTTCTCGTTTTTGTGTTTTTCGCAGCTGGCGAGCTGTCAAGGCACGTCCCAGTTGGCGTAATGAACTCGAGAAATGCAAGAATTAACTTTAATCGTTGTCACAACTTAAAAAGCCAGGTCAGCGTCAGCTCGACCGCCGACACATTTGACACGTAACGTAACCTTTTCGTCGGCAGTTATGTGAGCTAATTTCATGAATTTGTTTATTCAGCATACGTTTGCATCTTTCGTATCACTGCATGATAATAAGTCGTAACATTACATTATTTTTCTTTATTTATATACTGTGTTCTTTCACTTGTTGTTCTAAATGACTCGTGTTGTGTCGTTCGTAATGTGTCGTTCGTATTTTGACATCATTTTTGAAGTGGTTAACTGTAGCTGTTAATCAAACACAAGTGTAACAATTTAGACTTGGTTGTTTATTGATGAAGAACTTTGTTAAATATTAGCAATATGAGTAAGTGATTGAATACGCTAAGAGTTTCGTCTTATACACTAGACTTCTTACGCAGAACTAATACGCTTTTATTTCAGCCTGTGACAATTCATTTGCAAAGCGTTTTGATATACAGATCTGTTTTCATGATGTTATCACTTACGCTGTCGATGAGCGTATGCTAGATGAGTTGAGTCTACCGCATAACTCGACGATTGTTCATCTCCAGCTTCTCTCCAGACGCCTTTCACGTACAGCCACCTTCCTCGTGTCCTCTAATAGCAGTACTCGAGTCCTTATTTTATCTTACCGTACAGCAAGGACAGACAGACTAAACCAACTAGCGCTGAGGCATCGTATCAAACGGTCTCTAACAGGACGTGCTGACGGTGTGACTAATCTGCTTGCATCGAGGTTCAGATCACTATTCAGATGAATACGAGTAGTCCATTTGGCGAGTAGGAAAAGAATATTCAATACAACTTGAACGAAACTCTTTGCAATCTGTCACGAACAGACGTGCACATAAGACTCCAGATGACGCAAATAAGCCTATACGTCGTATATGATGTCGGCAGGATTGGCCTAGTCAACAGTCCTATGTTACGGTCAGCGAGTGATTATTGTACACTGTTGATGTGCATGCAGGAGGGAACGTCTCCGTCAGTGAACCACTGCTCGTGGGATGTGCTGGGTGCGTTCATCTTGCCGTCCAAGGATGACGTCGACAGCTGCGACTGTACCAGTCAGTTTACAGCATTCTCACATGTACACCATTCCGCAGTCTACACATTTTCACACTATTCTGTGCTCTTTCATCGAGTTATTTAATAGTTTTGCAGAATTATTTTTCTCTCTAGATGTCACATCCGGTTCTGTTGTTGGTTTGTTCAGAAGACAAGAGCATCGAGGTAGCCGAGGAGAACCGGAAGTGCGAGGAGAGTAAGACGGACGACGCTAGTACTCACAGTAATACAGGTACAGGTAGCGGCGCGGCGGAACACCTGGCCGTTGGCTCGCAGTTCACCTTCTGTATCAACCTGCTGCAGGCTTCAGCCATCCCGGCCGAGTACTGTGACGTCTACTGCCAGTTCAGGTATTGTTCGCCGCGTCATTTCAACAGTTTCTCGCGGCATCGATACTGATTTCATGATCCGCGCGACACGTACTAATGCAATTCTGTCCGTCTGTCTGTTTGTCACACTCGTGATCTGTGTCGATACGGCTAAACGTATCATCGGACTTCTACAGGGTGTAGCCGCATCATTTTGTTTTTCTCGAACCAAATATGACAAATTTCCGACGAAGACTTTTGCTAATTTCTACCTAAATCTAACCGCAGTATATCTCTGAAACTGTATAAGACACAGATACATGATCACTATAAAACACTGACAATTATAATATGTGATTTATTGAACAATGTAACAACTGTCGTCGGAACTTTGCAAAAGTTACAGCATATATATATCATGCACAAAACTATCCACTAATAGAATTTTTATTAGTCTTCGTCTTAGTCTTCTTAATAGTAGTTCACGGAAATTTAAGGCCAGTTAAAGTCAAGATAAAAATCAAGGAGGAAGTTTAAAAGTTTAACATTAGATCATAATGACAACGCACACATTAGTAACGTCCAAATTTGCAAACTTATTGACAGCATTTATACGAATGGGATAGAGCATCGTAAGTACTACAAAACGTCGCGCGATTTCTCGGTTTCTGCGCAACATTTGAGTTATTATGCTGAAAAATTGGTAATGATTGGTTGGTAATAGCGTGCAAAAATTGGAACTTGTTCTGCAAGCCACCAGCAATGTTATTGACGTTAACGAGAACGGAAAATGTCTGAAAACTGAAACGAAACGGAAACGTAAAAACAAACAGCGAAAATAAATCGGAAACTGGAAAAATTAAAACGAAATCAAATCGTTTAAATATCGGTTTAGCTGTATAAATGTCCATAACGCGAAAATAACTGTTGTTTTTCGACTGGTTGTTTCGCGTGTGGACCATACGGATTTTAAATACGCATCGACTCAAAACCGGAAATAGAAGTAGCAGCGTACCGCTGACGTCGCTTCAGGTGCAGGTGAACTTGAAGCTCAGCAGCCATCTACATATGCAGAGCAGCCATGTTTTCAACAATTAAAACGCTTCAAATTACTAAGTGAACTGCAACGACTGTCGCAGTCAGCTACTGCTAATCAGCGACATGTTGTTGTTGGCCCTGAACAAGAACTGTCACCATATAGCGAAGAACTCAGACGTTGGGGTCAGTGGTATTTCCTCTGCACTGGAATACTTACTGGCAGTGTCACAAAGACCGTTATCCTGTGCTGTCCACCGTTGCATTGGATTTGTTGTCAGCGCTTGCATCACAAGCTTACACAGAACGTATTTTCAGTGTCTGTGGTGACCTCACCACGAGGAAGAGGAACAGAACCCGCACATCACTTGATCGTCGAGTGTTTCTGAAAGCCAGTATATAGATCGCATCGCTGTGACTATGTAGGTCTAAAAACTGAAACTATAACTTAAAAATATTTCAAAACGGAAATATCACTGGCCGCCACTTGGTTATTTACATGTATCGGTGGCTGTGGTAGAATGCGAAACGGCAACACGTACTTGACGGTCGACATTCCGCTACATCCTCGGTATGCCGGAACCAGAATGTCATACCGTTCTGGATTTTGATAATGATGATGATGATGATGATTGAGTGGCGGTGGCGCCAGTCGGACTCTAAGACGTGCAGATCACCACCACCAACATACCAGCACTCAATTTTTACATGCCGGGTCGCATTCCTATCGCCCAACCAGCGGCGTGTTTCTAAAGGGTCGGATACAACCCATATTATATACGAAAGGTTTGGCTTCGCAATGTCCAAAATATGGGGGCTTCCTGCATACGCCATCACGGTATGACAAACAGCAACCAACGTTTGCGCGGTGATCAAACTAGATGAGAAAAAAAATTACAAGGTCGACCGCCCCGTGCATGCCGTGACCAAAAACTTCGTGCTGAGTGACGTGCGATCTGTTTGCGGTAGCTGACCTTCTTGAGGATTAGTTATATAACGTTCCGTAATTCCATGTTTTATAAGATAGGTTGTAAGTTTGCATATGTAACCTCCAAACGTTTGACTTGAATGCTAACAACTCTGTAGCGCTTCTTGTCTGAAAGCCTGACAATGATGACGACGACGACGACGACGATGATGATGATATTAATTATTATAATAATAATTATTATTTGTGCTGATGATTTCTTAATGTGTAGTTTTACGCGGTTTTCAGATTTATGAACTCGAACGACGAGGTGTTTTCAACGGAACCGGTGAAAAATGTCGGCAAAGCAACCACACTGAGCTTCTATCATGCACAAAATGTAGGTTACGAGCCACATTTCACTATTAAACTGTTCAGTGTGCATCTGTCTTTATCTGTCTTTACAGAAAACAGGCGTAAACACAGAATACGCGCATGGCTTGTTATTGAACTACCCGACGTATATGCACAGCTTTGTTAAATTGTTTAGTTAGTAACCCAATATCTGTTTATATAATTCAGAGTTCTGGTTCTGAGACTGCAAATTGGCCCATGATTAGACAAGATCTTGCTTTTCGGAGCATCTTCATTAACGGGCGTAACTTCAACGCATCCGATCTCGAGTATATGCTTTTAAAACTTAAATAACGAATATTGTTCGTAGCAGAACACTTTGAAATCATTATTTGAATTATTTCATTATTCCTGTCATTTTAAGTGTGCAAGTGCAACTGAGACCAAAGATAGAAAACACAAAGGTAAAAAGGTTGGGTCAGCCGTGAAAAACAGTTGGAGTAATCAAGGAATAAGAATAACAACTAAAACTTGTCCAGCAAGACATTGGCATGGCCTGTGATGATGCATGAATGTGACAGTTAGACGAGGAGAATAGCTATTAAGCTTTAGGGACTCAGTAGAATAGGCCTACTTCAAGGTTCATTGATAGCAAGTGGACAAGTGATTGGATATTAAATGATTTAAAGCAGATATCACGAGAAAAGTGTGAAGACGTTAATGACAGGAAACTGTCGCATAATGAGAAAACGTGGAAGCCTGGAGAAGGAGATTCCGCTTGTCCATCAATCGCGCAGGGAGACCAGAAATGAGATGGATTAACGACATTACAACGTGGACAGGATTGTCATTGGCAGAAGCAATTCAGTGCACCAGCAGCAGGCACACGTGGAAATGGAGAATCCACAGCCATCGACCAGAGGAGTCGTTAAAGACAATTTCCGTAAGAGGAATTGCGGTTTGCAAATGTCTGACACTTCGCGTCGTGGACAGATAAGCTCAGTAAATCGTAAACGCAACATCAAACCTCTCCGCGTAGCATCACGTAAGCCTAACTGCTTCGAAGTTAATTTTCTGTCACGTTGTGTCGCAGGTGACGGTGACGGTAACCAAGTCTTTCATAGATTACATCAAGTCACAATCTGTCGTCTTTGAACTCTATGGTCACTACCAGCCTAAACGCGTGACGTCATCGGATGGCAAATTCAATGACGTCATTCATCCGTGAGTGCTAACAGTCACTGTTTCAGAAGCTGCGTCTAATAATATTTTTTCTGACTGTGTTTTCAGAAAAAAATAAATATGAACATTTAGAAGATGAGAACATAGCACAGAACGATAATCACTTGTTATTTTAATGTACATGGAAAGTTTAAGAGTAAAAATATCAAATTCTGTAAGGACTCTCGTGTGCTGCATATGTTTGGATTAGAAAAAGATCTAAAAATCTAAACAGTGATGGCGCATTCATGGCAGCCGCAATTTGTGACTGTTGTCGCTTATTGTCGATGTTTGATAGTTTTGTATGTATGGTGTGTGACGGTCTAATCCAGTGTTACGGCTGCCAGATACCAACAAACGATTGATTGATTGATTGATCTACAGATCTGTTTAAGCATTTATCTGTAGTTAATGCACATATCAATCAAATACCAGGAGTTCCTTTGACCTAGTAAGGCCTATTTTGTAATTTTTAAATGCTTGGAAGATTACCTGACCGGGTGTCGTGGCTGTTGCACTAATGTAGGAAGCAGTCATTGGCAAGACGTCGCAAGTATCCGTTGATGTCAATGCCACTGTCTGATCCTGTCCCTGCCACCAAGTTCACCGCCGTCAACAACATGGACAGGTTTATGTTGTGTAATAGCTGTCTCTGTTTCTGTAGTCGGCTCTTCTTATCAGTCTCCCTTCCTCCCTCCCCTCTCTCTGTTTTGTTATCTTTCTGCGACGACTGTGATTTGGTATAAAACATTTGTCTATACGAGGAAGCAGTTTTAATGGACGCACGGTAGTAAATCAGACTGTATAGTTTCATTTGTCAAGTACAAATTCTATAGATCACTTATTGGGAAAGTTCAATAAGATGACCAACGAAAACAGTGGAACACAATTGGTCAAAATCCTGCAACTGCCAACAACTGAAGACTCGGCTTCACCCGTCCGAGGCAATAGCACAAAATTATGTTGACCAGTCAATAGTTGCATAATCTTCAACTTGCTGATCATTCTGCTGCTGGAATTACTTGGCTACGAAACAACACTGAACAATTAACCGATTTCTATTACCGGTAATAAAATTGTTCCATTATGTTAAGTGAGTCTTGAGCCAAAATATAGTACAAATGAAATTTATCAGAGAAGTTTATGTTCAGCTGATGGCGGTTTGATGTAGGGGTAGCGCGCTGGCCTCGATCAGCGAAGTTACTCTACCTCGAGCCCGGTTAATGTTGGGATGGGCGACCGTATCGGTGCGTGACCAGCCACCTGGGTCGACTCAGCCTGGCCATCCCTCCCTCCGCGAGTAGGCGCACTGAGTACCAGCATGAAGCTGGGAAATTAACTGCAGGTTTGGCGTCGCAATGAATAAAAGGTTACTTACTTACTTACTTACTTACTTAATTACTTACTTACTTAATTACTCACTTACTTACTTACTGGTCATGCGTCATGGGCAACAGTGGTTTCTCACCCATGGACTCACGGCCTTGGAAAGGGAGAGAAACAACCCGCCAAAGCTCCACTGGAGTATGATCGCCTTTGCCTTTTATATCCAAATGCTATATAATCAACCATGATAATATTGTTAGGCATACACATGGTTGTGACTAATCCTTCAATGTCTATCGTGTCTGTTGCAGCACGTATCCTGTGTACAGTCGTTGTGACTTGTTGGCGTGGTTTGAGATTCAAGAACTGTCACCAAGCGGAGAGTAAGCATATTTTCCTCAGTGTTCGCGCAGTAACAGCAGCCAGTGCATCTACTTACTGGCTTTTGTTTAACCGACCTATTTCTGGAGAGTGCTCCAGGTTAGGTAAAAGGTCTTCCAAAGAACATTAATGGATTGCTGGTGCCATTCTGACACCCAGTCGACAGTGTCAAAGCACTGAAGGAATTCTACATGAATTCTGCTGGACGTGAGACGTGAGACGCAGTGCGTTGTTTGAATATAGAAGTCGGCGTGAAAGAAACACTGATAGCACAGGTCAATAAACAGAACTAAAGAAAATGGATGGAGGATAACATGAAGCGAAAACTTGTCACTTATTGTAGGTGTAAACTCTCATCACAAGAACGGTAGTATACACCTGTGGGTACTACCTTGCTCAGGGGCCCGGGAAGTGTTTTAAAGTTGGGTGAGCAAAGTCAGGCGGATACATGACAGTGTACAAAATAGGCCTAAAACACAAGGTCTGTTCACTTGCGACTCGCCATCTGTTTCTCTGTTTCTACCGTTAGACGACAAATGACAACGATTATTAAAGGTCTCTGCGGGTTGCGACATTTGAAATTAATAACGTAAATTTCTCTTGTATATATGCCCAACATAAGGCTAATTACGATCAGTGGATGAATGCTTTCCTTTAACTTTCGTACAAGTTAATTCTATAAGTTTGCACTTGTATTGTTTCCACACTCCAGAGAACTAAGAACCTTGCTCTAATAAGTCAAGTCCTGCTTTCGATTTTTATTCGTATGAAAAAAAACTTAACACATTACACATCATATATGACGTATATTTGTTTTCTTCTGCATTTGGTTACACCTTATAGCCAAAGCCAAATAGAACGACGCTCATTTGCACATGCAGATGGTACCGTGGTGGTGTTCATGTTTGTAAAAATCAGTAGGTACCCGGTACCGGTAGTTCAGTTGCGTGTTGAAATAATCATTTAACGTAAAATTAGTTTGATTGCACAACGATAACAGCACATAAAAACTGATACAAGAAATTTACCACCCCAAAAGTTGGGTGAGCATAAGTCTATACTGGTGCCAAAGTTGGTGAAGCCCATGGCTGCCGGGCCCCTGACCTTGCTACTTCTATTAGCACACCACGGACACTGTTCTTGGGCATATTGAAGCACCTCTACGCCGCCTTGACTCGACTTTAAGTCGAGTAGAATGGCAGATGTGTAGAAACACCGTTAGGTTAACGTGCACAAAACTGTATACACTCCTCAAGGTCGGTGACCGCGACTTCTCCATCGCGTCCTTCAAGCACCATATTAAGATGATGCTCAATGTTGCTTGGTAATTGATCAGATCAGCATGACTGCGGCTAGAGGTTTACGTCACTGTGACCTTAATGACCTTTGATGAGCAGTCGAACGGCCGTCGAACCGAAGTCGAATAATCACCGCGTAACCGAGTTTATCACTGCGACATTGTGCCTGTGTCTTCACGCGAGCCTGTGTGTGTGTGTGTGTGTGTGTTGAAGGTACGTGCCGGTGGAGGTGGAACACGGTCTCGGAGTGCCAGGTACCGGCACGTTCCTGCTTCACCAGGGCATCCAGCGGCGTATCGGGTTCACCGTGATGCATGACCAGTGCGCGGGCGGCATGATCTGGCACGACGTACGCGAACTGGTCGCGGGCAGAGTGCGCAGTGGACCCGAGTGGCGCTCGGCGGACAGCGACTCGGCTGTACTGTCGCTCAGTCTACTGCCTGCTCACTACATACAGCAGGACGGCGACGACAGGTCACATACACACAGACAGATTGACTCGATCGTGTAATCTTGTGAGAGGTGCTGACGAACGTAACCGACTTCCGATGTTCGTTAGATACAGCGACTGTAGGCACTCGAGCTGTACTCGCTACTCAGTATTGGCTTCAGTGCTGAATACTGTGCCAAATGATGGTATGCGGCCAAATAGTGAACCAAGGCTGATAGCAATAGTAAAGTCAAGTGCCAGCCACAGAACACGTGCTGTTAAAGACCATCTGATACCGTTGACTGTTAGTATTACTGCTAGCGGCAGCCAGTGTTCCACTAATGTCGTGCGCAACCTAAATTTGCAGTTTCAAAAATCAATTTTTCGAATGAATTCACACAGAATGAACCGCGCAGCCACACAATGTGTATTGCATAGATGCGTAGATGATCACTTGACAATGTTGAGAACGTTAACGTGGACTCGGGACGACACTTGTAGGGTGTATTTCCGGTTCGAGGCGGCGTGGGACAGTTCTCTGCACAACTCAACACTGCTGAACCGTGTCACGCCGTACGGAGAAAAGGTCTACATCACCATTTCAGCCTACCTCGAGGTTTGTACCATTCTTTCTCATGTCGACCAGTTTTCTTCACACTGTATTTCAGAACTCTAGAGCACAGACAGCGAAACTTAGATCTTTACCATCTTAAAATCACGTTGAAGCTAGGCGGTACAGCGAGTTGCTGCAATTTTTGAAACAGTATAGCATGGTGGATAGTATCGAATGCATCGATTATTCCAAAGCATTCGATACTATCAACCATGCTATACTGTTTCAAAAATTGCAGCAACTCGCTGTACCGCCTAACGTTCTACTATGGATAATAAACTTCTTGTCAGGCAAAACTCAGGCGGTCTCTTCGTGCGGCCAAACTTCTGGTTGGTTACCGGTTTCCCAAAGCATCATACAATGATCCGGTATTGGTCCCTATCTTTACCTGGTGTATGCTTCAGACCTGCAAACTTTGTCACCTCACAATGTTATCATTAAGTTCGCAGACGATACTACATTACTCGTCGGCCAACACAGTTCAGTTGACATCCAACAGGAATATGACAACATCTGTTCCTGGTCTGCCAGAAACCGGCTTACCATTAACCCTGATAAAACT
>Ga0049107_10000723_pt1 | contig 10676 bp, 11 predicted proteins | sample WorMetilPIANOSA1_FD_61187 | JGI IMG/M metagenome (GOLD analysis project Ga0049107, IMG submission 61187) | Marine gutless worms symbiont microbial communities from Max Planck institute for Marine Microbiology, Germany - Olavius ilvae PIANOSA.1 | ecosystem: Host-associated > Annelida > Digestive... | reverse complement strand
CCTCGACTGTCGGTTTTAGTACAGCCCCATAGTGAGCTGTGAGCGTTAAAATCACCAAGCAGTAGTACAGGTGTAGGAAGTTGAGTAATAAGATCATCAATGTCCGAAATAGAGAGTTTCTACGACACAAGAGCATAATACGATATGGTGGCAAAAATCAGAACCACCACCACTGAACTCTGAAGTCGCGTCGGTTGACACAAGATCGACGGCGGCAAAGATCATCACAAAGATCATCAAGACATTGGTTCTAATGGCAGATAAATAGCGGGTCAGGCAGTTGCAGCCAGTCGGCACAAGGTTGACGGCGACAACTACTCAACCAACAACTTTACAGCAACTGATTACGTACTTGAGTGTCAATTATATATCGTGATATACCAAATACAAGTCGAGAACACTGCGTTGAAAGGAATCAGCGTGCCAGTGAATGATCTAGTAGTTATTGAATGGCACTTCAGCAACACGCATCATTTTGCCAGCATTCATGATAAAGCTAGGTGACTGACCCATGTACAAGTGAAATCACATTCAAAGTATATTACAGCTGCGCATTTGTCTTGCTACAGTCTCTGAGGCATATTTTCACATCGCTATTGCTATTTTATAAAACAGTTACATCTTTTGGAGATTTACTTCAGAATAAGTGTTCTTTCCAGCTGTGCACTGAGAACCAGCTGCGGGAAATAGAGGGCTCTTGCTACCTGACCAGCGTCGTGACGGCGTGGCACCGGTTTCGCATGTCTTTCAAGTGAAATAAAGTTTATTTCTGATGTAGTTAATATACTGCTAATCAAGTATTATCAATGCCGTCGTCCTGCTGCATAGTTCCTGGCTGTTCGGAGAGAGGTGGCCATGAATTTCCATCGGATCCTGCTTTGCGTAAAGCATGGGCTATCGCCATACGCCGGGAGGCAAGCGACTGTAGAGAGAAACTGTGGAAGCTATCAACAAGCAGTGTTGTTTGCAAGAAGCACTTCTTGCATTCGGACTTTATAACTACGGGAAAAACTGGTGACACCGAGATTTTTCTGTACTTTAACTGTGATTATTAGTAGAATGCACAGTACTAATCTTGATAGATATGGTCGGGTGAGTGAGTAGTTGCTTAATGGCACATCAGCACAATAGAGGCTATTCAGTGCCATTAATGGTAGAATGCTGGAATGATTTATATTAAAAGCAATGAACATGGTCGGTTTGGACTTACGTGTGAGTTAATTGAGTGCAACTTGTGACGTGTTTTGTAGGGCTGAGGTTAAGGTCTCCTCCATCGGCGTCATTTCTCAAGACGTCTGTCTATCAGCATGTCCGCTCAACAGCAAGTGAGTAGTTTTCCATAAAAGTCACTTTAGCACAGATAAGGCCCTTCAGCGGAAGTAGAGGGTAGCTGAAAAACAGTGAGTAATATTGAGAAATATGCATTAGTCTCTCCATAATGTTGTCACTTACGCATATTACGTTATGTACTGTGTGTGTGTGGGTCGCAGTGCTGTCACTCTTTCACAGAACTCTCTGCTACGGCGTACTGTTAACCTGATGTGCATTGTTATTGCTGTCTCACACAGTTCACAGAAATTTTTGCAACGTTATACTATTACCCTCAAGCATAATGCCATAGCATCTATTTGTATATGCGGCAACCCTATGACGCCTGCAAACACAGCGTGAAAAATTAAGCCAACTGAATGCTGTAGTGTAAACAGTACTTTCATACTCACCAGTGGACAATTCCTACAGGCAAGTGACTGTCATTTCTGACTTATTTGGCCCGTACACATTTGAACAGCGACGTTTTTTTTTACTTTACTTGACACACTTTGCAACCCAACCTTCTTTTGAAACTGTGAAGGCAGGTATAGACAGCCTTGTCACGCCATCCATGCAGCGGCTGGTGTAGCGAATCGCGAATTATTTCATCAGCAACGCAATAAACTGGGCTAGTTTCCTGGGGCCAAATGACAAAAAATCTTACGATTTGTCATAAGATTATCATAAGTTCGACCATAAGTCTGTCGTAAGTTCTTGACTTGCGAAGTCATAAGATTATCTTCTGATTATCATAAGTTCATTACAGAAAGGGATCTTAGGACATTGCAAGTTTTACTTACGACGTACCATGCTATTTTTATCCAACCACTTACAACGCTGTGCACCGGAAGTGTGCATATCGCTTGGTTGTAAATAATAATTGTATGTTTGTAAATAGACTGTAAATATATTGTAAATATGAGTAATAAGAAGAGACAGCCGAATTGCACCGCCGACGTGATCGAGGTGTTGGTGCGAGAGTGGACAGGAACGGGAAGGTATTGACTTGTGACTGCCCAAAATACAACTTGGCTGGGGTAATACTAAAAGTGCGATCAGTGCAAGCAGCCGGTTATCGGGCCAGTCATCTCACTAAAGTGCGGGTGGCAGTGCGGGCAACTCCCTATACTCTAGTTTTCTTTGTTGGAGGCATAGCTGCATAGAAACGTCCAAGTAACAGAACCAGGTAATGAATCTTGAGGCTGCGGTTTACATAGCCCATTTGGCTGGTAATCACCTGCTGTATGGGCGGAATAATAATGTCGTTAGACAGCTAATCTGCTGTTTGCTTTTGCGTACAATAATGCTGCACGATTAACATGTTTCAACACTGCTCAGACCGTCAGCGTCACAGGCACGACATACAGCACAGAAGCCTGTCATCTCGCCACATCGTGCGAGATGCTCGCTCCCCCGTACTCTGTGCGAGCAGATTACTCGGTCACGGGCAGCGCGGGGCGCAGTGCAGTTACCGGCTACTTGCACTGTACGCACTGATCGCACTTTTTAGGACGACCGCTGCTTGGCTGTGTCTAGCGCACGGGAATCCGCAGGGTCCGACGAAATACCGCAGCGACCTCACCGACCGCATCGACTGAGAAACTAACCCTAGCCCTAACCCTAACCCTAACCCTGTAGGAATTTCTCGGTCGGTGGGGTATTTCGTCATACCGGGAATCCGCATGCAGTGCGGCGCAGCGCCTTTGAAATAACGGCCGTGGACATTGTTACATAATGAAACACGTCCATGCCACCAAGTTCGCTGTGATATCAGCATTTATTGTTAACGTCAGATTACTCCTCTTGCCCCCGTCCCACACCCAGCCGAGACTGGTTTTAGGCCTGTCCGCGGCGGCATTTAGGCCACTGGGCCAGGCTTGGCTGGGCCGGACTGATTTTTAGGCTTGACCAATATTCTGTGCATACAGCCAGACTTGGTGCTGCACACGCAGTTAACATAAAAGCCGGATTTATCGCACTTTGCCGGTGTGTCTCCATAGTTTAGTGGTGAGAGCGCTGGCATTACAATGCGACAGCCCTGTGTTCGTGTCATCGTTGGGACATAATTTTTTTATGTTTTACTTAGTTTTTAGACTTCACTTTTCATAGTATTATGCAACTTAATCAGTTTAATGATTAATTTAATGATCATTTGTACATGTTTATGATATGATTTGGGTTACGGCTGATCGTGTGCATAGCCAAGCCAATGTATTTCTATGTATACGGCCGGCCGTATGTATAGAAACGGTCAATATAGAAACATAACTAAGCGCTAAAATTAAAACTAAAACTAACCCTAAATGACACACGAGGCCACTGCGGACTATAATTTGATAAACGAAATTAAAGTAACAATAACACACATGTAACACCACCAGGGGCGGGTTTACGGGGGGGGGGGCGGCCGCACCCCCTGTCGCTGAAAAAAAACCCTTGAAGGAGGACGTTTTAAAACACATATAAGCTCCAGCTTCTGGGGGCCTTCGCCCCCAGACCCCCGAGTGGTCTTTGCTGGATATGCTGTCTAAGAAATCTTCCAAGAAGGATTGATTCCTGCATGGCATTTTATGCTTTGGAATTGCTAACCTAAAAGTAACTAAAGTAAGTTGTATATCTCTGCTTTATCTAGTATGACATAAGCTTAATTATGGTGAATATATATTTTCAAAACACGTTTTAGACCATGCAACAGCATTTCTTTCAAGTTTATAGTAACGCGCCAGATTGCACCAGAATACGACATTTCAACGCACCAAATTCAAAATTTTTCTGGGGAGGGGGCCCAGCCGGTGGGGAGGGGGATACCCCCTCCCCACACCCCATTCCCCTCGGCGCCTCGTCCTCCGCCGTCCCCCCCCGGTGAAAATTCCTGGATCCGCCACTGAACACCATTAAATGACACTGTTAAGCTATGGTACCGTAACTCAGAGGGACGGGGTCAGGGTTCGCAGATGGTTAATGCTAATGCTATTTCAGCTGTTTTCATGGTGAAAACTGACACTAACCCGTACTGACCGTATCCCACCCATTAGGCGGTGATTTTTTTTATTTTTTTTTCATTTACTCAATCTAATTGTCACTGAATAAGTGCCTACAGCCACAGTAATGAAATTAAATCGGGGGAAACAATGAGATCCTTCAGTCTGTAAATGCAAATGCCTGCATTGTGTTGTGTGCAGGTGTTGTTGGGGAGGTTTTCGGGTGTTGTGTCAGCGGCGGCGAAGGCGAAGGCGTGTGAGGAGTTGGCGAGGGATATAAGTGGGGTTTCAGGGATTTGAGGACCGGCCAGGAGATTCAGAAGAAGTGGATATGTGTTAAGAGTGTGGCGAAGGCAGTGGCGGTGGAGCAGAAGAAAGATGTAAAGGTGACGGGTGGAGGAGTGAGCAGCGGCGTTGAGACGAGTGACAGTCAGCAGCGGATTCTGGGGTCATCGGCAAGGTGGCTATCGAGGGTGTGGCTGGAGGCTTCGACTCTGCGGCGACGCCTGCATCAACGTCGACCGAGGTCACAGCAGTGTCGATGGCTGCAGTGGGTGTGTATTGCATTATTCACATATTAATTCTACTGTCATTATAAATGTTTGTGTAACTTTCAGCAGACACATTTACACTGTGGTGGACATTAGACAGTAAGCTTTGTGTGCTGTATACTGCCGTGTTTTGTTGAAAACATCAAGCGGGTGCGACGAAAAACTGCATCAGTCGCACCGGCCGTGAGAATTTACCTGTGAGATGCGTATAGGGTTACAGTTATGGTTAGATACCATATGCGTATGCAGATCAATTGTATGACTGTTGCGGTACTATTTAATTGTGCCCAACATTAAGTGATTGTTGAATGTTGTCAGATGTCGACGCGAGTGGCGTGGCTGAGGTGTCATCAATGGACGGCACGGCAGTGTCGATGGCTGCACCTGCATCGACGTTGACAGATGGCGGCGGCGGCTGTGAAGCCGGCTGTGAAGCGGTCGTCTGCATCTGGCCGGCTGCTAGAGCTGCAGCAGTAGAAGATGAACACTGTGTTGGCCATCGCCGACACACAGAGGCAACTGCTAGATGTGGAGAAGGCACGGCTGGAAGCGGACTTGGAGAAAGTGGCACTTAAAAAAATTAAATTGCTGACAAAGGGTCGGGTCACCCTCTACCATTCCAGATGATGTCTTTAACAGTCGATATCTGGCATCCTGCAAATATACCCAAACAGTTGGAGCTTCCTCATTCGGATTGTATCCACTACTGTTTCTTTTCGTGTACAACTGCTCGTATCTCTTCATTAGTTCTTCGATCTTGCCATTTGACCTTGCCTCCGTTTACTTACTTTTTTTTAGTTTTTATGCCAGCGTATTATAAACTGAATGTAACACAGTTGCGGCAGCTTTGCGATGAGCGTGGCATCGAACATGCCGGTTTGACTAAAAAACAAATAATTCAGTCTTTGATGTCACATAGCTCCAGGACGAAGGGCCCTCTAATGAGAGTGATGATCTGGGGGATGAGGCTCCCCTCCACTTTAATGAGGTGGCCGACCAGATATGGCGACGATATGTATGTCGTTAATGACCCTGGCGTTACGGGTGCAGTAGGCGGCGAATCAGAAATTGTTGCTACACTCCGCTTACGTCTTGAACTGGCTCAGGAAGACAAGAGGCCCGAGAGCGAGCTTGGGAAATTGAAAAAGAATGACAATGCAAGCTAGCGGTCAGACATTTGGTCGGACTAATAGCGGCCCAAATTTCAAAGATATTCAGTCCTTATTACCGTCAATGGATGGAAACATAGACATAATTAGTTTCTTTGTGTATTTTGAGAGGGTCCTTGAGCTCAATGAAATTGATCAATCACTTTGGGCAAAGTACCTACCAGCCAGTTCGTCCACACCAAAAAGCATTGGGGACAGACGACGATATCCTCTTTCTAAAGGAGTGTACTGCTATAGTTATATGACAGGGTCGGAAAAATTCGAGGAAACTCAGCTCCCTCCCATAGAATGTTTTCACGACAAACTGAAGGATGAGCCGCTGAAGCAGGAGGACTATCAGTGGGCAAAGGATACACGGTCGCACTTTGGCATAAAAACCATGATAGCTCACCACTACCACTATCTCTTGACCGATGTTCTCCTAGCGGATGGTTTTGAACACTTTCGACAGGCAGTATACAAAGTTGGACTGCCTCCACATCGTGGCGCTCCCCTCTCTCGCCTGAGCGATGGCGTTAAAACACACAGGCGTAGAGCGCGAGCTCATAACGGATCCAGAAGCGTACCTCATGATGGAGAATAGCCTTCGTGGCGGACCATTTCTCAGAGGTACGCCTCTACAAACAACTCAAACCTGGAGGACTTCGATCCAAAGGAGGCACACAAGTATATAACTTATCTCGACGCCAAGTTTATATGCCACCGCCCAAAGCGAGCCACTGCCTGTCGGAAATTTCTAATTTTTGACCGACAAAGAAGTGCGTCGGTTCGACCTTCATAGCATCGCACCCGCTGCTGATACCGGCTATATCATCGAGTGTGACCTCGAGTACCCGGCGCACCTGCCTGACCTCCATAACGATTATCCCATGGCGCCAGAGCATCTCACGGTGACGCGGGACATGTTGATCCCGTTTGCATTGAGCCTGCTTGACGACTCGCGTCACACGTGGACGCCCACTCAAAAACTGGTGCCGAACCTGTTGAACAAGACCAAATACGTCACCAACTACCGACATTTGCAACTGTACGTAAGACATTGAGTGAGTAGTTGCTTAACGGCACATCAGCACAATACAGGCCATTCAGTGCCGTAATGGTAAAGTGCTGGTATTGATTTATTTTAAAAGCAATGAATACATCATAACAACAAATAATTATAATGATAAGGTAAAAATGATATTAAGATAAAGGCTTTAAGCTAATATAAAATATGTTGTAACAACATTATACAGAGCTATAAAAACTGGATTCTTTGATAAAATTGATAATGTTTCAGGCAGCAACGTTATCAAAAAGGTCCTTTATTGATGATGCGGTAAAATGTTTGTTATGAGTGCTAGTCAATGCAGGGCAGTCAATCAGAATGTGCTTGACTGTGAGTGAGTGGGCAAAGACAAGCTGAACACTCCGGTTGATCAGTGCCCAATAACAAATAAGAACAAGTCACCAAAATTCACCGAATCCTCACTTTCGATCAGTCCCCGTAGTTAAAATCGTGGATTGACCTCTGTAACAAGCAATGGCGCAAGGCCATGTCCGATTTCCATTCCGACCTCGACAAATTACAGGCCAACGCCACTTTCGGAAAAACCATGGAACAGGTTTGGCACTGCATCAACACACGCTTGATCGCTGACCCGAACCGGTTGTTGAAAGTTGTCAACAAAGTCTGGTTCCAGCAACGCGAGATAATTAATTCTGAGTTGGTGATGATCAGAGGAGTACGCACCAAGGTCAAATTAAACAAACCGATTGCAGTGGGTAAATTGGTCGTTGGACTCGTAGTAGTCTTTGCACTGTATATTGAAACGTTAGATGTACTGCAGGTACTGTCACAACGTTGCTGATGTTGTAAATATTGTACATAAATGACTGTTACGGTCGACTGACATCAGGCTGCGCGTGCAGCACGCTTTAGATTCTTAGCAGTCATCATAGGAACATGCACAGGCCCAGAAATCCCTGACAGCTGGAGTTCTTAGGCTGCAGTAAAGGCTTACACAAACGTTACCCGCTCGTCACTGCTTTATCAAAGGCTATCACTGTTATCGCTGCATGAACGTGCACGTGTTTTCTCTTTAAGAATAGTTTCGTGTGTTATGCTGTTGCTTGGTTACAGCCCGTGGTTGAAATCGTGCATCGACCTCTGTAACCAGCAGCGCCGAAAAGCCACGTCCGAATTCGAGTCCGACTTTGCAAAATTACAAGCTAACGCCACTTTTGGGAAGACTATGGAACAAGTGAGGCACCGAGTACACATTCGACTCATTGCCGATCCCGATAAGCTCCGGAAAGCGTCCAAATGCCACAAGAAGGCAAAGGGCATCCAGAAATACTATGTGAAGAAACCAGTGTTGGATAGTTAACTATAACTAAAACTATAACTAAATTGACTGCAATAACTAATTCCAGTAAAAGATTCAATGTAACATTTCTTTCAAGAATCTTTAGCCTTGAAGCTATTATTAATACGAGTTCCAAGCAGATGTGTAATCAGGGACTACTAGCCTGATAAACCAACTGCACAGTCAATTACATTACGTTACGTTATGAGCTTTCACGTAATGTGTGTAGTGTTTGTTAATATTCTTTGGATATTTGTAAACAAACGTTGAAAGAAACTTAAACCACTATAAGAAGATATGGCAAGTTTGATACACATGTTTTGTGGCAGAAAACGTGCTAGTGATGTGTGGAAATACTTTCTGTACGATGAACAGAAACGCAGATCTGTCTGCCAGATCGAACTGTCAAATAGGAAAACTTGCAGTGTGTCTGTTGCCACCAAGAATCCTACTAATCTCAAGAATCATCTGAAAAATCATCACCGTGCAGAATACGAAGATCTAATGTCACGAGAAGCTGAAGAAACTGCAGCCAAAAAACAACGAATGCAAGCAGGTATAGTTGCTGCTAAATGCTACTGACACAGCGCTAAGTACAGCTGTATAGAATTGTTGTTTGTTTGTAGGAAGTAACTAAGTGCAGAGTGAGATTTGCTGCGTGTGCTATTGAGAATGTTGACAAACAACACAATGATCTTGAGTAATATGAATGTTGTTAGAGTAATACAGGATAGCATTAGTTCAGTTAGGGTTAGCATTAGTGTTCGGGTTGGTGTGCAGAGTTGGAGTTAGGAGAGATCCAGTAATCCCAGTATGGTTGTAATGTCAAGAGCTGTTGGTCTGTGTGTTACAGCTGCAGGTAGTGCGTCTGAAGCAAGTAAACCACAACCTCTACCAGCCTTCATGCAGAAGAGTGCTACAATGTGGAGTAAAGATTCAGTTCAGTATGAGGACAGAATTAATGCTGTCACAGACTGGATTATTCGGACTGGATATCCAGTTACAGCTGTCAATGAGCCAAGTTTTCACAGTATGCTCAACGTTGCGGATTCAAAGTTTAAGTTACCAGGTATTGTAACAAAAAAGTGTTGTACAAAATTACAAAGCTATGTTCACTGAAAATGTTTATGATATGGGTTGCATTGTACACAAATCAGTAAGGAACAAGCTTGCAGTGCTGATAAAACTAACAAACTTAGAGTGTAGAACAGAATAAAAGTATATAATTAGTTATTGTCTAATTTATTTATTTATTTCCCATACTTTTTTGGGCTGTGTGAATGCTAATTTGCTATTCAAAATTGCCAAGTGACTTTTGGGATAAATACATAAACCTTTTAACTTCACTGTGTGTTACTTTGTGTGCATTTAGGATCTAAATCTTTTCAGCAATTGATAACCCATCGTTGGAATGAAGGAGTTGTTAAACTCAAGGACTTGCTTTCTAGTTCACGTAAAGTTATAATCTGTCTGGATGGATGGTCGAAAACCAACTTGTCAGCATCTTTCTTGGGTGTGTCTGCTTGCTTTTTTGATCGTGTTAACTCAGTGATGAGACACATCATGCTGAAACTTGTGCAACTGCAGCATCCCCATACAGGCGAAGTGTTGGCAGAAGCTCTGCATCAGTGCTTGGAAGAGTGGAAAATTACATCAAAAAAGTGTTGATGATTGTTAGTGACAGTGGTGCTAACATGACAAAAGCCATCCGGTTACTCAATGAACAAGAAATGGATGACGAGGAAAGTGATGAAGAACATAACCAAACAGATCTGGAAGAAAATGACTATCATTCAGATGATGATGCAGATGACATTGCCACTGGATTAACTGGCAACAGTATGAATGATGAAGATACAGTTGAATCTCTGGAATGGGAATTGCTGGATAAGTCAGTTTCTGTGCCTTATCCCAGAATGGCATGTGTAGCTCATTCACTGCAGCTGGTGGTGAAGAAAGCTTACAGGCATTATGACAGTCTTCTTAGTAAAGTCAGACGCATGGTAGGGAGAATTCGAAAGTCCAGTACTGCTGTAGAAATGATGAAAGAGCGGTGTGGCAAAGTTCTTGTTTCTGATAACAGTACTAGATGGAACAGTACATATCATATGATATCCCGCTTTATTGAGCTCAAGGCTTGTGTCAATGAATTGCTGTCTGACATGAAAACTGATACACTGCTAATTAATGAGTGGATGCGACTGCAAGAGTTATGTGATCTGTTGAAGCCATTTGCAAAGCAGACTGACAAACTTCAAACGGACTGTCAGTCACTTTCTCATGTAATCCCTGCACTTATGGAGCTACAGTGTCACT
>Ga0049107_10000722_pt1 | contig 10680 bp, 6 predicted proteins | sample WorMetilPIANOSA1_FD_61187 | JGI IMG/M metagenome (GOLD analysis project Ga0049107, IMG submission 61187) | Marine gutless worms symbiont microbial communities from Max Planck institute for Marine Microbiology, Germany - Olavius ilvae PIANOSA.1 | ecosystem: Host-associated > Annelida > Digestive... | reverse complement strand
TTACGTAATGGGACAGTTTACCTGCCCGAAGGCAGTCACCCATCCCAGTACTAACCGGGCTCGATGTAGAGCAACTGCGTTGATCAAGACCAACGCGTTACCGCTACACCAAACCGCCAAAGGATTAGGCTGATTGTTGTGCGAAATTACAGTAACACTGAGTCTCTGATGCGTGGCCAGTGTGATGCCAGACCTATGGTTACCTTCCCAGCTGACACTGGTATTCATTGTGGCTACCCATGGAGGGATTGCCAGGCTGAGTTGAACTGGGTGTCTAGTCACCCACCCTGATGGTCACCCATCCCAGCACTAACCGGGCTCGTTGTAAAGTAACTTTGCTGATCGAGACCAGTGCGTTACCGCCATTGCTACACTCTACTGCCACCATGGGAGTTGGCTACGTATGGGAAATAAACATCTTAAACGAACTTTAGTCTTTCTTTATGGCACAATGTAGCCTATATCTGTGCTGAAAGTGCCGTTAAACTCCAGCCAACCGTTGGACCTGCTGACTTTATGGCAAATCACGTGTGTAACATTTAAAATTGGTTAGAATGGGGTTCAATTTTAAACCCAGCACACAATATTGACGATGAAAAAGCGCTCAGAGAGACGCAAACACTGCACGCTGGCTGTAGTAAGGCAGAGCCGAACATTTTCGCCTCGCCGCAGACCCCTTTCCCGGCAGCGCAGAATGGCCAAAATTTAATCAGTTAGAGAAAGTCACTACCTTTACCTACAAACCCAGTTTGGTGAAGATCGATGCATGCAATTTTGAGTTATCGTGGTAACTGACCCACAAACAAACACTCAAATATAGCCACAAACACACAGACAGGACCGATTACAATACGCTGTCCGCAGCTAGCGCGCAGTGTAGTAATACTCTCCAGTATTGTCCCCCAAATATCCTTGGTGAATGTGCCTCAACAAACTCTGATTCATCTGCATTTGATAGATACAGCGTGCTCGCGTATGGCGCTATAAAAATTTGATTATTACTATTATTATTATTACTATTACATAGTTCACTTTACTACTTGGGCATTTGGTCCACATAAAACTGTTTGTGAAATGCTAAGTTGTATTAGCACATTAATAGGTTTCAGTTAAAACATACGCTTCATTGGGATTTGGCATATACCTGTCACAATAAATTATTTCGTATACAGATGTAAAATTATTTTTTTTTCATGAGGATTGTCATACAATCAGTGTAGACTCGATAAATTTCTGCATCAAAATTCTGGAGAAAAGTTGTCAGGGGCGTAAATTTTGTACATTAAGTAACAACTAGTATTGTCTCTTTAAAGTTAATGTTCAAATGTATACCATTGGCTTGATTTGGATGATGAATTGTTTCCTATTAAAATTCATCAAAGCATAACCAATTTTCTTACTTTGTTGACGTTTCGGTCTCTATCAGAGACCTTTATCAGAAAAATTTCTTCTTCTCATGAAGATCTGTGATAGAGACCAAAATGTCAACAAAGTTAGAAAATTAGTTGTGTTCTGATGACTTTTTAATACGAAACGTTCACCAACGAAATGAATCTGTTTACTGATATGATGAATTGCGTTTGCTGTTTGCAGGGGGTGGACTGATTGTAAAGATGCTTAAACGCACGGCGCAGTTTGATCAGAAGTCCTGGACGGTTGCCGGACCGCCGGCAGCGCAGAATGTCAAGCTCGACATTCCGAAGAAGACAAAACTCTTCCTTGATCAGACAGTTCGAGAACGAGAGGCTGGCTCAGGTAGATTGATGACAAGTAATTACACTGCGTGCTAAGCTTTAGCAGCGCAGTGTATTGTAATCGGTCCTGTCTGTGGTGGGCGGGCGGACGGCGGGCGGACGGTGTCTGTTACCACAATGACTCGAAATTGCGTGCATCGATTTTCACCAAACTTGGCCTGTAGGTGAAGGTAGTGACCATCTCCAGCTGATTAATCGATGCACGCAATTTCGAGTCATTCAAGGAGTTTCAAGGACAAGGACCTAGGTTCTTTTCACCTCCATCATCCTTAGCTCCGACAAAATCCAGAATGGAAACATTCTGGTACCTGCTGACCGAGGCCCACCTGGAAAATAGCCGTTAAACGGAGAGAGAGGGGGTAGTAGTAGTTATTGGTTGTGATTGTGACAGTGTGATTGCTGTGATCTGGTCGTATCTTACAGTGGCAAGGATCTGTTATGTTGTGTTAATACAGACATATATCGTCAGTTCCAGCACGACCTGTACCGGCTGCGGTTGGAAGCAGCTCGTGGCTACGCCAGCATCCTGCAGAAAGGACTGTCTCCAGTGTCGGCAAACTCGGCAGAGCCCGTCAAACTTCACGTCGAAGTGAGTTGTTCAAACAACGTCTGTACTTGTGCGTCTGTCTGTAAGTAAGTAAGTAAGTAAGTAAGTAAGTGTCATTTGTACCCAGCACACATACAAGTCTCTATGCGCTCTAATCTCTCCGTTTTAACGCCCTTTTCCAGGTGGACCTGGGTTAGCCGGTACCAGAATGTTGCAATTCTGTACTTTATTGAATCAATGATGATGGAGGTGGTGACGACAAGGGGAGCTACAAGAATTGTAAAGCTCCAGTCAAATCGTCACCTCCAACAAACCAACACCCAGCGTTTTACAGGCCAGATGCCCTTCCTGTCACCCAACCAACAGTGTCAGAGCACTGAAGGAGTATGCACAGTAATGTAGACGAAAGAAGTGCGTCTTGAGCTGTCTTGCAAAGTGCTTCACAGTGACGTTCAGTTCCCGCAGAGATGTACGAAGTCCGTTCCAGATCCGCGTAGGGGAAGACATGGAGCACCTGTCCCCCAAACCCTGCGGACATTCTAGGGACCAGGCACGTGCGAACAGACGAACGGAGCTGATGTCGTCCACACTGACGCCTAGTTTCCAGCTTCACGTAACTCAGTTAGGTAACGTAGTTAAATGTAGGTAGTTCCGTAAGTTCCGTAACGTAGTGCTTGCCGTAGTTAATGCAGAAAACTACGTAGTTATGGAAACTGAAATACGTATCGCACGTAGCAGCCGTAGCAAGACGATGAGTCGTCAGACATTTCTGCTGCTGGATTTGCTACGTCGGCGGGGAGCAACGAGAAGACATTGCTTTTGGGTCAGAGAATAATATTAATTTACCAATCGGCCGACATCAACTGTGAAAATACATATAATAGTACAACAGAGGCGGGATACCAGAAGGGCAAACGCCCATCGTGCTGGACAGGGCCCTATAGTTATATTAATAGTGATAATGATATGTTATAAAACATACACACTCGCTGAAGTATTGCAGCGGCCTTGATGGAGGTATGCCATCTACTGAGCCCCATTCTAGTTGTTTGTTGTTGTTGATGATGATGAGGAGGAGGAGGACCGACGACATATGGAGTATCTGACAGTACAGACAGTGTCACAGTGAGCACTCACTGTACTGGTAAGTGCTTGTGCAGGTGACTGGTTGTACAGGTAGCTGGTTGTACAGGTAACAGGTCTCGGGCCGACGTTCATGCTGTCGATGCACGTGCAGAACACGTCGATGTCTCAGCCGTGCACTGACCTCTGCATTGCGTTCGACTACGACTTTCGACTGTACGCCGTCCGCCAGCCACTCATTCAGGCTCGTTATCACCGTGCTCTGTAGCGTTTCTTTACACTCGTGAATAAGGAGCTCCTTAACGTTAGGATTAGGGTCAGGACACTGAGCCCGATGTATGTTTGGGGCCACCCTATATCCCGCAACACTGGGTATGTCTTACTCAAGGTTTGTTCAACAATAACAATTTTGCTGTACCAGAGAGATAGCGGCCTTATCGGAGGTATGCGCTCTACTGAGTGCTATTCTAGTTTGTTTGTTGGTTCCTTGACGATCCCGTCAGGCACTGCCTATGTGTGGGAGCAAACGATCCAAAGAGACTTGATTCCCTGCTCTTCCCGTGTTTGACAGCCATTTGTTTGGATCTGGGGGCAACGGCACCTAATCAGGCAGCTTGAGTTGGCAATATGCTTGCGTGTAGCGGGGACATTGGAGAACCATGAGACGCAGGCGCACTCCCGTGCACAAGCTTCAGCTTCACTTGCTGCCTGTACATCAGAGCACCAGCCGACCCACCGTGGCCCTCAGTGTTCACTGTGAGAGTCCAATTTGGGTTCACCCTACAGCTAGCCCTGGGCCTTGTAGGGTAACAGGAAGAGCATCCAGCGTGCACTAGCTTCTTAAGTCAGCTGGTGAACTCTGTCTCCGCTTTAACGGCCATTTTCCAGTTGGACCTGGGTTAGCCGGTACCAGAATGTCTCCACTCTGCATTTTATTGGAGCTAAGGGTGATGGAGGTGGTAGGTGACAAGGGGAGCTACAAGACTTGTAAAGCTCCAGTCAAATCGTCACCACCAACAAACCAACACCCAGCGTTTTACAGGCCGGATGCCCTTCCTGTCGCCCAACCAACAGTGTCGAAGCACAGCTGATGAACTGAACTTGAAAATCCGGTTTCAGTATGAGTTTTTCCGTCATTCGATTTAAACAATTGTAAATAAGGTGTGTGATTGATGTTTATCGGCTGCGTCTGTGCTGTTGACCACTGCATTGCTTGCTATGTGTGTGTCGTGTAGATACCGATGTTGGTGCCTGGCCTAGACTACGTATTCGAGACTTTCATTCATTGTCTCAGTGATCGTGGGATCTCCGACATTGTCAAGGTACATTGCCGTAATGAATGCTGTACTGCATTAATCTGGTAGAACGTTTTCAGAATCCGACAGGACAGGAGGGTGTTAGTTTGTTGATGGTGACGATTTGACTGGAGCTTTGCATATCCTGTAGCTCCAGTTGTCACCATCACCTCCATCATCCTTAGCTCTGGTAAAATCCAGAATGGAGACATTCTGATACCAGTTAACCCCAGTCCATGGGAAACAGAGAGAGAGAGAGAAGACAGGAGATGATGTGATCGTGTGGATGAATCTGCCTCTGTATCCATACATAAGGTGACTCCAAAAGTTGTGCACAGATTTCGATGAAATCTCGTGGCCGGATGGCGATCGGGTCAAGTAAGTTGCAGTTAACTCATGGGAGTGATCCCTTTCCTCTAAATCCTGAGTATGGATTGATCCGTGTCTCTGTGCTCGGGGTGGTTGTAGAGGTATACACTCTTCTGAATGCCTTTCTAGTTCCAAACTTTTCTGTGTTTCATGGAGAATAGTGTGTATAACACAAGTTCCTTCAATGCTTTAACACCGTTGGTTCAGTGGCAGGAAGGGCATCTAGCCTGTAGGAAATTTCGCGCCATCAGTCCGCAATGGTTCTTTTTTGGGGGGACCCGGCTGCCTAACAAGAGGGATCCCTGAGAAATAGACCGATTAAACAGAAGCCAAAAGTAGAAGTAGTCGTAGTAGTTACTAGTAGTCATGGTCGTAGTCGTCCTCTCATGCCTAGTCGTCGTCATCGTAGTAGTAGTAGTCGTAGTAGTAGTGGTGGTGGTGGTCGTCGTCGTTGTCATCATCGTCACTAGACTTATTTGTCGTCATCGTAGTCGTAGTTGTAATAGTAGTAGTAGTTATAATCGTAGTAGTAGTAACTGGGACTATGACGGTGGCTGTGGTTGAACTTGTAGTCTCTGTATGCAGGTGTTTCTACTCAAGAAGACGAACAGTTCGCCGATCATCACTGCTGTTGTTAACATGCCCGTCAGCGAGCCACAGTTCGTCTAGTCCTGCTCTTCTTCTTCTGCTGCTGCTGCTGCTGCCTATTCACGCTACCTTCGTAACGATGCTCAGCCTCTCTCGTCGCCGCTCGGACCATCTGAAGGGACCATCTGACTGGATATAATGTTTAATAATCCCGTGATAGATCTTTTCCGCTGGGCTGATACAGTTTAGCAACGAAAGCAGCATCCACTGAGGAGATGCAGCGTTCGTTGCTAAACTGTATCAGCCCAGGGGAAAAGATCTGCCACGGGATCATTAAATATTGTAAGCGTATTAATGAAGGCTGTTTCTTATCCATGCACATCATGGCATCGTAACAGCCTACTTATGCGTGCACGCACATACACACGCACGTTATTTAAATACGAGATGGAATCTCTCTCTCCGTTTTAGCGGCCATTTTCCAGGTGAACCTGGGTTAGCCGGTGTTTATCGAAGCAAAGGATGATGGAAATGGTGGTGACAGCTGGAGCTATAAGTCGTACAAAGCTCTAGGCAAATCATCACCACCAACCAAACCACACCCAGCGGAAAAGATCTGCAACGGAATGTATGGTAGAAATGACGACAGGCTGCCGGTAAGGGCATCGAGTTTGCCAGGTCGATCACCCGAGACAGGCTGATACAGATGTGACCGACGCGATCAACAAACGTCACAAAACTAATTACGCTTCACGCATGCTTACAAGGTTTATCATCGCACTGTTTGTAACTGCGGTTATTTCATTTTGCAATACTGATAGGCCCGCTTATTCGCCTTCGATGCTTTGACGCTGTTGGTTAGGTGACGAAAAGAGCAGCCGGCCTGTAAAAACAGTGTTGGTATTCTGGTGTGGTGGTCTGACTGGAGCTTTGCGCGACTTAGAGTTAGGTTGGCACCAGTTCCACCAGTTCTTAAGTGAAATCCGGAACAGTTTGACATTCTGGTGCCGGTTTATCCAGATTGTCCCAGAGTACTGGAGGATGTGTGTGGTTATTATGGTGTGTGATAGACCTACTTGCCAAAACATTCTTTTCTATCAGTTACCATGGAAGGTTTCTTGAGCCTTCGAGGTGTTTGGTCTGTGTAATTTGATATAGTGTTTGTGTATAGTATATCGTAGCAATTGTTAACCTGGCGCTAACCAACAGCAGTGTTATTTATTTATTTATACATGAAACCAACTCATACTATGTTTTACTGCGCGACGCTGTGCGTAAGCGAGGTATCTATACACTGTAGGCCTACATGTTGAGGAAAGTGGAATCCCGTCAACAAGGCCCACCTGCAAAAAAAGGCGAAACTGGACGATGTATTGGCGGCGCATTGTAGTCACCAATTGAGATTGGTGACTGAATGTATGAAAAAGAAAAAAAAAACTAATATTATCAGGTGACTTTCGTTTTTCAGCCGAAAATGAATGTCTGTTTACGTTTCGTTTTCGGCCACAAATCGAATTTCATTTTCGTCGGCATTTTCGTTTACGGCCGAAAATGAAAAATGCTTTTCGGTCGGCCTCTATAGTATACATCACAAAAGGTCTTGGTCTTGGTCTTGAGATGCAAAGTCTTGGTCTTGAACATTAGTCTTGGTCTTGAAAGAATTTTAAAGTCTTGGTCTTGGTATTGAAATTAAGACGTCTTGATCTTGGTCTTGAAAAAAATATTTTTTTACATCATTGCATCATTGCTTTGTGTAGCTATAGCCATGTAATGTCAAAAGCACACCGCGCTTGTTGTTTTCCACAAACTCCAGGTCTCACAAATGCACTTGTTCTGGAACTGGAGTCGGGTTATTTAACGACGCTATATAGTTGCGATGACTGTCAGCGTCGGGGCACTTGTTCTGCTGAGGTTTGACGACTTTTATATGCCTATAGCGGTCGAACGCCGGAGTCGGCGTCTCATAATCGTTCGCACATTAGTCCTTGATGTTTTGCCGCTGAGCAAATGTTAACTCATTCGTGCCGCATACGGCATATAGTTCGAGTCAGGGCGGCTATTGTGCATTAATTACCTTTTTTAGCTGTAACACAGCACTCCACCTACTCACCATCTTTACGCTCGTAATCGCCATTTGTTAGCGACTTCAATGGAATTGCGGCTGGATCAGATATTGCTTGTATGATTATTGCGGCTCACCTGATACATTCCAAGGTAGACTTACACCCATATTCACACTCACGAGCGCGAGTTGAAAGCGGATAACAGCGAGCAGGGAACAGAAAAAAACTAACAACCCTGGCAATTGGCATACTGCTTGTCATACATACATCGGGAGATTTTTATGACATGAATTAAAGTGTACAACATTCTGACGGGGGATTTTGTCCCACCGTACCAGTCTCCGGGGGGCTTTGGTCCTGGGGGCGCTTATGTCCGGCGGGCTTAATGTCAGTTCCCCTTGGGGCAATATTGTTGTGTCGCAATATGAGCTTTGTTGTTAAACGTTTACAGCAGTGTGGCACGACAGACTTTTGCTTAATTTAATTTATATGTTTCTTTGGTGTCGCGTTAAAAATCGGCAAATTCAGTGCAAGTTCTGTAGATAAATTTTCACGGAGGTTGAAGTCATAATTTTGCAGTCACTGTTTAGATCGTACAACCATGTTGTCTGTCGTGGCGACTTCCGTGCCTGACCTTTGTGAGGTTTTATGCGCTTTGAACTCTTGACGTCCCCTTTGTATTGGCGTCGCAAGTTACGCATTGTACAGGTTAAAGTGTGCCATACTCCAAATGAGCACAGGCGGGGTGCTCATCTCCATTTCCGTGGCCCGTATGGTGGTAATACCACTATTGTCTGTGACGCATGGCCAGTACGATGCCAGACCTACGGTTACCTTTCCAGCTTGCGCTGGTATCAGATTAATGCTGCTTGGTGACACAGGCACATGTGTGAACAACATGCCCAGGGTTGCACTCGTCAGCGCAGTGGCCTAACCATGCACTCGGCCACCGTGCCACTTTCGGGTTAACCGTATACCAACATTTTGTGATGTTCTGTTCTTGCGTTACGAACTCCGATACTGCCTGTGAACACCATTAACTCCGGATTTAATAACGCTGTGACTCGCAGGCCCAGTAACCGTTGCTGTCATTGGCCGCCCGGATACTCACAACATTTGGGAAGTCGTTTACGTACACCTCAGTTTTTGACAGTGCAGTCTTAAGGTGACAGTAGAGCAGCAGCAGAGCAGTTCGAAGCATTTTTGTACCAGTTTCATCCATATTTCTGTAGCTCCATTTAAGACGACGGTAAATCAGCTAATCGTTTCAGAGTGGAGATTGTGCGAAGTGCAGGACACCCCCAGTTTTGAATATGGTTGCCGGCCAGTTCGTGGCAGTTTTTTGGGCCGACACTTTTTGTTTCCAGTAACACGCTATATAGGCGAGTTGAAGCGCTGCAGTTAACCTACACAGAAGCTGATGCGAGAGTCGTCGTGGTTAGTAGGCGCGTGCATGGCAAGTTGTACGGAAATATATTGACGTCGACCCACGAGTATCGCTCACGGAACCGAATCTCGACCGCATTCAGTACCTGAGGCAATACTCATAAGCAAGCCGTCTCAGTCAGTCGCCACGTCGCACAGTGTACTTGCCACACACGGCATGACGATGCACGTTGAAAGTGGTCGCAATTGGCGTTCGCCGATCTAATCCCACCTCGTAACTGGAGGCTATAGTGACAACTCCACTGTTACCAGATGAGATTAGAACGTGCCACACCGCAGCACGGCATCAAACTCTCCACAGCGTGCCGGACGCACGGTACCGCGACATGCAGCTGGACTTCGAGCAAACGTCAAGTGGCTGTCAACATTTAGAAACATGTACGAGCACACACAGTCAACCACTGCACCGGTTAAGCAGGCACCCAAGAGACCGTAACCAACGCCCACCGCTTTCTAGCCCCGCGATCTTGACACAGAGGACCTGAATCATAGTTACACCGGGAGAGGTCATATCATTTGCATCAGTTCTTTTTGACTTACTGAGCGTAAACCAGAAAGACCTATACAATGGACGTTCATACAAACAAGACAGGCGGTGCCAATTACCCTCGCATCACTGCCGGCAAGCACACACAACTACACATGACATTGCAAACATGCGTGCACGACTAATGCGGTGATATACAACAACGATTCGACTGCAGTTCGACCGCGCTACGACCATTCGACGACCTCTGTTTCGACCCTAGGCCTATCTGTTGTGGGCTGCTGCACTAAGGCCTAACAAAAACAAATAGGTCAGCGTGGCTGCGGCTAGCGGGTTACGTCCACTGTGACCTCAATGACCTTTGATAAGCAGTCGAATGGCTCTCGAATCGTAGTTGAAACCATCGCATAACCGTCAGGCAGCAAAGCGCTAGACGTATAACCATTAGCCAAGTACGCAGAGAGAAGTCAACGCGTCCTGGGAGTTATCGGACTGGCGCTACATAAATTATTTACTTACTTACATATGATATCAGCAAATACGTCGCCAGGATAAAAGACTCAGGAAGTGTTTCGCGGACAAATACAGATCGGTAGATAATAGACTGATTGTAGGCATACTTTAAGTTGATCTTCATGTTTGAAGGTATCGTTGAAATAAAAGTGTTCTAGTGTTTTGAGACACGATGTTTAATATCAACTTATCTCTGCGTCGATTCGACAGTGGCAGCTAAGTATGTGGTTGAAATATATACTCTGCGTGGTCTAGCGCCATCGACGTTACTTGTGAGGCTACTTTATCTTGGATGAGATCTGACACAGTATAAAGATGGTCTTCGAGTCCAGTCAAGTCATCGCGTGGACACTATACTGCAGCGATCATCGCTTGACGCAGTGATTTTTTTACACCCCCCTTGGGGGGTGTTTACCCCCCCACACCATGATGGACACCCCCCAAACACAGACAGTAACAGGCACCCCTCTGGGGGGTGTCGTACCTCCATACAACCTATTCTCCCATACATTTGTGATGAACAGGCAGAATCCCA
>Ga0049107_10000721_pt1 | contig 10685 bp, 5 predicted proteins | sample WorMetilPIANOSA1_FD_61187 | JGI IMG/M metagenome (GOLD analysis project Ga0049107, IMG submission 61187) | Marine gutless worms symbiont microbial communities from Max Planck institute for Marine Microbiology, Germany - Olavius ilvae PIANOSA.1 | ecosystem: Host-associated > Annelida > Digestive... | reverse complement strand
TTTTCGAGGCAAAGGGGGACGGGGGGACAAAGTTAACGTTGAAAACACAAAGATAACAACAGAAAATATCAGCATCAGTGTCAATCAGCTACAAATCAAACAAAGGAATTAGGCTGACTTAGTTATCTAAGCAATATTTTGCCCCCACTGGCCAAAAAGTGGGGCCAAAAAATTTTTTGGCGAGCGGAGCGAGCAAAATTGTCCCCCCACTTTCAAAACCGTGTCGCCGCCCATGTCCCCTTGGAATCGGGTAGCGGCGCTCGGGGTCAAAAAACCGGGTCGAGAAAGAAGTCTTCAGCCATCTGGATACAATACACGAACGTGACGGACAGACAGACACCGGGCGACGGCAAAGACCGCGCTTACGCATAGCGTTCGCGTGGTAAAAACTTCAACCTGAGTAGGCTACGCGTATATTACAGAATGGGACCCACTCAGTGCTCCGACACTGTCGGTTGGGCTACAGGAATGGCATGATCCAGCCTGTATAAGAAACAACTCAACTATCGGTGATAAACCGCGCGACGCACTTGTACTATATGCCATGACGTAGCTTACTCTCCTCATATGTGATACCCGCTGAATTTAGTCGTTCTACATACATGTAGATATGACGGGTGTGCAGGGAAACCCCCAAATTGGAGAGCACTGGGCTCCGCCCTCTTGGGAAGGAGGCGTGGCTGAACACCAGTGTTTTAGATCGGCACAAAACGGCGGACGTGTGGCTCACAATAATTTCGATGTCTCGCAATCTGTGTCGGACGTAGCCTATTAACTACGCTCCTGCAGTTCTTATGCATGTGTAATGTTCTCACCACGGTTCCATCGCCGCTTGCAGCTTCAATGGCCACAGTGTCACGTTACCAAAACAGCGCGATGCCGATGATCCGTGCCAGACATCGTGCTGTCTACTTAAACAGTATTACAGTCTCAGTAACCGAAACCTAATGTGTAGTCACCACGCAGGTCAGACCACTGGGCCTGGACCACTTCCCACTGCAGCCGAGATAGCATTTGCATTGTCATAGGATTTTGCCACTGTTCGCTGGATTGTGCCAACTTTCTCAGCGCTGCTGTGTTGCTGCCGCCAAACGTTACGTCCAACAGTCGAATTCAGGACGTCACTCCCGGAATTCTGAACGTTTGTTTAGGTCCTTATCCCAGAATTTCGACGTATTGGGTAAATTTGCGAAATATATACAGCCATTTGGACGTAGTCTGGAACACCACTGACACAGCTCCCTCCGCATAGGCATATCTCAAATTTGGTCGTTCTGCGTCAAAGGGTGTACGTATAAATAGAAGGGAAGCCCAAAATTTGGGAGCGCTGGGCCCTGCCGCTTGCGGTTGGGCGTGCTGACCCCTAAAAAAGGCTCCCCACACGTGCCGAATTTGGTCGTTCTAGGTCAAACGGTACGACTACGAGCGTAATGAAGGAGATCCATCTGAATAATTTAGCCCCTCGCGTCCCGGCTTTCAAGGTCACTCAAGGTCGTCGGAACCGACACGCATCGATCGGCTACCTATGACTTCCTATTAAGGTTCCATAGCAACCATGGGCCATCTCGTTGTACCATTTCCAAAATAAAGGGCGATTTCAGTCAAAAATCGCAAAATTTCCACTTCCCCGGGTATTTAACGCCCCCACTGAGTGGGTTCCCATTGGAATTGGGCAACCGGATGGCCTCAGGAAACTAAAACGATGGGGCTACCAGAACGATAAAGAAGTTTGACAATATCTTTAGCCATTTGGATTAGGGATGCACCGATAACGCACTGGCCGATTATCGGTCGGCCGATAATCGGTGCCAAACAATCGGCCGATTACCGATTAATAGAAAAAGTTCCAGAAACAGGACAAAAGCCCGCAGTTCACACTGAATAATTCAACACTGACGATGGAAACGTGCGGGGTGGCGAGAGGGGTGGCGTGGGGAGGGGTTGCGCGGCGTGGTCGATCACTGACCAGTCACCACACGTGCCGCGCATCCCTCCCCACGCCAGTGACGCCGCCCCTCTCACGTCGCGACCGATGGTCACCGCTTGACACACCATCGGACTCGTTTTCACACCATCAAACACAATGGCCGGTAATTGATTGTCGAAGCAGCCGTTCATAAAGCTGGCGTGGCTTGAACTCTTTAAGGCCCAGTTCGCACCCCAGACAACCGGCGACCTTCGATCTATCGCATTTTCGCGCGGAACCCTTCGCTGGATCAGCCTGGCGCATGCTGTGTGACGTGCACCTACGCGGATGAGCGTCATATACAGCATGCGCCGGGTCGGTCGAATGAAGGTTCCGCGCGAAAATGCGGCAGATCGAAGATTCACCAAACGAAATTAAAACACGGATACACAATATAATAAAAACTTATACTTACCAAGTGTGTAAACGATAATCGGCCGTTACCGACGTAATAATCGGCCGATACCGATTATCGGCCGATTATCGGTGCATCCCTAATTTGGATACAATGCACGAGTGAGACAGACAGACGGACGGACAGACACCGGCCGACAGCTAGAACTGCGCTACGCATCGCGCGATTAACCTCTCCAACAGTCCCTAAAGATCCTGCTAACTGGGAATAATTCTGGAAACTAGGCTGATTAAATAAAAACTGAAAGCAAAAGCAGGAAACCTTCAGTTTCGGCAGTGCGTTGAAGTCGACTAGGAACTCGCTGATATTCCTCGGTGAACAGCGACAGCAGATTACTGTTGAACAGTGCTCGGTGTCTCCGACTGCACTCTCTGGTGATGACTCCTGCAGTAGACACACACACACACACACACGACCAAATTTGGCATGGTAACTCAAGTCGTAGAAGAGCGTGTTTGCCCCTTCCCATGGAGCTCACACACACCGGAGCACTGCAGACGCTCATGTTACGATATGGCGGCACGATTTACATCGCTCAAATATGGCGTGCATACAGGGCGCGCCAAAAAAGTATCCCCTAAAGAATTTTGCTAATTTTTCAAGAACTATATAGATGTATCATAAAACTTTACACATTGGTTACCCATTCAATTATCCGAAAATTCGGAAAGTTTAATTACATTGTCTACATAATTGACAAAATTACGCTGCTTTTAGTCATGGCAACCTAGCAGTTGAGACGTTATAAAAAATTGTCTCAACTATCCAAGACAGTGCAAACGCCGTAAGTGCGAACATTTTTTTTGAGTAGAGATAAATGCTTAGAATGTCATCCGTCACCGTTCACGTACTATTGTCAAACTATTTGTAAAACTCGGGACAGCTTTGTTAATTAGACCTGCGGAAAACTGTTCCATATCTTCTTCAGTGCGACTTTTAATTCAGAAACTGTTTTGGGCTTCGGATGAAGGTTTCAAAATAGCTTCGTGCGTCGCTACTCATATAATCTCCATTCCATTCAAATTTAAAGAGTTATTAAGTGGTCATTGTTCCTTTTCAAGCACTTGCTGACAGTTCTCGTGGAGGTATTATTGAGAGACACGTGCAGTGCACACAAAGCCCCACGCATCTTGTTGAATCTGCCGCTCTGTCTGGCAGCGGTCAGTTGCACTTTTCAATGAACTTTGGGAGCAGAAATTAATAAACAACTTCAATTACTGTTTGCGACAACATAAACACTAAAATTACGTCACAGTGACGTCAGTGTCGTGCAAAGCTGGCGTTAAATTTTGTTGAAATCAATGAGAATTAGTTAATTCAAAACTAAATGCTCAAAAATAGTCAGCTGCATTAATTTACAGTATCTTTCTCATTGTTAGCCATAGCGTTAGCAAATAGACGCTCAATACTTCTGCAAAATATTACAAAATTAACTTACACCGTTGATGAGTTATCGGCAAGAGATTGTAAGGAGATACTTTTTATTGGCGCACCCCGTAAATGGAATTTCCAGTTTCTATCAATTTCTGGTGACTTTTGTCAACGTTACAGGGCCCAAAAGCAGTGCTGTGATCTCGAGACCATGGTCTCGAGACTCGAGTGCACTCGAGTTCATTTTGTCCAGGTCTCGGTCTTGGTCTCGAGACCTAAAAAAGGTCTTGACAACAACACTGCCCAAAAGTGCGTGATCTAAAAAGTTACAAAACTGCATACATGTATGTCCGTCTGTTTGGGCGTGGCAGTTTCGACGTTATCGGGCGAACTTAATTGAGACAAAACGAAGCTAGGCCTATATCGGAAGTCAGGAAACGCGTGTAATGTGTATAGCGTTAATTTACTTCGTTTGTCTAATATGTGAACAAAATGAATAAATCTTTCTTCTAGCAAAACGCGAAAGTTCAGCGACGACAATATAGATGGGCAGTGCAAAACACTGCACGATAGTCGATAATCACAGTTTGTGCACCACTAAAGTTAGAGATTTGCATGGAAATGCGAACCAGTGATATCGACAATCGACTCAGCACATTATTTATGAATTAAATAATTTGAACAGCTTACCTCGTCTTCTTTTTCCAGTACTGACTGGGGATGAGACAACACTGTAGGTGCCTGACAAAATTAACAAAGTTACAGTAGCCACGGATGAACGCTGAAGTAAGACCGCTAATCGGTTGCAGAAAAAAAACACTTGCAAAGGCAGCGCATACTTTTCATGGCTGAAACATTGACACAATGATGTCGAGAAACCCTATTTATTTAAAGTGTAAACCCTGTATAAACCCAATCACACAGACACCATAGTGGACGGATTTATGTAACTCTTAACACGTTTAGACTAAACTAGCATGCCAGGATTGACCTTGAGTGTCAGAATCGTCGCATCAAGCCAGCTAAATACCAGAAAGCTATGCTACTGTCCTGAGATTTAATAGTATGCAACTTTAGCCTGTGGAGTGGCTGAGTTATAACAGAGAGCATGTCTCTCTACTATTAGTCACTCCGTTTAGCATCAAACTGTAATTGTTGCTGTGTAAGTTTATGTATTCTGGTTGATCGTTGATGCTAATAAACAGCACAGTTCAGTTCAGTTCATTGCCAAGGTCCATTTTTCAAAAATCGCCAGAAAACACTGAAGCAATGCCATGACTGCATACAGCTACCTCCCAACAGCAAGTTAGTGTTCTACAAGAAAGTTAGCTACTGCAGATATCGCGCGTCAGCATTCGTGGTCGACCGTGTAAAAATTTTCTTCACGTGTAGTTTGATCATCTTGCAAAATTTGGTTGCTGTCTCATACTATGTGGGTGGGCGCAGGTAGGAGGTCCCAAAAATCCTGGGACGCTGGGATCCCGCCCCTTGCCTGTCCCTAGAAACACGCTACGGCCCCACATGTGTCATCCTACTAAATTAAGTTAAACCGTTTGGGTGCAGGTAAGGGCTCACAAAATCAGGGAAGCTGGGACCCCGCCCCTTGGGAAGGAAGAGTGGCTGATAGCCTGGAGACACGCTCCTGTCCCATAACAAATTTCGTCGCTCTAGGTCAAACTGTTTGGGCGTAATCATGAAAATCCGCCAGAAAATTATGACCCGTCGCGTCCTGCCTTTCAAGGTCGCTAAAGGTCATTTGACACTGATCGATCGCCGCCTAGGACTGGACTTCCTATTAGTGCTCCTAGTATACACCCGTGGGCCTGTCTTCTACCGTTTCCGAGATAAGCTTAAACGGCGATTTCGGTCGAAAATCGCAAATTTTTCCCCACCCCGTGAATTTACCCGCCCCCCGCTGAGGGAGTTCTGTTTGGAATTTTGTAACAGCAGTAGCGCTCAAAAACTGGTCATGCTTCTGCCAGTTGGTGAAAAGAGTTTGCATTTATTTCAATACAATATTAGAGTGTGACGGACGGACGGACGGACACGGATTTGCCACAACAATATCGCGCTCTGCATGCATTATAGACATGCCGACGCGCGATAGAAATGAAAGTGAAATAAGCACGAACATTCGCAACAGTGACAGCGTTAGTTACCGATATCAAATACATCATAAAACAGCTGTAAAGCGAAGCTACGTATACTGCCAGAAGTAAAGTAGGCTATATATTTTACATACCATAAACATAGAAACACACGAAAGAGTAAAAAATGTTTTAATTAATCGATCAAAGGTTATTGAATATTAGATGAAAATCAGTAGATAGGTAATGCGATTTTAGTCATCTTACTGCCATAGCTAGGAATTCATAAAATTGTAACTGCTCCTGTTTTGAGAGCAAGTCTATCTTGAATTGACGTTAATTAAGTTATGGGAGACGATTACTCTCGTAGCAAAAAGTCCTGCTCAGTCCTTGCTAATACTGGGAAAGGTTCTCCGAGACAAGTGCGTCAATCTAGTCGGCCACATCTGACATTCGACAAATCAGTCTCCTGTAGCGTGCATGTCATGTGTACCGTATTGATATTTGTGACAGCAAATCGCCGAAAAGAAGCGTGCATAACTATCATCCATGGGAAAGTTTTCACCTGCTGCCACTAAACGCTTGTATCAAATAATTAACCATTTCTACACAAAATCATCGACTTCCGGGTACGTCGGTTTTAAAACTTCTGTGAGGCGTCGCATTTCCACTTCCGGTATGACCTGAAATAAACTCCCGCCGAACTTGCGCGGCTTCAATCAACGGGAAAACTACAGAAAGCTTCACTTTCAGCCGCGGCGATAATTAAACGCCGGACAGAAAGACAGCCATGTACAGTGTACCACTGAGCCGCGCTCTTTTATCGGCGAAGCTTTGTCAGCGACTTGGGCGTTGCCTGCATTAGAAACATGGCGTCTGATTTAATATAAATTATAGCCCATAACCGGAAATTAAAGGATTTGTGGTTAAATAGACATTTCCTTTAGCCTCATACCACCCGTAACGCTGTAATTTCCCCATTGGCTAAAGCCGTACGTGTACGTCAGACATGAATTATAGGCTACTCCAGACGTGGAACTACAATGTCACAGTAGTTGTTTAGAATAGACGTCCCTGGAAGTCTGTGTTTTGTGTAGAAATGATTAATTCTGTGCCAGCAGTTACCGCAGCTAAGTATGTAGTAGGATTAAGCCGTAACGTTTGTGGGCGATATGCGCGCTACCTGGCGGAAACATGGTAAAACTAGAAACATGTATTGACGACGAGCGTCAATTCAAGACGGCCTAGCGTTCACAAGCGCCTGGTGACGCCACTTTTCTGAAACGGTTTTCCGCGATAACTTCGTTATTTTTCGTCGTAGATCGAAACGAATAGCATTTTTGGAATTAGTGAAATTTTCTACGTGTGTCTATATGCAAATTTTCAATTTTCGTGATGATCACGTGACCACTTTTCGGCACTCTTTAGGGGCCTATATCTGCCAAATGCCTGGTCAAAGACTCTCCAGACTAGCAAAAGGCACACCTTCAGAATCTCGGCTTTCCATCGGTACCATTGGTTTGGGGTTAAGCTGTTTCGTGTAGGCTGTACGCAGGATAGTCGAAGGTACCCTAAAAACGCGAAAAAATGCTGTTTTGGGATCTGGCTCCGCCCACGCTAGAAAATTTTGGAATTTTTCACGATAGCACCCGTCCTCACCTCCACTTCGACGGTTTGCCGCCAAAATCGCGGCGATCCGTCGTCTCTATAGGACTTAGGATGCGTTACAAGTATTACAAAAAAACATAGTCGTTTTGGTTTGGCCTGGAGCCGCCCATGCGCCGATCGCGGTCTAAGTCGGCCCTCAAGTATACTCCATAAAACAATAGGTGTGTGCAAAATTTTGTCCAGATCGGTTGAGATTTGGCAGTACGAGGGCCAAAAACCTGTTTTTGAGTAAAAACAGAGCACGGCCAAGCCTATGCTTAGGCTTGGCCATCAATAATCCATGCTGAGAAATTGTTTTCTAGCTGCGAACATGTTTACACATGAAATGACACTGCAGGATATAATAGATTCGTCGAATGCTGAATGGTGAATGTCCGCCATTAAGAAGATGCACATCTCAGCGACCTGTATGTATAGATGATTCAACATCAATATAGGTGCACGTCTCTGACGTCTGATATGAATCATGGGGACCGGAGGTCTGGATTCAGTAATCGACGTTCTGCAACATGAAAGTCGAGGTATAATTGATGCAATCATTCTAAAGTTTTCCCTCGATTCTATGTCTTTTAAGCACGCTGGTAATAGGAGAAGTAGGCTCGGAAAATCACACGGACGTCAAAACATGTTAAATCGCTACTAATAATTTATTTCCATTTGTAGGGAACGGAATTCGACAAATAGGCGTATCATAATATCGGAATTTCCGACATGCGGTGGAAAATAGCGGATATTACTGGCACTTTCGTACTCCACGTCGTGGATATAACCCTTCCTTTACTATAGGCCGATCATCTTGCTTAGCGCGCTGTTACCGGCGTAGTATAAGGCGCAGTTGTGTTGTCGTCCGCGGATGGACGATCCCGGGATCGGTCTGCCGTCGACGGTGACACACCAGCAGTAGCCCGTGGCGTTATGGCACTGCTCCTCGGTGTACCTGCCGTCGGCATGACAACGAGGTACGTAGACATCCGCGCGTCTCGTTAGCTCTTCAGTCGCCAGACGTCGCTCTTCCACGCATCCACCCCTACTTGACCTCTCTACATCACCAGACAATCAAAACACCGGCAGTAGAGATGGGAATAGAACCGAATCCGAACCGAACCAGAACATCGTGGTCGGGGTTCGGCAAATTCGTTCGTTAACAAGCTGTAGGCGCGAGGCCGCCACAATATGCGCCCGCCCAGGCCTGTAAGTGGTGACACGATATACATCATACACGCATATGGATCGGCCACTAACTCGATGTCCATGTTGGCCTGCCAGTACAGCCAACCAAACGGCCTGGTGACCTTGACCTTTGACCTTGAAAGACTGGTGTCCAAGTCACATGTGACGTGGGCTACCTCGGTGCCAATTTTAGTCTTCCTACGCATTTACGTTCTCGACTTAGGCCCGATGTACGCGACAGACAGACGTCAGACAGCATCATCGCTTAATGCCCCTGGGTGGGGCATAACAAATATTTACATTTAAGCCAGTTATATCATATGTACACTAATGCGTTCTCAACAGAAGTATGTAAAGATCTTTTAGTAAAAGTCCTACTCATTGTTACCGGGTTTTTGTAACAATAATGCAATATTTTTATTTTTATTAACTTTTTCAACCTACTGATCATGATACAGTCAGAGTCCAGCGGGGGAAGATAGAGGTGAAATCGAAACGTTTTTACCGCGCGACGCTATGCGTAAGCGCGGTCATTGCTGTCGCCGGTGTCCGTCTGTCATGTTGGTGCATTGTATCCAGACAGCTGAACATATCTTCAAACTTCTTTTTCGGCCCAGTAGCCCCATCATTCTAGTTTTTAACCCCCAGCCGATATCTAACTCCAATGGGAAGTCCTTCAGCGGGGACGCAAAATACAAGGGTGGGAAAATTTTGCGATTTTCGACTGAAATCGCCGTCTATCTCGAAAACGGTACGAGATAGGCCCATGGTTGCTACGGAATGTTAATAGGAAATAATAGGTGGCGTATCGATCGATACGTGTCGGTTCCGATGACCTTGAGTGACCCTAATCCGGGTTTCAAGGTCACTGTGTAGTTTCAAGTCATGCTCCTCAGTGTACCTGCCGTCGGCAGGACATGTCTTAGGGACAAAGTTACTATAGAACACTAATAAGAAACCATAGGCAGTCTATCGAATGATGCCACTTTAAATGACCCTGAGTGACCTCTGACCCAGATTTCAAGGTCAGGACATTTTTCGACATTGAATATCTCAGAAACGATACTAGATAGAGCCATAATTACTATAGAACATCAATAGAAAGTCGCATGTGCTCTATCGAATGGTGAGATTTCCAATGACCTTCAGTGACCCTAACCCCGGTTTCAAGGTCACGGTATATTTCGAAGGTTAATAACTCTAAACGCGTCGCGCGGTTTGTCAGCGATAGCCGAGTTTCTTGCTTATTACCTCACGGACCGTGATTTTATCTCAGACCCGAAGATAGTATATCTCGTACCTTAACAATTTTATAATTGTCTTTTCCGGGTATACGTACAATTCTGTCTCTAATTACTCTTTTCTACGGCGGGTGCTGCATGACCACTTTTCCACAGAAATTAATGTCTGGCTTTTCTGTGCTACACTGTAGATTTCCGTGTTTATCTGCGAAGTAGAAGCCTTATAGTTCAATGAGGTCGGTAGCGTTAAGCGGGTGAGAATAGTGAGTCGGCGACCAGCAGAGCAACGAGTGGCGGTAGAAGTGATGTAGAGCGAACAGACTGGCAGCTGTGTGAGACCGGCCGGGGGGGAGTGCATGGCCGTGAGTATGGTGGCGGCGGCGGCGGCTAGAGAGAGAGAGTGTGTGTGTCGAATTGTTATTGTTGGGTTGAAGCAACATCGTGGTTGATTGACGGACGAGGTGTTCAGCGAAGGCACCTAGCGTCCGCCGACTGACTGCAGTGACTGACTGATCGGTAAACACTCACGTCACACACGTGTGTCTGTCGACTACCTACCGCACAGCTCTCACCCGCCAATACACTCCGATATCTCAATTACTTTCAGCGCAACAGTAAATCACGCCCACGGACTTGAGCCAGGGTACTATACCGCGGGCTTAGAGCAAGAACGCACCAGCTGCGTATTAGTAGAAACGGAGAAAATCGAAAAACAAACTTTGCACAACTGTAATAAATCGCCTAATTCGCCGATCGAAATGATGTCA